>OKRR01000964.1_pt1 | contig 28994 bp, 26 predicted proteins | sample 1601211 | NCBI WGS metagenome assembly OKRR01 (sample SAMEA3541525, study PRJEB24748) | human gut metagenome | biome: human gut; feature: human-associated habitat; material: faeces | place: China | collected 2012
GAAGTAAACAATAACATTGATAAATTTCTGGAGGAAGCCCGGTTGTATTAAGAGATGATGACACGCGCTGCTGGCGATGTACGGGTGCGGGCCCGTGAGCGCGGCCAAGCTCGCGGTCGCGGCCGGGGACAACCCGGGCAGGCTGCGCTCCGAGGCGTCGTTCGCGGCGATATGCGGGGCCTGCCCCATCCCCGCCTCGAGCGGCAAGACCGTGAGGCACAGGCTCAACAGGGGCGGCGACCGGCAGGCGAACAGCGCGCTGCACGAGATCGCGAGGCAGAGGGTCATGCGCGACCCCGAGACCGCCGAGTACGCCGAGAGGGCCAGGGGGCGGGGAAAGAGCGACAGGGAGGTCATGAGGTGCCTCAAGCGCTACGTGGCCAGGGAGGCGTACCGGGCGCTGATGCACCCGTACGAGATCAGGAGGCCCGAGGACGCCTCGGAGCTCGTGGCGGCCAGGCGCGCGGCGAAGGTCAGCCAGGCGAGGGCGGCGTCCATACTGGGCACCAGCGAGAAGTACATCTCGATGCTGGAGAGGGGCCAAAGGGAGCTCAAGCCCATAAGGAGGGCCTACGAGGCATGGGTCGAGGCCGGACTTCCGCTCGATTGGGACAGGCGGGCCTTCGAGGCCGAGCGCAAAATGGATTCTAAAAAACACCTTGCCAAATAGGAGCGTCAGGAATTCTAAGGGGCCTGCCCCCTTGGCACACGGACTTTGGAACAAAGTCTAGTGTGTTACGCCTTGCCAGAGGTGTACAGGCTCCCGGTATGCACGTACGAAGCAATTGCCATCAATGTGCCATATAAGTGGCGATCAAGTTCGCATAAAGCGACCTTGATCCCGCAAAATAAAAGGCAGGATACCATCACCACGATGATACCCTGCCTCTGTTCGTTCCTGTTTACCGTTCCGAGTAGTCCTTCCGCAGAATTTCCGATAAACAAAAAACGTACCCGAACCCTTTCTCGTAAAGAATCGGGTTCGAGTACGAACTGAATGCTGGAGCAATAAAAAACCACCAGAAAGGTGCCTGTCCCTTTTGTGGTGGTTTTGGGCCAGTCCTAGAGCGTGTGGCCGTAGGTGTTGGCAGCCTTGATGGCGGTGGCGAACTTTTCTTCGGTGAAGGGCTCGGGGTTTCCCTGCTTCCACTCGTTGGTGGTGTGCGCGTACTCGCACAGGGCGGGGATATCGGACTCGGAAAGCCCGACCTGCTCAAGCGTCACGGGCAGCCCCATCTCCTTGTTAAAGGCTGCGTAGCGCTCAAGGTTCTCGGTATCGCCCGTGTAGGCAAACAGCACCAGCACGCCCAGGCTCACGACCTCGCCATGCAGGTAGGAGCCCTCGCGAGGAATGCTGCAGGTGGCGTTGTAGAACGCATGCGCCACGCTCGAGTTGTAGTAGTAATCGTTTTGGTTGGTCAGGTTGGAGACGTAGCCCGTGTTGACCACGATATCGAGCGCGATCTGCTTGACGGCTTCGGTCGACAGGTTCTGGCGAACGTCCTCAAGACCCTGCACGCCATAGGTAAACAGCGGCTCGGAGCAGGTGTGTGCGAGCGCCAGGCCAAGACCTGCGGTGTGCTCCAGGTTGCCGGCGCTCGTGGCGTACTCGACCTCGGGCTGCTTGGACAGGGCATCGCCCACGCCCGCCCAGAAGTACTCCGCCGGAGCCTCTGCAATGATCTTGGGGTTGATGAAGATGTGTGCGGGGCGGTTGGGGTACGAATAGCCCTCGAGCGAGCCGTCGTCGTTGTAGACAACGGCAATGGCGGTCGCGGCCGAGCAGTTGGAGCAGATCGTCGGTACCGTAAAGACGATCTTCTTGAGCTCGATGGCTGCGGTCTTCACGGTATCGAGCGCCTTGCCGCCGCCGCATGCGATAAGAACGTCGGCTTCTTGGCAGGCAAGGGAGTTCACAACCTTGTCGATATTGGCGCGCGTACTGTTGGTGCCGTAGACGCGCGTCTCCAGAATCTCGACGTCGGTGCCATCCAGCGCCGCTTCGATACCGGGAAGCGCCGCTGCCAGTGCTCGTTTACCACCGATAATCGCGACCTTGGTCGCTCCGTACTCGTCCAGTGCACCGGGCAGCTCGTCAAAGCAGTCCTCGCCGACGGTGTAGTCGCTCATTCCAATCGTGCGCATAGCAGCCTTCTTTCGTTAGATAAAGTGCTTTCAGGTATTTTGCTCCAAGTGAGTGCTTGCGACCTCGAGAAATTTCTAACGTATAAAACCAGTGTTGAGGGTTTTTCGTCGGCGTTGACCGTGCTACCATACAGCGTATAAGCGTTGATGGGGACGAGTAGTCGGCCGTCCGCATGCTACAGAGAGCGGGGAGTGCTGAGAGCCCGTGCATGCGACCGATGAAAATCACCCCGGAGCTGCGATCCCAACGGACGTGCCTCGCAGGCACGTCTTTGTAGATATCGCCGAGATGGTCGTCGATACAGGCCAGCCGAGTAACGGATGCGAGCGCGCGATAACGCGGGCGAGGGCATCTAAGCTGGGTGGTTAAGCGAAGAGCTTTTGCGGGCACGCTGCCCGTTTTGTGGCGCTTCGTCCCAGCTTGTAAGGGACGGGCGCTTTTTTGGTGCCCAACGGGCGTGCGCGCCCACGACATGAAAGGGGTACCGTGGCAAACGAGTACAAGCAGACGATGAATCTGCCCAAAACCGGTTTTCCCATGCGTGCCGGTCTTTCCAAGTCCGAGCCCAAGCGACTCAAGGACTGGCAGGACAACAAGGTCTACGAGCAAGTTCTGAAGAAGAACGAGGGTCACAAGAAGTTCGTGCTGCACGACGGCCCTCCGTATGCCAACGGTCCGATCCACATCGGCCACGCCATGAACAAGATCTCCAAGGACATGATCAACCGCTACTGGATGATGCAGGGCTATGAGGTTCCCTATGTCCCCGGTTGGGACTGCCACGGTCAGCCGATTGAGCACAAGGTCGAGGAGAAGCTCGGCACCGAGAAGTTCAACCAGACTTCCACGGCCAAGATCCGTGAGCTCTGCAACAAGTTCGCTGTCGAGAACATCGAGCTGCAGAAGGCCGGCTTCCGTCGTCTGGGCGTGCTCGGCGACTGGGACAACCCCTACCTGACGCTCTATCACCAGCATGACGCTGCCGACATCGAGGTCTTTAAGGCCATGTTCGACAAGGGCATGATCTATCGCGGCCACAAGCCGGTTCACTGGTGCAAGCACTGCCACACCGCACTCGCCGAGGCCGAGATCGAGTACTCCGACGAGACGAGCCCCTCTATCTTCGTCCGCTTTGAGATGACCTCCAAGCCCGCCGGCCTCGAGAACTTCGACGGCCCGGTCGACTTCATCATCTGGACGACCACGCCGTGGACCATCCCCTCCGACCAGGCCGTTTCCCTTAAGCCCGGCGCCGCCTATGTCGCCGTTGAGCACGATGGCCGTGCCGAGGTCATGCTCGAGGACCTGGCTCCCAAGTGCTGCGAGGAGTTTGGCTGGGAGTACACCCCGGTCATGGTCGACGGCAAGCCCTACGTGGTTCCCGCCGAGACCTTCCACCACATCCACTACAAGCAGCCGATCTTTGATGGCGTTGAGGGCGTGGCGCTGCTGGCCGATTACGTCGGTGTCGATGACGGTACCGGTATCGTCCACAACTCGCCCGGCCACGGCGTCGACGACTACTTCGCCTGCCTCAAGGAGGGCATCACCGACATCTGCATGCCGGTTGATGACGACGGCAAGTTCTACACCGGCGAGGAGTTTGGTACCGGTGGCCCCTTCAGTGGCATGGATACCGACGAGGCCAACCCGCACATCATCGAGTTTCTGCGCGAGCGCGGCACCCTGGTCCTCGAGAAGAAGATCACGCACAGCTATCCGCACTGCTGGCGCTGCAAGCACCCGGTGCTCTTCCGTGCTACCGACCAGTGGTTTGTCTCGATGGACAAGACCGGTTTGCGCGAGCAGGCCGGCAAGGAGGTCCGTGAGAACGTCAAGTGGTATCCGGCCCACGCGGCCAACCGCATCGGTGCCATGGTCGAGCAGCGTCCCGACTGGTGCATCAGCCGCCAGCGCAACTGGGGCGTGCCTATCCCCAGCTACACCTGCGCCGACTGCGGCGAGAAAGTCATGAACGACGCCACGCTCGACGCCGTCATCAAGCTCTTCCACGAGAAGGGCTCCGACGCCTGGTTCACCGACGCTCCCGAGAGCTATCTTGGCGAGGCCTGCGTCTGCCCCAAGTGCGGTGGCCATCACCTCAAGGCCGATAAGGACATCCTCGACGTGTGGTGGGATTCCGGCGTCTCCTGGAAGGCCGTCTGCGAGTACCGTCCCGAGCTGGAGTATCCGGCGGATGTGTACCTCGAGGGCTCCGACCAGCACCGCGGTTGGTTCCAGAGCTCGCTGCTCACCTCGGTGGGCGCCAACGGCCACGCTCCGTACAAGGCGGTCGTCTCGCAGGGCTTCACCCTCGACGGCCAGGGCCGTAAGATGTCCAAGTCGCTCGGCAACGTCATCGACCCCAACAAGGTCTGCGACGAGATGGGCGCCGACATCATCCGCCTGTGGGTCGCCTCCGTCGATACCAGCTCCGACGTGTCCATCGACCACGAGATCCTTGCCCGTACGTCCGATGCCTACCGTCGTTTCCGCAACACGCTGCGCTTTCTGCTCTCCGAGCTCGAGGGTCAGTTTGAGCCCGAAACCGACGGCGTCGCCTTTGCCGACCTGCTGCCGCTCGACAAGCTCATGGTTGCCCGTCTGACCCAGGTCCAGGCCGAGGTCGATGACGCTTACTCTTGCTACGAGTTCCCGCGCGCTTACCGTGCGCTTTACGACTTCGTGGTTACCGAGCTTTCCAACGTGTACCTCGACGCCCTGAAGGATCGTCTGTACTGCGACAAGCCCGGTTCGCTCGAGCGCCGCAGCGCCCAGACCGTGCTCGCTGAGCTCTTCTCGATGCTCATGCGCGATCTGCAGCCGATTCTGTCCTACACCGTTGACGAGGCCATGGCCTATGCGCCTGCCGGCTGCGTCGATCACCAGAAGTACGCCGCGCTGCTCGATTGGTACAAGTCGCCCATCACGGTCGACGAGGCCAACGAGTTTGAGGGCGTGCTCGAGGCTTCGCTCGAGCTCCGTAGCGCCGTGACCAAGGCTCTCGAGGATGCCCGCTCCGCCGGCACCTTCACTAAGAGCCAACAGGTCCGCGTCAAGGCGGTCGTTCCCGCCGAGATGTATGCGCTGCTGACCGGCGACAAGGCCGTTGACCTGGCCGAGTTCTACATCGTCTCCGCTGTTGAACTGACTCAGGGCGAGGAGCTCTCCGTTGCCATCGAGGCTGCCGAGGGCGAGTGTTGCGACCGTTGCTGGAACTACCGCACCACCGTCGGCGAGTACAACGGCCACGCTCACATCTGCAAGCGCTGCGCGAATGCCCTTTAAGGCACGGTAACTCGGCATTTTAGATATAGGGAGAATTTGGGCGCCTTCGGCCCATTTGCTCCGCTGAATAAAAGCGGCATTCTGTTTTTCGGAATGCCGCTTTCGTTTTTAGCTGGTTATTTAGCTTGCGTTGGTGGATATGTCGTGCGTTCTGCGTGTGGCAATATAAGATGGTTAATTGCACTTAACGTTATTTGAGCTTTGAGGGTAGGAGATTTCTTTGGGTCGTGGTGCGGATATGACGCCGCCTTTGCGTTGGCGCCTGGGTGTTGCTGGTAGCGTGGCGTTGGCCGTGCTGCTTGTTGACCAGCTGACCAAGCTTGCGGTTCGTGCCGTTGGCGATGCTCTGCATGTGACTGTTATCCCCGGTGTGATCGACTTCCTTTTTGTGCGTAACATCGGTGCTGCCTTTAGCATGGGCGAGGGACATGGCCTCGCGTTTGCCGTGCTGGCGTTTGTCGTTATCGTTGCGATCGCGGTGTACTTGCTTCGCGCGCCCCAGCTTGCTCGCTTTGAGGTTGTGGGCATGGCTATGGTCGTGGGCGGCGCCATTGGCAATGCGATCGACCGTCTGGCTTTTGGCTTTGTGACCGATTTTATTGCCACCACCTTCATCGACTTCCCCGTCTTCAATGTGGCCGATGTCGGCATTACGGTCGGTGTGGTGCTTGCCCTCATCGGCTACATGTTCTTGAGTCCTGCGGCCCGTGAGGTCGACGCGACCGCCGAACTCAACGCCCGTGACGAGGCCCGCGCTAAGCGCAAGGCCCAGCAGCGTGGGGAGCGTGCCCGCAAGATTCGCGAAAGGAGCGAGCGCTAATGGCCGACATCCATATCCTTGTTGCCGACGATGCCGCTGGTCAGCGTCTTGACGCCTATCTGGGCGCTAATGACGGCTGCCCTACGCGCTCTGCCTGCGCGCATCTGATCGAGGGCGGTGCCGTTGCCGTCAACGGCGAGACATGCCTGTCAAAAAAGTATGCCGTGCGCTCCGGCGACCGTATTTCGGTCGATTTGCCCGAGCCGCACGATCCCACCGATGTGATTCCCGAGGCCATTCCCCTCGATATCCGCTACGAGGACGACTACCTCATCGTGCTCTCCAAGCAGCGCGGTCTGGTGTGCCATCCCGCCCATGGCCACGAGAGCGGCACCCTTGCGAACGCCTTGGTCTATCACTGTGGCATTGACCATCTGGGCACCGTGCAGGGCGAGGACCGCCCCGGCATCGTGCATCGCCTGGATCGTGACACCTCGGGCCTTATGCTCGCGGCAAAAGACGACGACACCCAGCGCGCGCTCCAGAATCTCATCCGCACGCGCACGCTCGACCGCCGCTACATTACGCTCGTCCACGGCCACATTGCCATGGACGAGGGCACCATTAACACCGGCATTGCCCGTTCTACGCGCGACCGTGTCAAGATGGCGGTTTCGGACGATCCTTTCGCGCGCCAGGCCATTACGACCTTTAGGGTCCTCGAGCGCTTCGATTCCACGCGTTTTGACGATGGCTATACGCTCGTCGAGTGCCACCTGTTTACGGGTCGCACGCATCAGATTCGCGTGCACATGCGCCATATCAACCACGCCTGCGTGGGCGATCCGCTCTACGGTAAGTGCGATGCGCGTGCCGACCAGGGTTTGACCAGGCAATTCCTCCATTCCTGGCGTGTGGCGTTCGATCATCCTGTGACGGGGGAGCGCATTGAGTGCCGCGATGAGCTGCCGTGGGATCTCGCCGCCGTTCTGGATGACTTAGCCCCGCGCTCGCTCGGCCGCACTGCCGCCGGCGACGAAATCGTTCCGCAGCTCGGTCTGCTCGAAGCCTAACCAGTATTAGGTGGTTTCTTGAACTCGGTTAGCCTACGGTAAGATATACGGTTGTTTACGTAACGCGTTCTCGGGAGCCTGCATGCTCGCCTTTTTACAAACTAACACGCCCATCGTGATCTTTAATCAGATTGTGGTTACGCTCCTCACGGTCTGCTTTCTGTACCAGGTGGTCTTCTTTGTCATTGGCGCTCTTCGTGGCGAGGTCGCGCCTCCCAAGGCCAAAAAACTCCACCGCTATGCCTTCTTTATCGCGGCGCATAACGAGGAGGCCGTGATCGCCAACCTCGTTCGCTCCATCAAGGACCAGGATTATCCGTCCGAGCTTATCGAGGTCTTCGTGGTCGCCGATGCCTGCACCGATAATACGGCGCAGCTCGCGCGCGAGGCGGGCGCCATCGTTTATGAGCGCAACGACCTGGCCCGCAAGGGTAAGAGCTGGGTCATGGACTTTGGTTTCGATCGCATTCTCAACGAGTATCCCGACACGTTTGAGGGCTACTTTATCTTCGATGCCGACAACGTTATCTCCCGCGATTACGTCTCCAAGATGAATGATGCCTTTGACCAGGGCTTCCATGTGGTTACGAGCTATCGTAACTCCAAGAACTTCGGCAGCTCGTGGATTTCGTCTGCCAACGCCACCTGGTATCTGCGTGAGGCCCGCTTCCTCAACAACGCGCGCAACATCTGCAAGACGTCTTGTGCCGTCTCTGGTTCGGGCTACCTCATCTCCGCCAGCGTAATTGAGGGCATGCACGGCTGGCAGTTCCATACGCTGACCGAGGACATCCAGTTCACTACGTTCTGTGCCATTCACGGCATTCGCATCGGTTATGCGCCGGCGGAGTTCTTTGACGAACAGCCCGTGACGTTTAAGGCGTCCTGGAAACAGCGCATGCGCTGGACCAAGGGCTTCTACCAGGTGTTCTTTACCTACGGTAAGCACCTAGTCAAATCGACCTTCCGCTATCATCGCTTTGCCGCCTACGACATGTTTATGACCATCGCCCCGGGTATGCTGCTGTCCTTGATCTCGATGCTCGCTAATGCGACGTTCTTGATTGTGGGTGGCCTTTCGCATGGTTTCTTGGCAACCGAAGTCGAGATGCAGGCGTGCGCCGCTTCGCTCATTATGACCTTCGCCATGATGTATCAGACTTTCTTCATCCTGGCGCTGCTCACGACTATCTTTGAGTACAAGCATATTCACTGCGCGCAAAAGTGGCGCCTGGTGACTAACCTGTTTACCTTCCCGATCTTTATGTTCAGCTATATCCCCATCACGGTGGCTGCGCTGTTCCTGAAGGTCGACTGGGTTCCGACGCAGCACGCCGTCAACGTCACCCTTGACGAGGTCATGCAAGGCGCCAAATAATCACCACCTAAACCACCACAAAGGGGACAGGCACCTTTGTGGTGGTTTTTGTTTATGCGATGTAACTCGAGGAGGCGTTCGATGGTCTATATCCCGTTTTGGTTGTTTGCTATTGCTGGCGCCGTTATCGATGCTCGTGATCGGCGGTTCCCGAATTCGCTTGCCGGCGCGTGTGCGGTGGCGGCGTTAGCGGGTGTTTGGTTCGATCTCGGTTTGAACACAGCGCTTGACCACGCAGGTCTTGCTGTCATCGTGTATCTTGCTCTCGTGCTGACTGAGTCCCTCTGGCGTCGTCTTCGCCAAACCCCGGGCATCGGCATGGGAGATGCTAAGGCACTTTTCGCGCTTTGCACGCTCGACCCTATGGGTGGCATCGTGGCATTTGCCGGCGCGCTCCTGGCCCTGGCCCTCTCCTGCCTCATCACGAAATCGCGCTCCCTGCCATTGCTCCCGTTTTTGGTGCCGATTTTTGCCATAATCGAGGTTGTGGGCTGCACTTTGTAACCGATTGCGCATCCTTCTTAAGGAGCATGCCATGGCAACTAATCAAGAAACGGCCGTCATTAAGGCGCGCATGGACCGTATTCCCTCGGCGTTATCGCCCGAACTTTTCGAGCGCATTGCCACCGATCGTGCTTCGGGCTATGTTAACCCGTATCGTTGCAACGACGATCAGGTCATTCGTCGTATTGATCGCGCCGCCGACAAAGGCACGCTTATGCGTCCGGCGTTTATGCGCGATACCGAAAAGATACTTCATCTTCCGGCGTACACCCGTTATGCAGGCAAAACGCAGGTCTTTAGCTTCCGTAGCAATGACGATCTGTCACGCCGCGGTTTGCACGTGCAGCTTGTCTCCCGCATTGCGCGCGATATCGGTCGCGCCCTGGGGCTCAATTGCGATCTGATCGAGGCGATTGGCCTGGGCCACGACTTGGGACACACGCCTTTCGGCCATGCCGGCGAGCGCTTCCTCAACGATATCTATCATGAGTGTACGGGGCGTTATTTTTTCCATAACGTGCAGTCGGTCCGCGTGCTCGACGCGCTGTACGGCCGCAACGTGTCACTCCAGACGCTCGACGGCGTGCTATGCCATAACGGCGAGTACGAGCAGCGCGTGTTTGAATTGTCGGATATGGGCTCCTTTGACCAGTTCGATCAGGCGGTCGAGGACTGCATCGCCACGGGTTATGGCGCCATTGGGCACCTGCGTCCCATGACGCTCGAGGGCTGCGTCGTTCGCATCTCGGATATTCTTGCCTACGTCGGTCGTGACCGTCAGGATGCGATCGCGGCGGGCCTGCTTTCGCCCGACGCTTTTGACGATGGTCGGGGCGGCGCCTATAACAGTTGGATCCTCACGCACGCTTCCATCGATATCGTTGAGCATAGCTATGGTAAGCCGCGCATCGAGATGAGCGAGGACCTGTTTGAGGAAATTCGCCGAGCCAAGCGCGAGAACTACGAGAAGATCTATAGCAAGGGCGGTATCGAAGGCGATTCCGAGGAGGAGCTGCGTGAGGCGTTCGAAAAGCTCTACGACCGTTGCCTGCGGGATCTAAACAGTGGCGACGAGTCCTCTTATATCTTTAAGCACCATATTTCGCGCATTGAGCAGCAGCTTTCCTACTATCATCGTACCTATGCCTGGCAGGACGACAAGGATCAAGCCGTGGTGGATTACATCGCGAGCATGACGGACGGTTATTTCTGCGAGCTGACGAGCAAGCTGTTCCCGGGTCTAAAGTTTCCGCATCGTACCTATATTAACGAACGGTAGTTCGTATTTATTCGGTATACTGTTTGTGGAAAACGTTTTTGATTGATGCACGGGATGGCTATGGACGACCTTTTTTCTGCTTCGACGCGCGAGCGTTCCTTTCAGAATGCGCCGCTTGCGGTGCGCATGCGCCCCAATTCGCTCGACGAGTATGTGGGCCAGCAAAAGGCCGTCGGTAAGGGCTCATGGTTGCGTGCCGCGATCGAGCACGACGTGCTTTCGAGCGTGATTCTGTACGGGCCGGCCGGTACGGGTAAGACGACGCTGGCCCACATTATCGCCAACCATACCAAGAGCGAGTTTGTCGAGGTCAGCGCCGTGACGGGCACCGTAAAGGACTTGCGCCGCGTGATTGACGAGGCCAAGACGCGCCTGAATACGTACGACCGCCGCACCATTCTATTCATCGATGAGATTCACCGCTTCTCTAAGTCGCAGCAGGATGCCCTGCTGCATGCAGTTGAGAACCGTACCGTCATTATGATTGGCGCCACGACGGAAAACCCGTACTTTGAGGTCAACTCGGCATTGCTCTCGCGTGGTCGCGTGGTGGAACTCGAACACCTTAAGGACGAGGACATTGCCACGCTGATCGAGCGTGCGCTCGAGGCACCTCAGGGCCTGAACGGCAAATTCTCGGCCGATGATGATACGGTCAAGACCATTTGCACGCTGGCAGCGGGTGATGCACGCTCGGCCCTGACGACGCTTGAGTTGGCGAGCGAGATTGCCGTCACGCGTCCCGATACGGAGGGGACGCCGGCTCCGGCGGCGGGGGAGCGGTATCCCATCACGGTCGACGATGTGAAGATCGCCAATCCGCGCCGTGGGTTTTCGTATGACAAAAATGGTGACATGCACTACGACATTATCAGTGCGTTCATTAAGTCCATGCGCGGCAGCGACCCCGATGCCACCATTTATTGGCTCGCGCGCATGATCGATGCAGGGGAGGATCCTAAGTTTATTGCACGCCGTATTATGATTCAGGCTTCTGAGGATGTTGGCAACGCCGATCCGCAGGCGCTTTTGGTGGCGCATGCCGCGTTTAAGTCTGCCGAGGTCATTGGCTATCCCGAGTGCCGCATTAACCTGGCTCAGGCTGCACTCTATGTGTGCTTGGCGCCTAAATCCAACGCGTGTGAGGCTTCAATCGATGCGGCGCTGGCCGATATCCATTCTAGTGGGCTTCGCGAGGTGCCGAGTTATCTACGCGATCGCCATCGCCCGGGCAGCGATGAATACGGTGTGTATAAGTATCCGCACGATTATCCCGAAGGCTGGGTCGACCAGCGCTATTTGCCCGAAGGCTTAGAACGCGGTGCATTTTGGCAACCTGCCGGCCGCGGTTGGGAAGAATGGCGCGTAGAGCAAAGCGAACGCGACCGCAGCGGGAATGCACCGAAGTAGCTGCTGATAATTTTGTCCCACGTTGCTGCTCTTGGCATGTTCGGTCCCCTTTGGGGTACCATGGAAAGCGTTTGTATTTCGATTCCTTTGGGAGGCTTGTATGAGTCCCATTCAAATCGCCTTGCTGCTGCTCGCCGTTGCCGGCGTGTGGGCTATCGTTGAGCTTGCGCTCACCCTGCGCAAAACCCGCACCGTTGTCGACTCGCTCGACAAGACGGTAACCGACCTCAATAATACGATTGCCGAGGCGCAGCCCGTGGTGGCAAAGCTTGATGGCGCCGTTGACGAGCTTACGCCGGCACTTGCCCAGATGGAGCCGCTCCTCAAGTCGAGCAAGACTGCCATTGACGCCCTGACGTCCAACCTCGTTGAGGTTGAGGCGGTAGTTCGCGACATCTCCGAGGTCACGGGCAGTATGGCCGAGGCCAGCAATGCCGTATCGAGCGTGACAGATTCTGCGGCCGGCGCCGTGCAGAAGCTCTTCAATAAGGTGAAGGCTCCTGCAGCCGACGCCGATCGTAAGCTAGCCGCTGCCGCCGCCGAGGCCGAGCAGCCTACCGAGCGCGTTCTGATCGGTGAGGCCGAGGACGAGGTCGCCGATGGTGCGGATGCGGCTCAGAAGCCCGTAGCCAAGCCGGCTCAGTATTACACCTATACGCCCGCCGAGTCCTCTGAGGAGTCCTGCGATGAGTAGCGAAGCAGCCTGCCCCATCACGCTGACCGTTGCCGGCGACCCGCGTCTCGCTCGCCTTGTGCGCATGACGGCAGCCAACGTTGGTGCCCTGTGCTCCATGTCTGTCGATCGCATCGAGGACATCCGCATGGCTGCCGAGGAGGCTTTCATCTTTGGGTGCACCGCGGTCGACTGCGACGACATCACCATCAAATTCGATGTCGATGAGACTCACGTTGGCATGACTATTACCTTTGGAGACCAGGCTACGGTTGATGAAAACGACCAGGCTGCGGTGTATGCCGAGCTCATCCTCGCGAGCGTGTGCGATTCCTACGAAAAGACTGCGGCGCCCTTAACGCTTTCCCTCGACCTCAAGGCGGATATCTAATATGACCGAACGTTCCCGGAGTGGCAAGGCCGCTTGGGACAAGGAGAAAACCCGCGAGCTATTTCGTCGTTATAAGGAGACCGGTGATCCGGAAGCCCGCGAGCAGCTCGTCATGTCCCATATGAACCTGGTAAGGTTTCTTGCCAACAAATTTAAGAATCGCGGCGAGCCGCTCGACGACCTGATGCAGGTTGGCTATTTGGGCCTGCTCAAGGCGATCGACCGCTTTGACCCTGAGCGCGGGCTCGAGTTCACCACGTTTGCCACGCCCACCATCTTGGGCGAGATCAAGCGTCACTTCCGTGACAAGGGCTGGAGCGTGCGCGTGCCGCGTCGTCTGCAGGAGCTCTCGGCCAAGGTCAACCAGGCTACCGATAAGCTCACCAACGAGCTGCAGCGTTCGCCCAAGGTTGAGGAAATCGCCGATTACCTGGACGTGACCGTCGACGAGGTGCTCGAAGCCATGGAGTCGTCCTCGGCCTACACCTCGGTGCCCATCGAGGCCCCCGGTGCGTCCGATTCCGATGATGCGCCTTCGATTCTCGATCGCTATGCCGACGACGACAACGAGCTCGACTTTACCGATGACCGCCTGGTAATCGAGGAAGCCATCCGCGATTTCTCGCCGCGCGAGCGCGAAGTCATCGAGCTGCGCTTTGTAAAGGGCATGACCCAGATCGAGATCGCCAAGAAGCTGGGCATCTCGCAGGTGCAGGTCTCGCGCTTGTTGCGCCGCACCCTCAAGAAGATTCAGGATAAGATTGACCCCGACGGAGTGATGATTCGTTCATGAGTGAGCACCCCCAACAAACAGACCGCACGCTGCGCGATACCCGCATTCTGACGCTTCGCATTTGGGCTGTTGTCGGCTGCATTGTCATCGCTGCCGTCATCTTTAACCTTATGGGCATCCTGGCACCGGTTATCGAGTTTCTTGCCGTCGGCTCCATCATTGCTTTTGTGATGTCCCCGATCACCAACTGGCTCGAGCACCATGGCGTGAATCGCGGCATCGGTTCGCTTATCGCGCTTATTGTTGTTGTTGCCGTGCTCGTCGGTGTCGTTTGCATCTTGTCGCCGATTCTCTTTGGTCAGATCATGGAAGTCCTGAGCCGTCTGCCTGAGCAGCTTCGTGTTGCGGGTGGCGACCTCAACGAGATGATCTCGCATGCCAAGACGCTCAACAACACGCCGCTCAAGGAGTATCTGGACGATAATCTTTCGTCGCTGGTTGCCGTGGCATCGAAGTATGTGTCTCAGATCGCTGCCGAGCTTGGCCGCGGTGTGTTCCCGCTCATCACCAATACAGCCTCGCAGTTGTTCGTGATCTTCCTTGGTCTGGTGCTTGCGTACTGGATGGCCTGCGACTACCCTCGCATGCACCACGAGATTTGCACCATCATCGGTCAGGAGAAGGAGACCTCGTACCGCTTTATGGTCGCCATCCTTTCTCGCTCTGTCGGCGGCTACATGCGCGGTATGGTCGTGACGTCCATCTGCGGTGGTTTCCTCGCCTTTATCGGTTTTATGATCATCGGCCATCCGTATGCGGCGCTCATGGCCATCTTTACCGGCATCATGCATTTGGTTCCGGTCGTCGGTCCCTGGGTGAGCGCAGCAATCGCCACAGTGCTCGGTTTCATGTTCAGCCCCATGTTGGCGTTATGGACGCTCATCGTGACGATGGTTGCGCAAAACGTCACCGATAACGTAATTTCGCCTAAGGTCATGCAGAGCTCGGTGCAGGTGCATCCCATCATGAGCCTCACGGCGCTCGTTATTGGCTCGGCACTCATGGGTCCTATTGGCATGATCATTGCCATTCCGCTGTGCGCAGCCCTCAAGGGCATTTTCGTCTACTACTTTGAGAACGAGACCGGCCGTCAGCTCGTGGCATACGATGGCGCCGTGTTTAAGGGCACGCCGTATCGCGATACCGAGGGCAACCCGGTCGCCGCCTACGACGCGCTTGGCGACGATACGTTCATCTACGAGTCCGAACTCATCGGCAACGAGACCGCTCCCGAGGCCCAGGCCATGCCCAAGCCCGAGCTCGATAATCCCTGGATTAAGCTCTCAGGCCTGCAGCCCGACGCGACGGGTTTCTTTAAGAACCCCTTTGCCAAGGACGACGAAACAAGCTCTGACGACGACACCAAAACCGGCATCGACGGCTCCATGGACGATTCGGATTCCAAATAGGCTCTGTTAGCGTTTCTTGATGTTGTAAATAACAATAAACGCGATCAAAGCGATTGATAAAGGGCCAGCCACATAGAAAAAGATGGCGTCAATTGCGCTTAGGGTGTAATACGCTTTATCGCCAGATGTTACTGCGTACAATGCGTAGCCAAATCTCGGCTGGTTCACATACCAGCTCGAGTAAGCGAAGATTGCTAAAAGGGCTACTGAGGTTAGTGCATTCACGGCAAACCGTTTGCTATTCATCGATCGCTCCTTCCGGACGATTCTTATATGCAATTATACCGAAATCATTTTTTTCAAAGTATTTGACAGACCTAAATAACGTGCACTTTCGCTGGAGGGTCGCTGTTTGGCGGCCCTCTTTTTTGCACAGGCGCGGTGGGATGGTAATATCGTTACGTTTGAACTGTTTCGATGTGAAACCGAGGAGATTCCCTCTATGAGTGCTGACTACCCGTCAATGACTACGGCCGAGATTCGCTCTAAGTTCCTCAACTTCTTTGAGGAGCGCGGTCTTAAGCTCTATCCTTCTTCGTCCCTCGTCCCCGACGATCCTTCGCTGTTGCTTGCCAACGCCGGCATGAATCAGTTTAAGGAGTACTACCAGGGCAAGAAGACCATGAAGGAGATCGGCGCGATCTCCTGCCAGAAGTGCGTCCGCACCAACGACATCGATTGCATCGGCGAGGACGGCCGTCACCTGTCCTTCTTTGAGATGCTCGGCGACTTCTCCTTTGGCGGCGTCTCCAAGCAGCAGGCCTGCGCTTGGGCCTTTGAGCTCATCACCAAGGAGTTCAAGCTGCCGCTCGATCGCCTGTACTTCACCGTCTTTACCGAGGACGACGAGACCCATGACGTATGGCGCTCCCTGGGCGTTGCCGAGGACCACATCTCCCGCTTGGGCGAGGACGACAACTTCTGGGCCGCTGGCCCCACCGGTCCCTGCGGTCCGTGCTCTGAGATCTACTTTGACATGGGCGAGGAGGTCGGTTGCGGCAGCCCCGACTGCAAGCCTGGCTGCGACTGCGATCGCTTCCTTGAGTTCTGGAACCTCGTGTTTACCCAGTACGACCGCCAGGAGGATGGCTCCATGCCGGAGCTGCCGCACCGCAACCTCGATACGGGCATGGGTCTGGAGCGCATGGCCGCCATCATGCAGCACAAGACCGCTAATTACGACGGCGATCTGATGCAGCACCTCATCAAGCTGGGCGAGAAGATCAGCGGCAAGACCTATGACGCCGACGATTACTCCGGTGCCAGCCGCTCCCTGCGCATCATCGCGGATCACTCTCGTGCCGTCGACTTTATGATCTCGGACGGCATTCTCCCCGGTAACGAGGGTCGCGAGTACGTCCTTCGCCGCCTGCTCCGTCGTGCCGTGTTCCACGGTCGCCTGCTGGGCATCGAGGGCGCCTTCCTGACCAAGTTCATTGATGAGGTCAACGCCCAGATGGGCGAGGCCTATCCCGAGCTGCTCAAGAACGTCGCGCTCGTCAAGGGTATCGTCGCTTCCGAGGAGGAGCGTTTCTCCACGACGCTCGACAACGGTCGCGTCTACCTGGACGAGGCCCTGGCCGCGCTTGCCGAGGGTGCTGTCCTTCCGGGCGACGTTGCCTTTAAGCTGCACGACACCTTTGGTTTCCCCATCGACCTGACCGTCGAGATCGCCGGCACCGCTGGCCACGACGTCGACATGGACGGCTTCACCGCCTGCATGGAGGACCAGAAGGCCCGCGCCCGCGCCAATGCCAAGGGCGACGCCTGGGGCAGCTTCAACGACGTGTGGGTCGAACTTTCCGACAAGGTCGCCGCGACTGAGTTCGACGGCTATGACAACGATGCGATCGTAGGCGCCAAGGTTGTTGCCATCGTGCGCAACGTCGAGTCCGTCGAGTCCGCTGCCGCCGGCGAGGACGTCGAGGTCGTGCTCGACCGCACCCCGTTCTACGCCGAGATGGGTGGCCAGCAGGGCGATGCCGGCGAGCTTTTCGCCGAGGGCGTTGCGCTGACCGTTTCCGATACCAAGAACCACAATGGCCTGTATGCTCACGTCGCCCACGTTGCTGAGGGCACATTGACCGTCGGTGCTACCGTGACCGCCGCGCTCGACGCCGAGCGCCGTGGTTTCCTGCGCCGCAACCACACCGCCACCCACCTGCTCGACGCCGCGCTTAAGCAGGTCCTGGGCGAGCATGTCTCCCAGGCTGGCTCGCTGGTGACGCCCGAGCACCTGCGCTTTGACTTCACGCACTTCGAGGCCCTGTCCTCCGAGCAGCTCAAGGCTGTCGAGGACCTGGTCAACCAGCAGATCTTCGCCTCCAAGCCGGTCGTGACCCGCGTCATGGGCATCGACGAGGCCAAGGCCGCCGGTGCTGTCGCCCTGTTTGGCGAGAAGTATGGCGACGTCGTCCGCGTTGTCTCCGTGGGCGCCGAGGACCAGCCGTTCTCCCGTGAGCTCTGCGGTGGCACCCATGCCGCCAACACCGCCGAGATCGGCCTGTTCAAGATCATTTCCGAGTCCTCTACGGGCTCCAACGTCCGCCGTATTGAGGCCGTGACCTCTAAGGGCGCTCTCGACTACATGGCCGACCGTCTGGCGCTCGTCGACGCCGCCGCTGCTGCGCTCAAGTGCCGCGTGGATGAGGTTCCCGCCCGCGTGGAGAACCTGCAGGCCGAGCTGCGCGAGACTTCCAACAAGCTCAAGAAGGCGCTGACCGGTGGCTCCTCCGACGCTATCTCCAGCGCCATCGAGGGCGCCGTCGAGCTCGACGGCTACAAGCTCGTCGTCGCTGAGCTCCAGGGCCTTGAGGCTGCCGACCTGCGCAACGTCTGGGATACCGTGCACCAGAAGGTCGCCGGTCCTGTCGCCTGCGTCGTCGCCAGCGTGACCGAGAAGGGCACCCCGGCCCTGCTCGCCGCCGGCTCCGATGACGCCGTCAAGGCCGGTTTCCACGCCGGTAACGTGATCAAGCAGATCGCGGGCCTGGTCGACGGTCGCGGTGGCGGCCGTCCCAACATGGCCCAGGCCGGTGGCAAGAACGCCGCCGGCATCGCCGATGCCCTCGCGGCCGCTAAGACCGCGCTCGGCGCCTAAGAATCTAGGTAGTCGCTGTGGTCGCGCTTGCGCTGGACATAGGGGAGACCAGGATCGGCATCGCCGTCTCGAGCCGTGATGGCAAGATGGCGATGCCTGTCAAGGTGCTCCCGGCTGCAGAGGTCACCGGTATGGCCAAGACGTTCCGCTACCTGGTTGAGGACTATAAGCCCGATATCCTGGTAAGTGGGCGTCCCCTGACCATGGCCGGTGAGCCCGGTCCCCAGGCCGAGCGCGTTGCCGCTGTTGCGCAAAAGATTGCCGACGAGCTCGATCTTCCGTTGGAGTTTGAGGACGAGCGCCTGTCCTCGCAAGAGGCAAAGCGTATCCTGCGCGAGCAGGGCCTTAACGAAAAGCAGATGAGGGGCAAGATTGACATGATTGCCGCCAGCCTGTTTTTGCAGACGTGGCTTGATCGTAAAAACGAGGAGGTTTCGCATGCCTAGCGCTCCCGATCCGCGCCAGCCGAATTGTACACGTCAGTCGGCGTCGCGCCCTGCCCAGCCTGGCCAGCGTCCGGCACAGCCGACCCAGCGCGCAGCTCAGTCTGCCGCGCGCCCGGTGCAGTCCTCCTCTCGTTCGGCCCAACCTGTTCAACGGACGGGTCAGCAGCCTTCTGCTCGTTCGGTTCAGTATCCGGCTTCTCACGCGGCTCAGCAGCCCACTGCTCGTACGACCCGGCCTGCAAGCGGTACCCGCTTTAAGCAGCAGGCACCTACCCAGCGAACGCAGGCCCCCCAATCGCATTCGCATCACGCTCGCGGCTCGCATGGCGTTGCTCCGGCGACCCGCTCGAGCTACAACACGCATGCTCGTCGCGGTGTCCAAAAGAAGAGTTCTCCGGTTCCCATGATCATCGGCGTTGTGGTGGCGGTGCTCGCGCTTGCTGCGATCGCTTTCTTTGTCGTGCCTGCCGTCAAGGGCTTCTTTGCCGGTGAGGATACGAAGGTCACGGCTGGTCAGCAGGTTACGGTGACCATTCCCGACGGTGCTTCGGGTGATGCGATCGCCTCGATTCTCTCCGAGAACCACATCGTCGAAAATCCCAAGGATTACTACGCGGCGGTGAAAAAGCTCAACGCCGATATGTCGCTCAAGCCTGGTACTTATTCGTTCACCACACTCATGGATGCGACCAAGGTTGTTCAGCAGCTCATGGAAGGCCCCAACGCGGGCTCCAATGCGCTGACTATCCCTGAGGGTCTGACAGTCGATCAAGTCGCCGACCGCGTGGCCCAGGCCTACGACAGCATCTCTAAGGAAGACTTCCTCAACCAGGCCAAGGCCTCCAACTACGTGGACGACTATAGCTTCCTTAAGGGCGCCGCCAACGACTCGCTCGAGGGTTTCTTGTTCCCCAAGACCTATTCGTTGGGTGATTCGCCGACGGCCGATGACGTGATTCGTGCCATGCTCGATCAGTTTAAGACTGAGTACAAGTCGCTTGACTTTGCGAGCTGCGAGGCCAAGATCAAGGAACGCTACGGTGTGGAGATGTCCGACTACGACATCGTCAACTTGGCCTCTATTGTTGAGCGCGAGGGCATCAACGCCGACCAACGTGCGCACGTGGCCTCGGTTTTCTACAACCGCCTTGCCGGCAAGCTCGACGGTCTGCGTTATCTCAACAGCGATGCGACCATGATGTATGTCACCGGCGGCGAGGTTACCGCCGACGACCTGCAGAGCGATAGCCCGTATAACACCTATAAGCACGAGGGCCTGCCGCCCACGCCCATCTGCTCTCCGTCGCTCGAGGCGCTCAAGGCTACCCTTGAGCCGACCGACTCCGATGACCTGTATTTCTACATTACACAGGACGAGGAGTATTTCTCGCAAACCTACGAAGAGCATCAACAGTCTTGGAATTAGCATGAGGATTTTTAGCCCCAAACGATACGTTGCCTCGGTCGACCGCATCGACCTCGATACCCTGTGGGCCGACGGCAAGCGCGCCATCTTGCTCGACCGCGATAATACCCTGGTGCCGCGCGATACCGAACAGGTTCCCGCCGCCGTCTCTGCTTGGCTCGACGCCGCTCGCGTCAAGGGATTTAAGTTGTGCATGGTTTCGAACAACTGGCATCGCGACCAGGTCATGAGTTCGGCACGCGAGCTGGGCCTCAAGGCTATCAGTCATGCCATGAAGCCGGCGCCGTTTGCCCTCAAGGCCGGTCTTAAGCGCCTGGGCGCCACGGCTGACGAGGCTGTGCTGATCGGCGATCAGCTCTACACGGATGTGTGGAGTGGCAACTTTGCCGGCGTTGACACCATTCTGGTCAAGCCGCAGGCAACCCAGGACCTGTGGTACACGCAGATCTTCCGTATCTTTGAGCGCCGGGCCCTGCGCGACCTTCCCTGCGAGGAATAGGTTTCGCCATGTCTCAGCACATCAAACACGGCTGCGACCATATTTTCTTTATCGGCTTTTTGGGCGCGGGCAAATCGACGCTCGCGCGCAACGTCGGCACTATGTTCAAGCGGCGTTTTATCGATACCGATCGTTTGGTTGTGCGTCGATGTGGCAAGTCGGTGACCGAGATATTTGAGACCGAGGGCGAGGATCGTTTTCGCGAGCTTGAGACCTCGGCACTCCGTTCGCTTCAAAGCGAGCGCAGCCTGCTGGTGTCGTGCGGGGGTGGCATCGTCGAGACGCCGGTGAACATTGAACTGATGCACGAGATGGGTACATGCGTGTACCTCGAAGGCGACTTTGAGGACTCGTTGCGCCAGATTCGCCGTTCTGATACCCGGCCCGATTTCCGCTCGCCCGAGCATGCTGCGCGCCTGTTTGAGCATCGCCGTCCGCTGTATCGCCAGGCCGCCGATATTACCCTTGATATTCGCAACAAGTCCTTCGAGGACGTTTCCTACCTTTGTGCCGAGATGCTTTTGGAGCGTGGACTGCTATGATTCGCCGTCAACTGATCAATTTCCAAAACCGCAGCGTCGATGTCCGTGTCGGATTGGGCGCGTTCGATGAGCTGCCGCGCATGTTTGCCTCGGTTGTGGGCAAGCCTAAGCGCGCGATGGTGGTTTGGAACGACGCCACATCCGAGCGTTTTGGCGAGGTCGTCGAGCATGCGCTGGTCGACGCCGGTTTTGCCGTGTCGCTGCTCGTACTCGAGGTTTCGCCTGCCGGTGCTACGCTGGTCGATGCCGATACCGTCTTTGGCGCCCTGTCGGCTAATGGCATTACCTGTGACGATCTCGTTGTCGCTGTCGGCGACACGGCGACCTGCTCAGTCGTTTGCTGGTGTGCCAATCAGTGGTGCGGTCGCACCGAGTGCGCCTTGCTGCCGACGACGTTCGACGCCATGCTCACGGTCGCGACGACCATGAAGCCGCTCGTCGCCTCGTCGGAGAATGCGCTTCCCACTATCGCGTTTCGTCCCGAGCCGGGCTTGGTCGTGTGTGACCTCGACCTTGTTCGCGCGGCGGACCCCGAGGACCTTAAGCTCGGTTATGCGGTACTTGTTGGCACCATGCTTTCGAGCAGCAAGTCCCGCTGGAATCAGTTTACCGAGACCGTCCCCGAGATTCTCGCGGGCGAGGAGGTCGCGCTCGTCAATGCCGTTCAGTGGTCTCAGACTGCACGTAAGGACGTACTGATGGCCACGAACCCGAGCGCCCGTCATGCGCTCGATTTTGGCAAGACGGGGGAGCGTACCCTGCGCGCCTGCTTGGGCGATGCCGCTTCGCAGGTGCCTGCCTACAAGCTGTTGTCCGAGGGCATGCGCTTTGAGGCGCGCCTAGCACACGATGCCTGCGACTTCGATATCGATTACGTCTTTGAGGTCGATGACTGCCTGGAGGACTTTGGTATCGAGGAGCTTGCCTTCGATCTGGAGCCTGCCGCATATATCGAGGAGTTCCGCAGGCAGCAGTTTGTCCGCTCGAACCGCAGCATGTTGCCGCTGCCCGCGGCACTCGGCGCCATTCGTCTAACGAGCGTTGAGGACGAGGTTCTCGACCGCCATGCTCACGCCTACTTGGCTTCTCGCAAAGAACTTCTCTAAGATTTATTGACATCCATCGTCTTTCGTATCATGTTGAGGGGCGGGTTTTCAATCGGTTGCGGATTGCATGCGATTCCATCGTTCGGTTGAGACCCGTCCCGTCTTTATGAAGACAACAAGAAAGGAATCTGCATGTCTGAGTTTGCTGCCGGTCCTGCCGGTCGTATCGAGCGTGTCCGTGCCCTGATGGCTGAGCGCGGCTACGACGCTATCGTGGTGCGCGACGAGGCCAACCTTCGTTGGCTTACGGGCGTCAAGGGCGTCTTCGATTACACCTTCGAGTTCCCGCATGCTGCGTTTATTACGGCCGACCAGTGCCTGTTCCATACCGACTCGCGCTATCTCAACAGCTTTGAGGAGAACACGCCCGCCGGCAGCCCCTGGGTTTACGACATGGACGAGGGCACCATCCCCGGCTGGGTCGCCGGCAAGATCGCGGCCAACAAGTGCCGCGTCTGCGCTGTCGAGGACGACATTCAGATCAATTTCTACCAGGGTATTCAGCGTGGCCTGGAGGACCGCTCCGTTGCCTGCATGCTGCCGCTGATGCATGACGACATTCGCAAGATGCGCGCCATCAAGGACGCCGAGGAGATCGAGCTCATGCGCCATGCGCAGTCGATCACCGACGCCGCCTTCCAGCGCATGCTCGGCTATATTAAGCCCGGTATGACTGAGAAACAGGTCCGCAACGAGCTCGAGAACTTTATGTTCGCTAACGGTGCCGATAGCCTGGCCTTTGGCTCCATCGTCGCGAGCGGTCCCAACACCGCCAACCCGCATGCCGTCCCGAGCGACCGCGTGATCGAGAAGGGCGACTTCGTTCTCATGGATTATGGCGCGGGTTACTGCGACTATCGCTCCGACATGACTCGTACCGTCGTGATGGGCGAGCCCACGTCCGAACAGCTCGACCTGTACGCGCTCGTGCGCCGTACGCACGAGGAATGCGTCGCCGCAATCCATCCGGGCGTCGAGGGCAACGACATTTTCAAGCTTTCCAAGAAGATCATCGGCGATGCCGGCTATGGTGATTACTACAACCATGGTCTGGGCCACGGCGTGGGCATTGACATCCACGAGCTGCCCAACTTCAACCGCAGCAAGAATATCATCGAGGTCGGCTCGGTTATCACCATGGAGCCCGGCGTCTACCTGCCCGGCGTGGGCGGCGTGCGTCTGGAGGACTACGGCGTGGTCACCGAGAACGGCTACGAGCCCTTCACCAAGACGCCGCATGACCTTCACGTCATCGATTGCTAGCTCATTTCGATAGATTTTTGGGGCGGGACGTCCGGATCGATTCGGACGCCCCGCGTTCTCTTTTTATGCGCTCGCTGCAGGCGCCGTCTGCAAGTGTATAATTTCGGTCGTATGTAATTTGGACGCCTGTGCGTTCTGCCCATAAGAAGAAAGGTCGCTATGCCTACCATTTCTACCGCCGACTTCAAGAACGGCCTCGGTCTCCGTATTAAGGACAAGGTTTATACCATCGTCGAGTTCCAGCACGTCAAGCCGGGCAAGGGTGGTGCTTTTGTGCGCTACAAGACTCGCGATATCAAGAGCGGTCGTGTCGTTGAGAACACCTGCAACGCCGGCACCAAGTTCGAGAGCGTCATGCTCACCACCCGTGAGTTCCAGTACCTCTACAACGACGGCACCGACTACATCTTCATGGACAACGAGTCCTACGAGCAGGTTCCCGTTCCCGAGGACATGGTGGGCGAGAACTCCAAGTGGCTGCGTGAGAACGACATCTGCCAGCTGCTCTTCGCCGACGACGAGCTCATGGGCGTGACCCCGCCGATGTTCATCGAGACCACCATCGTCCAGACCGATCCGGGCTTTAAGGGCGACACCGTCCAGGGTTCCACCAAGCCGGCCACGATCGACACCGGCGCTGTCATCCAGGTCCCCATGTACCTCAACGAGGGCGAGGTCATCAAGGTTGACACCCGCGACGGCAAGTTCGTCTCCCGCGTCTAGCAACCAACTCTTCTAGGAGGACTCATGCCCCAGGAAATCAAGATTGACGGCATCGGCATTTCGCCCGATGTTCTGACCGCCATCGTCTCGCGCGCCGTGTCGGATGTCGAGGGCATCGCCTCCGTTGGCGTCAAGGACCTTGCCACCAACCTTGTCTCCATGATGCTCTCGTCCAAGGCCCCGGCTTCTGAGCCGGCGGTCGAGGCCGAGGTCGTCGGCGACAAGCTCGCGCTCACCGTGCGCGTCGTGGTGTTCTTTGGCTATCCGTTCAAGAAACTCGCCGAGGCCGTTCGCGCCGCTGTAGTCGCCGCCATCGATGCCCAGGTGGGCGTCGAGGTCGAGCGCGTTGACGTTTGTATCGACGGCCTCGTTTTCCCCAAGGAGTAACCTTTGAGCCTTAAGGTTTATCGCGGGCGCACGCTTGCCCGCAGTCAGGCGCTGCAGCTGCTGTTCCAGGCCGAGGCCACGGACAGCCCGCTCGAGCACGTCCTCGAGGGCGATTTCCTGATCTCGAAGGGTCCCCTCGACCCCTATGCGCTGGAGCTGTGCCGCGGTGCCTACGAGCATATCGACCGCATCGACTGCGCTCTGCGCTCCGTTGCCAAGAACTGGGATCTTATGCGCATGCCCGGCGCCGACCGCAACCTGCTGCGTATCGCTGTCTACGAGATGCGTTTCCTCACCGACGAGGAGGTCTCGGACGCCATCGTGATCAACGAGGCCGTCGAGCTTGCCAAGGCCTATGGCACCGACCAGTCCGCGTCGTTTGTCAACGGCGTGCTGGGCAAGATCGCTCGCAGCGAGGAGCTGCCGGGTGAGGACCTGTACCAGGAGCTGTTGGCCGAAGATCGCGCTCGCGAGGAGGCCCAGGCTGCCGAGGCTGCCGCTAAGGTTGCTGTTGCTCAGGCTGAGGCTGGCGTGCTGGCCGAGGATGCGGACGCCGCCGAGGCTGTCGTCGACTCCTTCGAGGAGTAGTCATGCCAGAGGGTTCTGTCCGCAACTTTGACGAGATCTCGGACCGTCTGGATCAGATCATCGCTACCGTTCGCTCCAAGGATACGTCCCTGGAGCGTTCGCTCGATCTGTTTGACGAAGCGATTGAGCTGGGCTCCCGCGCGGTCGATATGGTCGACAAGTTTGAGTTGACGCCGCGTGAGGCCGATAAGCTCGAGCAGGAATACGATGAGGATGCGGCAAACGAATCCCAAGATAGCTAGCCGCATCTCCGGATACGAATGGTTGATGGCATTCATGAAACGCGTGCGTCTTGATGACGAACTGATTTCACAGGGCATCTGCGCCGATCGCGCGGATGCCCTTCGCACTCTTATGGCCGGCCTGGTCTCGAGTGGCGGCGAGCGCTTGACTTCGCCGGGCCTTAAGGTGACCCCGGGCCTGCCGCTGCACGTGAAGGGGCGCATTCCCTATGTTGGTCGCGGCGGCCTTAAGCTCGAAGGTGCGCTCGATGCGTTTGGCATCAATCCGACTGGCCTTGCTTGTCTGGATGTGGGCTGCTCTACCGGCGGCTTTACCGATTGCCTGCTCAAGCGCGGAGCTGCGACCGTTGTCTCGGTGGACGTGGGCCGTGCCCAGTTTGATTGGTCGCTGCGTCAGGACGATCGCGTGACGCTGCATGAGCGCACCAACGTGACGCAGCTGCCTGAGCTTGGCTATGCCGGCGTCATCGACCTGGCTGTGTGCGATGTCTCGTTTACCAGCATCGCGAATATCATCGACGCCGTGCTGGCGTGTCTGAATCCTTCGGGTTCGTTCTGCACGCTCGTAAAGCCCCAGTTTGAGGCGCCGGCTGCGCTGGTGGGCGAGGGCGGTATCGTGACCGACCCCGTCGTCCGTCGCGATACGCTCGTGGCGGCGATTGAGCTTTTTGCCGACAAGGGCCTGTTCCCGCTTGACGTGTGCGTGTCGCCCATCCATGGCGCTAAGGGCAACGTTGAGTTTTTCTTGTACGGCACAAGGTCTGTCCCCGGGGAGCGCGCCGACGATGAGCTGCAATCCCAGGTATCGGCTTTGAGCGAGAAAGCTGCAACGCTATGAAGGTCTTTCTGATTCCCAATTACTACAAGCAAGAGGCGGTCGAGAGCGGCCTGATGCTCGAGCTTTGGCTTTCGCGCCAGGGCTACGAGGTCGCATGGGCTGCCGACCAGCGATCGAAGATTCAAAGCACGCCTGATATTGACGGCTCAGATCTGGTCATTACGCTCGGCGGCGACGGCACGTTGCTGCGCGCTGCCCGCATCCTCAACCATCGCGAGATTCCTATCCTTGGTCTTTCCTATGGTCACCTGGGCTTTTTGACGGCCGCGAGCCCCGAGGAGCGCGATATTTTGCAGGTCGTGAGAGATGCTCTGTCCGGCGAGCTCCACGTGAGCCGCCGCGCCACCATCGCCGCGGATATCGTGTCCGTGCGCGAAGACGGCACGAAGGATGTCGTGCGCACGTTTGCCCTCAACGATATGGCACTTACGCGCGGCCCCCTGTCCGATATGGTTGAGTTTGACATCACGGTGTCCGGCCATCATATCGATCGCCTTCGCGGCGACGGTGTCGTCGTTTCGACGGCGACCGGCTCTACCGGCTACGCGCTTTCCGCCGGCGGTCCCATTGTCAGCCCCGATTACACGGGTATGGTCTGTGTGCCCATCGCCCCGCATACCATTCAGGCTCGCGCTTTTTTGACCTCGCCGAGTGATGTCGTCGAGATCTTTATGTCCGATGATCGCCCGAGTGTGCCGGCCATTGCCATCGATGGACAGTTTATTACCTGCGACGGCACGGTTGAGAGCGTGGCTGTGCGCCGTGGTCCCGGCGATGTACTGCTGCTGGATTACGGTCCCGAAAGCTTCTATAACTCGGTGAGCCGCGTGTTCTATGGAGTGCGTCATGATCGATGAGCTGCAGGTTTCTAACATTGCACTCATTCGTGAGGCGACGCTGGTGCCGAGTGCCGGCCTGACTGTCCTGACCGGCGAGACCGGTGCCGGCAAGACCACGCTGCTCTCGGCGCTCAAGCTCATATTGGGCGAGCGCGCAGATTCGTCGACCGTGCGCGAGGGAGAGGCGCTGGCGAGCGTCGAGGCGCGCCTATTCGATGGCCCGCACGACACGGAGGGGTTCACCGTACAGCGCAGCCTTTCTGCCGAGGGCCGCAGTCGTGTAAAAATTGACGGCCGTATCGCCAGCGTGCGTGAGCTTTCGGAGCGCGTCGGCGTGATGATGGATCTTTGTGGTCAGCACGAGCACCAGCGCTTGCTCGATCCGGCGCATCATGTTGCCATGGTCGATGCCTGGGCTGGTCGCTCTGCGCTCGAGGCGCTCGACCGTTACCGTGCCTGCTTCAAGGCGTCGCGTGCGGCTGCCAAGGAGGTCCGTCGCGTGGAGGAAGCCTCACGCGCGCAGGGGAGTCGCGTCGAGGAAGCGCGTTTCGCCCTCGAGCGCATCGCCGAGGTCGACCCCAAGCCGGGCGAGTATGAGGAACTCGAGGAACTGCTGCCGCGCTCCGAACATGCCGAGGTACTGGTTGCCACGGCTAACGATGCCCATGCATCGCTTGCCGCCGAAGGGGGAGCGCTCGATGCCGTGAACAGCGCCGTGGCAGAGCTTTCCCGTATGGCTGCCGTCGATCGCAAACTGGGCGACATTGCCGATGCGCTTTCGGATGCCTGTATCTCCCTTGAGGATAGCGCGAACAAGCTTCGTGCCTATCGCGATGGCGTCGCCTTCGACCCGCGCGAGCTTGCTCGCATGCGTGAACGGTATTCCGACCTCAAGGGCCTGTTGCGTCAGTGGGGTCCCACCATGGACGATGTTTTTGCCATGCGCGATCGCTCGCAAGAGCTGCTGTCCCTGGTCGATGATGGCGATGAACAGATCAAAAAGGCCCGTGAATCACTTGGTGCTGCTGAGCGCGAGTTGTTTGCCGCTGCCAAGGCGCTTAAGCGTGCTCGCAATACGGCGGCCCCGCGCTTCTGCCACGAGGTCGGCCGCCAGATGGCGCGCTTGGAGATGGGCGGCGCCGAGCTCGTTTGGGAGTCGCGTGATCTTCCGCGCGCCGAGTGGACGCCGGCGGGTCCTTCGAGCTACGAGCTTTTGTATCGCAGCGGTGCCGGCTTGACGCCGCGACCCCTGCGCCGCATTGCGTCGGGCGGCGAGCTCAGCCGCGTTATGCTGGCGAGCAAGGTGGTCTTGGGTAATGCTGACGGCGTCGACACACTGGTATTTGACGAGGTCGATGCCGGTGTCGGCGGCTCCACGGCTCGTGCTCTTGCTGGTGTGCTGGCCGATCTTGCCGCTACGCATCAAGTGATTGTCGTAACCCACTTGGCGCAAGTCGCCGTCATGGCCGACAAGCATTATGTCGCCAGCAAGGAATCGGGCGATGTTCCCCAGACGCATTTGGACGAGGTAACTGGCGAAGCGCGTACCGCCGAGATCGCCCGCATGCTCAGCGGCGATCAGTCCGAGGCAAGCCTGGCGCACGCCAGGCAGATGCTTGCGGAGGCGCGTGCCTAGGCCGAGCCGCCACATGCATGTCTAACCCGGCCGCCCCGAAACGGGTCCATCTACTACGTTTGGTAGGGCATCGGCAACCACGCCAAGAATTGCAAAAAGAAAACCGCAGGTAGAACGCCTGCGGTTTTCTCTATTTTGGGTGTATGGTTGGCGGTTGCGGTTAAAACGTAGTAAATGGGCGTGTTTCGTGACGAGAGGCGTCTATCGGCTCCCCAATTTACCTACTCAACGACCTTATCCGGCTGGATGAGCTCC
>OKRR01000965.1_pt1 | contig 28965 bp, 29 predicted proteins | sample 1601211 | NCBI WGS metagenome assembly OKRR01 (sample SAMEA3541525, study PRJEB24748) | human gut metagenome | biome: human gut; feature: human-associated habitat; material: faeces | place: China | collected 2012
TGGTAAGTCTATCTTACATCAGTTTGAAGGTTTACACAAACTTTGGGATACTCCCTAATGTTCAGCCCTTCCTCCTATGAGATTGGCGATCAGGTCGAACTGCTGTATAATCAGAACGCTCCAGAACAATATTACATCCCCCATGCATCCGGCGGGAATTGGGCATTTCTGCTTGGCGGGGCCTTTTTCTTTCTTATGGGGCTTGGTTTTACTGTGTTGATCGTAAAGGTATGGCTGAATTGATAGAAAATGGCGCCAATATCAGAGATATCCCAAACAAGCTGGGACACTCAGACATCAGCACCACTCTCCAGATTTACTTAATGACAATTAAGGTCTAAAAAAACCTTATTTTATACGGGATAGACCGCACACGGTTTCGACAGTTGTTTCATTGTCCCAACTCATTTCCTCTATCTCCTTTCCATTAAAGTAGACAGGAAATCTGAATTTAATGTGCTTCAAGAAACGGCCATCGGTCTGCTCTTATTTGTAAATATCGACTCGTTCAATGAAACTGTTAAGAAACGCTTTCTTTTCAGCGTCTGTGAACTTATCATACAGTTTATCAAAATACAGAAGAAATTGATAGATATTGTCACCGGAAATTTTCTGCTGACGCACACTATAAATTCTGGTTCCCACTTCCTCAATTTCTTCTTCCACAGAATCAATATCATCATACAACTTATACAAGCGTTCTTCCATATCCTGATACTTACGGTCATAATGCTTGTCTGTTACATCCAGCCTGTCCATCTGCTGTCCTAACTTCGATTTCGCACCATTTAGCTGACGGAGTTTCTTACGAAGCTGTTCCAGTTCGGTTTCCAGTTCTTTGGTATCAATCCTTGAACCAATCTTCTGACGGATTGCCTGTTCAAACTTCGGGTTCATAACCAACGTTCTAATTACTTCTTCCACGGCAACATCCACCATTTCCTGTTTCCACTGTCGTTTGTATCCGCATCTGTGACCATTTACTGTAGTATGGTGCTTATAATAGTAATAATCCTTATATAAGGTTCCGTCCTTTTTCTTCTTGCGATTTACATTGCCGTACATCGCAGCACTGCACACAGGGCAACTCAAGATACTGGATAATATGTTCTCATGTTCCTGATTGTAAATCTTCTCACTTTTTACACCTGTTTCCTGACGTTTTCTCTGTGCCATCTGCCACATTTCTTCTGGAATAATAGCTTCATACACACCTTCATAAACCGGGTATTCGTCCTGCTTTACGATATGATACTGATTGCGGATTCCTGCAATTTTCTCACTCTTGCAACGACCATAAGCGAGTTTTCCGCAGTAAACCGGATTGTCCAGAACCAGTTTGATAAAATGTGCCGAGAACATATCCAAGGTATTGTTCTGACGTTTTTTCTTCACATAACCATGTTCATTCAGATAACTTGCTACCGCAGATCGCGCCCCATGGTTGTATTCACATATTTGTCGTAGATAATGCGAATTACTTCTGCTTCATCTTCTGCAATCAAAAGTTCTCCATTTTCCAGTTTATATCCACCTCCATCTATAGGGGGATATGTAATTGTGCAACAGCCTGTTGCACAATTCATTCCAATTCTTTTTCAATCAGCATACGTTCCTTATTGTAAATCCGTATATCATACCCTTTATAATCAGCAGTCTCTATTCCTTCCTCGAAAAAGTCCTCTGGAATAAAATACTGTTTCACTCTTTCATCTTTGATTTTCGTAGCATCACGGGTTGTTGCCAAATCACATTCATCCGGTATCACATCCGTTAATCCGTGAAAGTAAAAAGCACTTTTCATCGTTACAACCGCATTCGGATATTTGTATACGAACATTGCAATTTCCGAAACATATTTCTTCTCCGAATATATTCCTTTTCCAACTTTGAACAGCTCGCCTTCTTCTATTTTTTCTCAATAAAATAATCTGATCCATATTTTTCAAGACATTCCGCACGTGTTTTCATCGCTTCTGCCTCCTTATTTAGAAATTCATCCGCATTTTTTATTGTTTTGCGGATGTTTTTCAAAATAAAAATCTATCAAAATCCTCTTGTGTCGCAATCTGTGCATACTTACAATCATCATTTCTGCTCTCCCATACATATCATTGATAAGGCCTATCGACAGCAGTTCCATATCTGCCATCGATAAGCCTAATTGTACACATCGAAGAAGAAACAACGGTGTTGTCATTTCACGGTCTGTCTGACGAAGTTTTTTTAGCTTCCACATCCGTTTTTACATTATTTTTCTTCGTTCTTAATTCTATGGTAATCTTCCATATTGATGCTTAAGTCTACGTAAGAATCGGGCTTAGATTTTCGGTTGCTCAAGAGACACACAGTCTCAATATGTAAATCATTGTCCAAACTCATATTCATATCTTCTTCAATAATCGGAAGCTTAAACTTGATGGACTTAAGCCACTGTCCGTTTTCCTGTCGTTCTGGATATATCTGAATTTCAGAAATTAGCGATTCCATGACCTGTCTCTTTTCCTGTTCATTCATCACCGCATACAACTTATCAAAGTAAATCAAGACCTTGTAGATATTGTCTCCCGTCAGCTTATCTGCTTCAATCGACATTTTCTTTGCTCTGGCGGCGATCAGCAGATTTTCTGTATCCTCAATCTTATCATACATCTTGTAAAGGCGATCATCAAGGTCTGCCTTGCGCTTGATGTAATGCTTATCATCTGGATCAAGAGAATCGATTTCTTCCATCAACCTTGTTTTTGTGGAATAGCTCTGTCGAAGCTGTTTTTCATGTGCTGCGATTTCCTGCTCAATCACAGATGTGTCGACTTTCATATTGATTTTTTCCTGCATCATGGAGGCAAACTTTGGATTGCTGACTAATTTTACAATGACTTCTGCCACAGCATCATCCAGCAATTCTTCATTGATTTGCTTTTTATAATCACACTTATGACCTCTTGTCATGGTGCGGTGTTTACAGCCATAATAGAAGAAATCTTTGTACTTTGTACCATCTGATTTGTGTTTGATGCTCTTATTGCCATACATACCAGCTCCACAAACCGGACATTTCACAATCCCTGATAGGAGATGAATCTTATTATCTTTACCATGATTGACTTTTTCATATTTTTTCGCCTGTGCCAGTAACTTCACCTGCGCTTCATGCCAAAGCTCCTCTGAGACAATTCCCTCATGCAATCCATCCACCAGTAAATAATCATCCTGCTCCACAAGCTTGTAGTCATTCCTTGTGCCATGAACCTTTTCCGTTCTGCGTCTGCCATAAGCAATTTTTCCACAGTACACAGGATTTTTAAGTATCCTTCTAATTAGTGCTGCATCAAATAACGGGTTTTTCCCATTCTGCCTTGGTATCTTATGAATACCATGATTTTCAAGATATTTGGCAAGTCCATTCGCCCCCATATCCGTATGCACATACTGGTCAAAAATCATACGGATTGCTTTTGCTTCTTCCTCATTGATAAAGAGCTGTCCCTTTTCCAAGCTGTATCCATAGGGCGCAAAACCACCGTTCCATTTACCCTCACGAGCTTTTTGTATTCTACCTTCCATGGTCTGCACACGGATATTTTCACGCTCAATTTCTGCAACTGCTGACAACACAGAAATCATCAGCTTTCCGGCATCCTTAGAGGAATCAATCCCATCCTCCACGCAGATTAGGTTAACGCCAAAATCTTGCATGATCTGTAGGGTAGAAAGGACATCCGCAGCATTTCTGCCAAAGCGTGACAGCTTAAATACCAAAACAAAGGAAACACCATCCTTTCCAGTTTTAATATCATCCATCATGCGGTTGAACTCTAATCTACCTTCAATAGACTTTCCAGATTTACCAGCATCCTCATACTCACCAACAATTTCATAATCGTTATAATCGGCAAAGGCTTTCATTCTGGCTTTCTGAGCATCCAGAGAATATCCATCAATCTGCATGGTGGTAGATACTCTTGTATAAATATATACTTTTGTTTTGTCTTTTCCCATTTTCAACTTCCTCATGCCTTCATCAAATGTAAGAAAACCTCAAGCCTTTGATAAAAAAACTGAAATTATACTTCTAATTGTTTTCTATAATTCTATGAATAAACTTATATAACCTACTTTCTGAGCTAATATCATCTTTACTTAATTCCGCAATTCTGTTAATTGCATCAATGATCCAAAGCTTTTTTTCTTTATAAGTAACGCCATATTCTTCCAGTAAAGTTTCTAATTCTCCAGTCTCTAAAATATGCAGATGATATTTGCTTAAACAATTAAGTGTTTCTTGAATTTTGTTCTTTAAGGCATCTTCAAAAAAGCGAATTCCTTTTTTATGATATATCTCATCTCTTACTTCTTTTCGGACTTTTTCCGCTTCATCTTTTGACATTCCATTTACATTAACAGAAGCCTCTATATTTTCTCTCAGTTTTTCCGCATAACTTTTTATTCTCTGCTTCTCTTTTTCTTCAATCGGCATAATTGCTAAAAACTTGTAAAATTCTGATGAAACTCTTAACACATCAAAATCTGTTACTACTTCATAACCGACACCAATTTTTTGATACAGCTCCGCAATTGGCACTAATGTTTGTTTATTCTGTCCATGTGCAAAAAACACACCAGATTCAGATATTAATTTCTCAGTTAATTCCTGATATACTAATTCGTCAGCTTCTGCCTCTGTAATGATAACTTTCTCACAAAAAATCCCCTCTAACACTCGTGATACTCTTAACAACGGATCCTGCAAAATAGTATTTAATATGTCCTGATTTAATACCATAATATCATTTTTATTATCTTTAGATCGAGTAATTCGTATTACATTTACATTCTGATTTTTAGATAAAATCCCTTTTAATATCTCTACACTATGCGTTGCAACAAAAATAGTACGTTCCTCATCATCAAAATCTCCTATCATTTCACCAAGCTGACGTGCAAGTGGGGGATGTAGAAAAGCTTCTGGCTCATCCAATAAAAGGATATCATTCTCTTTTTGATTTAAAGACAAAAATGTGGATACAAAACTTTTCAATCCATCTCCCTGATCATCAAGCATACTTTCTGAAAATAACCTAAATGCAATATCTTCTGAATAATTTGTTACATTTTTAATATACTCAAAATTATCTCCAACCCTAAATACCAAGCGATCACCTAAGGTTTGTGTATCTAAGCAAATATCCTTTTTAAATAATTGCTTAATTTTACAAGATAGATCATTTAGTAATTGATCTTTATATTTAAATGAAGATAAGTAATTTGTACTGCTACTATCCAGGCCATAATTTTTCTGGGCTTTACAAATTGTTAGGCGTTCTTCTGTTCCTATATATTGATAAAATAACGAACCATACCAATTTAAGAACTCCGTCCTGTCCTTTCGATTAATAATCCCTGAAAAATGTTCCATCCAACTTCCGCCCACAGTATTCATATTACGTGTAAAATAACTTTCAAGACTTGATGTCATATCTAATCCCTGCGAAGGTTTGTTAGAATATGATTTTAACATCCAATTACCATATTGATCCTTAACCATTTTTGATGTTACATTATATGCACTATCAAGCTCTGAAAAATTTTCCGGATAAGAATACTCAATATTTTTAATAATCTTTATATCCCGCTCATCTCCTGACAAGTAGTCTCTAAGTTCTTTTAAAAACCTACTTTTTCCCGAATTATTAGGACCAACAAAAACATTTATCGTTTTAGGAACAATATCTTTTGTACCTTCTGATGTGTTCACCACAATTTTATTTATGTTAAATTTATACATTAACTAACCATCCTTCTACTATTTTTGGTATTCACAATACGCACCTATCCTCATGTTCTATCTACCTTGTGTTCCAGCATTTTAATCGAATCCAGATAATCCTGTTCTACCTCGCTAATCGTCCGAGCCTTGTATTTTCTATATTCTCCGGTTGCTTTATCAACAGCCTGCTTATGGCTGACGCTTCCGTTTCCAATCAGCAGCTGCTCTCCGCTCATGGTAAGAATGCGATCCAGATGTTCTGCCCAATCCTGCATAGTCATTGCCTGCTCCCGTTCTGCCTGTCGTTCTGCAAAATCAAGATATCCGGATACAAGCTGTCCCATGGCTCGAAGTTCTTTTTCATCCAGATAGTTTTTAGCAATAACCGCTTCTTTCAAGGTTGGCTGTTTTCCTGCAAATGTGGTAAGCCCCATAAATTCTTTTTCCGCATCGGCTCTGCTGTAAATAACCTCTGCCGCAGTCTGTCCATGAATGGCGTAATGGATTTTATTCTGTACTTTCTTAAAAAACTGGATAGAAATTTCCGCTTTTGGATCGTAGTCGATGCTCGTGGCATAAATTTCTAAAACCTGACGGTAAAACACCTTTTCAGATGCCCGGATATCACGAATACGTTCCAGGAGTTCCTTAAAGTAACCGCCGCCTCCAAGATTTTTTAGCCGTTCGTCATCCATCGCAAAGCCTTTTCTCATATATTCCTTGAGAATATTGGTTGCCCAGATTCTAAACTGTGTACCTCGTTTGGATTTCACACGATAGCCAACAGAGATAATCACATCCAGATTGTAATAATCCACATCATATACTTTTCCGTCAGCGGCAGTGTAGGCAAATTTTGCCCATACTGATTCTTTTTGCAATTCGCCTTCTTTGAAAATATTTCTTATATGCTTACCGATAACACTTCTGTCTCGCTGAAACAATTCAGCCATTTGGTCAATGGATAGCCAGACGGTATCACCGTCAAACGTCGTCTCAATTTTAGCTAATCCATCTTCTGTTGTATAAATGATCATATTGGATTTTTGATTCATCTCATCTTGATTCATCACATTTACACTCCATTTCTAATTGAGCAGCACCCTGCTGCACTTTTCCTATGTATCCTCTATGTCAAAACAGCTTTCAACATAGAGTTTGGACACTATTTACACGATTATTATATCAGTCATTTTTCGTTTTTTCAATAGTGCCAATGAGATCTGTAGAATTGAATTTTTCCTCTAAATAATCAGGCGGCTCTGGAAGATGTTCAATATCCAGAACCGCCGCATATTTTTCAATTAGATTTGCAAGCAAATCAGCAAAACCGCTCCAATTATCTGTCATAGGCAATTACCTCCATCAAATTTCCATATCCTGTCCACGCTTACGGGCAGACATTTTGTGTTCCTGTGTTTCCTTTCCTCTGGCGAGGATAGAATTAACAAAAGCCCGAACCCTTTCCGATGCGATCTCCAGTGCATCCAGATAAGGCTGGGCTTTCTTTTTGAGTTCCGTATATTTTTCGTTGATTGTTTCATACCGCTGCTTCCAGATCGAAACCGACTTTTCTGCGGAAGCCAACTTTTCTTTCAAACGCTTGTTGTCAGCATTGGCAATAATGCCATTGGCAGCATAGCGTTTCAGCGTGTCGCATTCATCCGGAGTCAGCGAGATGTTGTTTCCGAATGTGGCTTTCTTACCCATCGCTTCAATGTCCTGCACCGTCAGCGTAATGGTCTTTGCTGTCTTGGTTTCTTTTTGCAGAGCTTCCAGTTTCTTTTTCTGTTTCTCTGCGGCAGCTTTCGCATCCTCCAGACTTTGCTCTGCCTGTGCCACCAGACCAGTTACAGCTTCCAGCCGCTGCTGTTCTGCCTGTACCTTAAACTGTGTCACGGTCAAATGTTCCTCGGTGCTGCCACGTTCTCCACGCTCCACATCGTCATATCCAGCAGCTCTCATAGAACGAAAAAAATCATCCTGCAACACACTGTAGGATGACTTCAAAATCTTTTTTCCTTTTTCGTTCAGCATGGGATTCCCATTTTCATCAAGAACGGGTTTGGAATCCCATTTCTTACTGCGGCTGACCTGTGTGATCGTTTCCTTTACAGTACCGACCAGCGATTTATCTTTGCAGCGCTTCGACCACAAAATCTGCTTTTCCACCACCGGGATATAGACCACATGGAGATGATAGTGGTACACATCCTCGCCCAGTACTTCGGACATTGCCCGGTTGCGCTCATCGGCGTGCATTACAGCAGAGAGAATATACTGCTCACCGCCCACAATCTCCACAGCTGCTTTATAGGCATCCGCATAAAACTGTTTTGCAAATTCATAGCCGCCATGGTTGTAAAAATAAGCGGAGTTCACATCGAATACCAGCTCACCATATTTGACGGCATCCGGTTTCAGTCCTCTGGTGGAAATCACACCATCCTGTTCCATCTGCTCAAACATTTTTACATAATCGTCTGTGGGAGCCTTGAAGTGAACATTCAGAGGAGTTCGTTCCGATACGATGTCCTGATTGCTGTAACTGTCTTTTTCACGTTCATTGTGTTCCTGTATTTTTGCCACATCATCCGGTGTTGCTAAGTCCTGATTCCGGGCTACGGCGCGGTCTATTCCATCATTTCTTGCCATAGATTTTTTGTCCTTTCCTTGATATTTGCAGACAGCGGAGGGCTGGAGAGCGGCATTTTTTCAAAGTATAATAACCCACTATAACACTTTCATCCATACTGGCTGCAAAGTGCCGTGGGCTCTCCGAGGGCTCCTCCAGAGGGGTATGCGGTCGCTGCTGCGACCTCTGCTGACCAAGGCAAAAATGTCTGCAACTTTTCCCATGGTCACCCGTCTGCATGAAACTGTTCTGCGAAACATCCCTTGCAGACGGAGGCAACGAAAACCGCATCTTTCGTTGCCTGTCCACGGAGCTTCTGCAAAATTCCGTGGACATAGAAACAACAGCCAATCCCTGCAACAGAAAGGCTGCTGTTTCTATTAAGGAGCGTTTTACGCTCAAAAGCTGCGTACATACGTACAGAGCAAAAACGGCAAAAATCAATCCCGCCACTCCTCCGGTACGTACGTACATGGCGAAACGTCGTAAAACCCGTTTATATTAGGTCGAGCCACAGCTTCCACACCCATAAATCCCCATACCCGCCGTCCGGCAGAATTAGTAATGTTATTGCAATGATCCAGATCGAATTTCTTTGCATTGGCAACCATTGCATCGCTGAAGCTGCGGGATTTCAGAGGGACAAGAGAGTTTTCCTCGCACCACAGCCGATAAACCGCATAAAAATCCTTGGAACTAATGGACGCATCCGCCTTGCGCCGGATGTATCCCTCGGAATCCATGAAGTCAAAAATGTTGTTATTGTCACGCTTGACCGCTTCCCGGTTTTCACGGATGCGGTCACTCTCCGAAAACTTAAAGTTGTTGGCAACAAGCCGCTGTAAGCCTTCAAATGCCCAGAGGAAAATCCCCTCGGCTTCGGCTTTCATCTTCTCCGCAAGGTCGGGATCGTCGGCTCTGCCCACAGGCTTTTCCTTGGTGGTCAGCACAAGTTGTCTGCGATAAAAGCCATCGCTGCGGTCATACAGGGCTTGCAGATCGCCGTTGCTGAATGCCAACAACCGTGCGAACATCCAACCCTGATAGCTCTGTTTGCCTTTGCGTTCCAAATCCATCTTGCCCTGTGCAGTCACGATGGATTTTACATAGTTGGTCTGGCGAAGGGCTTCCATCCGCATATCATCATCCACGCACAGCAGGATGTGTTCCAGATCAGCACGGGCGAAGCGGTTTTCGGAAATTTTGCCGATGCTGCCATCTTTCATATTTGTGCCGAATATAGCAGACAGCACCGCACCGATTTGAGATTTGCCCTCGCCGCCATTACCCTTAATCACCATCATGCGCTGTCCCTTGTTGGAGGGAATCAGGCAATAGCCGATAAACTCCTGCAAGGTAGGAATATCTTCTTCATAGAGCAAACCATCCAGAAAGTTCAGCCACAGAGCAGGTGCAGCAGCGTTTGGATTGTAGGAAATAGGCAAGCGACTCTGTACGATTTCCTTTTTTTCCTCAATAAATCTCCCATCCAGCATGAGCGTTCCGTTGGCAACATGGATGCGGTCAGGCTGCGGAGGAAAATCATCAACCATTGCTTCCAGTTTCAGCAATTCCATGATGTTTTTGATCTTCTGCGGTACGCTACTGATGGTGTAGCTTTTCAGCTTTTCATAGACCTCGCCCCGCAGGACAATATCATCTGTTACCCGTCCATTGGGCGTAAAGAAAGCCCTGTTTGTAAAGATGATTCTGCGCTCTTGCAGAAACTCTTCACAGAACAGAGCTTCGTTGATGTTCTGTCCGTCAAACCAGACAGGTAAATTCATATCAGGCGTTTTCCGGTTCTTCGCCATGGTGCGCCACCTCCTTTTTCTTTCGTGCGATGTACTCGTGCAGAAAAGCAATTTTGCCGTCCTGCATCAGCTTGTCCACCAACGCCACCCGTTCTTCCAAATCACCAACGGTCAGCACATCTGCCATATATTCGATATGGCAGTGCATCTGGCAGGCTTCCACAAAACGGTCATCCAGAATATCTTCCGGTGTCTTGGGGGCATATCGTACTTTCCAATCTTCCAGAAGATGCAGATAATCCGTCAGTACACGGAAACACATCATTTCGTCCTCCCGGAACTGACGGATATAAGGACGTTTCGGCTTGACCATGGCTGTGGCAGTGGGCGGCTTCGGGTCAAGCCCAAAGTCCGCAGCCAGCTTTTGCGCTGCTTCATAGCTCGTCAGATTGAACAACCTTGCCACAAAGTCAATTACATCCCCCTTGGCTCCGCAGCCGAAGCAGAAAAAATAATCATCATTCAGCTTTAGGCTCGGATGCCGGTCATTGTGGAACGGGCAACAAGTCATGCCGTTGCGGCCCACTTTCAGCCCGTATTGTTCGGCGGTTTGCTTTACACTGATTGCCGCCTTGATAGTTACAAACAAATTCATATCCGCACCTCCGTATATTTTTGACGGTTTATGCCCGTCTGCCTAAATATACGGAGAAAAAGTATGATAACCGAAAAAACCTACCCTTTTGCAAAAAAAGAAAGCATCATCCTAAACTTTTGCAAAAATGCAAAATCAAAAATAGTAGTTATTCACAAAAAACATATTGATATCGTTCCACTTTTTGAATATAATTTTCTTAATACAGAAAAAAGGGAGCTGCGGAGAATGAGATATTTATCTACTTTTTAAGTGGCAGAGAAATGGGGAATTTCCCATCGTCGTGTAAACATTCTCTGTAACCAAGAACGTATTCCTGGCGCACAGAAAGCTGGAAGCCGCTGGATTATTCCGGAAGATGCAGAGAAGCCTGTGGATGCCAGAATTAAAAGCGGTAAATATGTAAAAGCTGAAAGGACAAAGGGAGGGATACAGTAAATGGAAAATACATTTTTGCCTGGGACTGTCCGTAATAGATTGGAAGATCTGATGAGAATCCGCAAAGTATCCCAGACGGAGCTTGCACTCAAAATCGGATGTAGAGACAGTGTTCTAAGCCGGTTTCTAACCGGAAAAACAGAAAAGCTTAGCGATGAAAATATTATTCGCATTGCCAGGATCTTTAATGTGTCTACTGACTTTCTTTTAGGTATAACAACTATACCAGATCGAAAAAATTATGAGATTGATGAATTGGGACTATCCGCACAGGCGGCACGAAACCTTTATACAGGAAAGGTCAACACCCAAGTGATCAATCGTTTACTGGAAAGCCCTCGATTTGCAGAACTGACCTACATATTAGAGCAATATTTTAATGATACCATTGCCTCCGGATATGCTGTTCAGAACCAGATGTATGCCACTATCAGCAATTTGACACGAAAAACAATAAAAACTACTGAAACAGCTCAAGCCACAAAAGACATCAGCAGATTGCGTACACCAGTTTATCAAGCAGATTTAACCACCATTGAGAATCAGTTTATGGCGGCAGTCAAAGAGGTAAAAAAGGAAATTGGAAACGATTTCACTGCGCAGCAGACACTGACTAAGGAAACCGTAGAGCAAATGTTTGGAGAATTGACCAAGGGACAAGATATAGAAAATCCTCAAATCACACCAGAGCAGATTACAGCGGCAGTTCTTGACAGTATTGCTGGGATAGATGGTGCAGACAATGCTGCTTTAGAACAATTTGGTCAGGCATTGACACACTTTATGCAAAGCACCTTAGAAAGAGCAGCCACACAGGAGAAAAAACATGAATCTCCAGAATAATGAGCAGCTATGTACCCTGGCGCAGAAGGGAGACCGCATCGCCCGTGATCTCCTTCTGGTAAATAACTTGAAATTTATTCGTAAAATTGTCAACGAAATCTATCACAGCATGAATCTCTCAGAAAGTGACCTTGGCATAGAAAAAGAGGATTTAGAACAGGAAGGCTGTATCGGATTGTTAAATGCCATCCCTCATTTTAATAGAGGCAGAGAAATCAAATTTTTGACCTATGCGGCACCATCTATTAAAAATGCTATGACAAACCTTATTAGAAAAGCTCTGGCTCAATATGAACAACGAATGACGGATATTAAGGACGGGCTTGCTTATCAAAAAATTCGCTTGGATGAAGTTATTCCCGGAGATGAGCGAATGTTGCGGATTGAAGCCATTGCTGATCCAACCGTCAAATCGCCGGAGCAAATCTATGTAGAACAGGAAACTCTGCGTGAATTATATGCTGCGTTGGGACGGATATCTGATCGGGAACAGACCTATCTACTGTATCGTTATGGTTTTACAGATGACATGGAACATACGATGATTGGGACAGCAATCCATTTTAATTTACGGGAGAGCAGAGCAAAAAAACTGGAAAATCAGGCGATGGATAATTTATGGTTAGAGTTGCCATGATGGTTTTGATGATAGTAAGCAAGCATTTTAGAGAGTAGGTTTGACTTTTTATGTACGACATAAAGACACAAGATATATGACACAAAATTGAAGTGAGTTTAAGTTGAGGGATTAGGCATGATATATTATAAACAAACCGATAACTACACCATTCAGATGCTAATGGAAATTTTAGAGGAAGAAGCCCGAAAGAATCCGGTATGGACCTTACAGGGATTGTTTGCCCTTTGCCGGGATGTTTCTTTGCTGGACGATGTGCCGGAAAACGCAGACTATTTCGATGAGATCTATTTGACCATTGCAGAGTTATTCTCTGAGTTCAATCGCTATGGTCGGTTGATAGATGTCCCTGATGCGCTGAAGAAGGTATGTGGATTTACCACAGATGAAGCGGCAAAGAATGAGCTTCTTTCTGCCTTGGATGCGCTCCATTCCGGAACGATCCAAGGGCGCACCAGAAGTCTGACCGCCAAATGGGAGGCGGAAGGAATCTGGCCGGATCGGCAGCGGCACATTGAGGAATTGCGGTCAGAGATTGCAGATGTTTTGCCGGTGCAGACACGGACTAATTTGGATGAGGTTGAAGCTGCCATTGAGAGAAAACCGGTGAAAAAAAAGAAAGGGGGAAAGGTAATGAAGGCAGTGTTTCTGGTGTTCTCTCTGCTGTTTGCCTGGCTGGCTCTGTACCTCTTTTTGCAGGGTGCAGGGGCAATTTTCCGTACGGCCAGTCTGCGCATCCAGGGGATAAAGACTACCGCTGAGGTAACGCAGGTCGTCGCCGCCGTGACCCAGCCCCGCCGGACAAACAGCTTCCGAGAAACCGTGCGATATACCCATTACGAGGTGGTCCGCTTCCAGACAGAGGATGGATTGGAGGTGGAGGGCCGGTTGCCTGAGAAAACCTTTTCGGATAAAACATATTCCGTTAAAACATATTCCGTAGGAGATGAAGTGGAAATTTATTATCACCCAGAAGCTCCAGCTCGAATTATTGATGCCCACATCAACGAAGCATTAGTAATGAAGTTCCTGTCCGTGGTTGCTGGTTTGCTGTTTTTCTTTGTCTTTTCTACCCTGAGCCGGTGGCTGTTTTCCATGATGGGCACGTCAGGTCCGGTTTTGTCCATCGCCTCGAAGGTGATTTTACTGCTTCTGGCGGTTGGCGTGGTTACTTATCAAAACTTTCATGCACTCTACCGCTATCTTCCAGCCACGCAAGAGGATGCGTGTACGAATCTGAATGGTGTGATCGTTCGGGAGGAGGGCGGAAAACCCTTCACTGGGCGGATGAAATCCAATACGGAACGCTCGCTCTCCATCTACTCGTATAAGGATGGTCTGCTGGATGGGTTGAATGTGGTGTACTATGATGGGGCGGTCAAAGAAACCGGACACTGGAAAGAGGGAAAACAAAACGGTCTGTTTACCCTCTACACCACCGGAGGCATTCTGATCGACTATGCCAATTTTGAAAACGGTGAGAGGCATGGCCTGACCCGGCAATATGATCCGGAGACAGGCGGCGTGACCCATGTGGGAAATTATCTACATGGCGAGATGGATGGCCGTTGGGTAGAGTACGATCCGGATACGGGGTATATCCTCACAGAGCAGACCTATTGTAAGGGCGTTCTCCACGGTCCTGCCAAGCAATATTACTCACACGGGCAGCTCCAAATCGACATGAACTTTGAGAACGGTGTTGCCCAAGGAGCGTATAAAGCCTACTATCCAGATGGGCAGCTTCAGGTGGAGGACAATCTGGAGAATGGCTCGTACAGCAGCCAAGTCAAGATGTATTATGAAGATGGCACGCCTATGGAGATTGCCTCGGCACCATCCGATGATACATCTGAAGATTTGGAGGGAAACGGGATCACCATCACCGAGACGGATGAGGAATTTGAAGATGGTATTTCGGTATCCGAGGCATTTGTAGATGCCCTCACGGTATCCGAAACACTGTGGCGTGCCCATGATGTATCTTCCTTTGATGCGCAGGCTGACAATCTATATACTGCCATTCCAATCAGTGAATTTCTGCTGGGGGCTGATGGAGAGGGAAACATCTCCTGTGAAGTGCCGCTGGCAGAGAATAAGATCCTTCGGATCGAAGTCTGCCATGCAAAAAACGGCCAGTCCCGCTATTTGGTGCAGGGGTTTGAGCAGGAGGAACCGTTCATTGTGGAACAGCATATCCCACAAATGTTGGAGCGCCTGATCGCCTTTGACCCGAATATAGACCCCTTTGATATGCTGATCTGCATCGTCAGAGAAACCGCAGGCTCTCCGGAGGGGGATTTCAGCTCCTATGACGGGGACGATTGGCAGCTGCTCGGGCAGTGATGTGGAAAAGGTTGATGAACGCCGAAGCAACATCCAAGAAAAATAGAAAATCAGTTGGCCGTGATGCAGGAAGCAAAGTGGTTCATCATAGGTGGGGTGCTTCTGGCTTTTAATTTTTTATTTGACCTGATCTCCCATTTTGCAGGACGCTGAAAAAAATTTGAATGATGACAGGAGGAAAACGTATGGCAGGTTATATCTGTGCGCTCATAATCAGCTTATTTGCAGTTGTGGCCGGCATATTTTGTATGCTTTACCCCTTTTACCATAAAATGGTTTGCAAAATTTCAACAACGGCAACAGTTATTGATATTCGAGAAAAATGGAGCCGTCACAGTGATGGCACAAGAGATCATCTCGTATATTATCCTGTATTTCAATACCGGGCAAATGGAGAGATGATTACCATAGAGCATAATATCAGCCCCTCGTCATATCAAGTTGGCGATCAAGTGGAAATGCTCTATAATGCAGATAACCCACAACAGTATTATATCCCCCCACTCATCCGGTGGAAACTGGGTATTCCTGTTTGGCGGAGTATTTTTCTTCTTGATGGGGATTGGTTTTACTGCATTAATTGTAAAAGTATGGATTCTGCCACTGATTTTGTAAACATAGAACTGCGATAACGAATAAATAAGAGTCTTTTAAAAACAAATCCCCACTGGAATATCCAGTAGGGATTTGTTTGGCCTTAGCTCAATCAGTCAAATGATGTTCATGAATGTCATAGATATAATTTCCTAATTCATCATTGAAAATTAAATGTGCATATTCCAGCGGCCTACTGTATATCAGCCAGTCCAACTCTGACAACTGGTACGTATTGTTGGCAACCTCATTCTCACTGGCAATCCATTTTGCTGGATGTTAGATCATACCATAATATTTGAATGCTTCTCGGATTGCTTTCTCTTTTTCCGGTGGGCACTGTGGCTGTGTTGCATCCTCAGATTTCGGCTTATTATAATTTTCACGCTCAATAATACCGCATTTCTGCTTCACTTGAGCAATATATAAGCTACTGACTTTTATACTGCTATGCTCCAGCACATACGCCTTAATCTCCTCGTATGTTGCCTTACTTTCCGCAGCAGTCAAATCCAGCTCGTCCATCTTAATCTCAACCTCGATATGTTGCTTTGTATTAAGTTTGGACAATAAGCATACAGTCTCGACCATTGTTTCATTTTCCAAGGGCAATTCTTTCACTTCTGCACCATTGACAGGAACGGGGAAGTTGAAGATAATCTTCCTGATCCAGTTGCCATCCGGCTGTTTTTCCGGGAATAACTCGATCCGCTCAATAAACGCCCGCATGAACTCCTTCCGTTCCACCTCGGAGGCGGCTTCATAGACCTGATCGAATGCCAGCAGCAGGCGATAGATATTGTCGCCCGAAATCTTCTCCTGCCGGATGCTCCGTATTTGGCTTTGCACATCGTCAATCTGAACTTCAATCTCATCTATTTTACCATACTGCTCATCATAGCGGCGCTGTAAATCCGAAATTTTCCGGTCATAATACGGGTCATTCCCATCCAAACCGTCCATCTGCCGTTCCAGGCGGGCCTTTGTGCCCAACGTCTGCCGAAGCTGCGCCTGCAATGCTTCCAGCTGCTTCTCTAAGTCGTTCGTATCAACAGCGGAGCCGATTTTTGCCTTGATTGCATCCGCAAAACGCAGATCACTAACCATAGCAGAGATAATTGACGCTACCATGCGGTTCATCTCTGTCTGCTCAATATTCAGCCGGAAAGTACACTCATGACCAGTCGGTGTAACTGTGTTCTTGCAGTAATAGTAATAGCGGGTCTTTTTGTCCTTGCTGTGGGCTTTCGCAATATTCCCGTACAGGCTTTTGCTGCAGCAGGGGCATTTCAGAATACCGGACAGGATATGTGCGTGGGTAGGGTCATTTACTTTCTCACGCCGGTAAGCATTGACTTTCCGTTTCTCCTGCGCGAGGTTCCAATCTTCTTCTGAAATAATAGCCTCATGCTTCCCCTCATACACGGGGAATTCCGATTGCTCAACCACGTGCATCTCATTCCGTGTGCCGATCTTCTTCTCTGTCCGGCGTCTGCCATAGGCGATTTTCCCCATATATACCGGATTATCAATGATACTTTTTACAAAGCTGGCGGAAAAACCGGGAATGGTGCCGTTCTGCCGTAACTTCTTCACAAAGCCCTGCCGGTTCAGATACTTTGCCACGCCGCTGACACCATCGTTGGTGTGAATATAGCGGTCAAAAATGGTGCGGATCACATCCACTTCATCCTCAGCAATCAGTAATTCGCCTTTTTCAAGGCAGTATCCATAAGGAGCAAAGCCGCCGTTCCATTTTCCTTCACGGGCTTTCTGCTCCCGTCCGGCCATCGTCTGTGTCCGAATATTCTCACGCTCTATCTCTGCCACCGCAGAAAGGACAGAAATCATCAGCTTGCCGGAATCTTTGGAACTGTCAATGCCATCTTCCACACAAATCAGATTGACACCGAAATCCTGCATCAGCTGCAAGGAATTCAGCACATCAGCAGCGTTTCTGCCGAACCGGGACAGCTTGAACACCAGCACATATTCTACGCCGTCTTTGCAGTCCTGAATGTCTTGCAGCATCCGCTGAAATTCATGTCTGCCCTGAATATTCTTGCCGGAAAAGCCTTCGTCAGAATACTCGCCAGCCACTACCATATCTTCGTATTCAGCGTATTTCCGCAGCTTGTCGCGCTGAGCATCCAGACTGTATCCGTCCACCTGCATGGAAGTAGATACCCGTGTGTAGAGATAGCATTTTGTTTTAGTTTTCTTCATGCAGGCCGCTCCTTTCTTCCATCTCTGAACATTCATCCGTTACTTTCTGCTGCGCCAGACCTTCATTCTGAATGTAGTACTCCAACAAACGGAGCACATATTCCGGCGCATGACGGTTATCCAGTTCCCACTCTGTCACAGTCCGATAGGGAATCTGAAAATATTTACAAAATTCCTTGCGGTTCATGCCGGTGCTTTCCCGCAGTTCTTTTATTTTGGTTTTGCAGTCCATTTCCTTTACCCCATAAAGCAAAAATACACGTTGCGTATTTATTATAGCATACGCCAAGCAAATACGCAACGTGTAAATTCGGTTTTTATCAAGCGGCTTTGTCAAATTCCTGATACACAGGAACGGGTTGCTTTCCTGATACCGCAGACCGTGTGCAGCCATCCTTCGCAGTCTCCTGCATCTGCCCCAACAGCTGCGGCCCGTACTTCTGCAACAGCCGCGCCATCACATCAACACAGCGGTCAAATGCCGCATTATATTTCGGATCATCATAAACTTTGCTCAATAGGCCGCTCCTTTCCTCTATGGCTGCTCTGCGCATAGATGTTCAAAACTTCTGCTGGTATCTGTTCCAAAATTGCCACAGCACTGTCATAGTCGCGCCGCAGCTTGAGGTCTTCGATCTGCTTTAAGGTGCTGACTTTTTGCGCCGATGCAAGGGATTCTTCTAATTCAGAATTTTTCCTTTTCAGCTTTTTGTTTTCGGATGCTGTTTTGGTAAAAGCCACGCCATATTTCCGCAGCAGCGTGTCCATCTTCTCCACGCTGGGAATATAGGTATCCAAAATTTTGCAGATTTCCTCCACCCGGCTTTTTGCATTAAATGGAGTAATGCCAGTGAGCAGCTGCCCCAGTTTGTCCTTCTGTTTGGTCAGTCTGGTCATCTCCTTGAACACACGGGGCGGGATGTGGTCGCGTCCGGTCAGACTGGCGCTTTCGCCGCGCTCCAAATCTGGGAACTTCTTGACCATGTGTTTCCAAAACTCATCCTGCCACCAGGTCAGCTTCTTTTTGTTGCCCATAATTTCTTTGGCGCTGAGCCTGCCATCTTCCGTCAGAGGGACAAAACAAAGGTGCATATGAGGCGTTTTCTCGTCCATATGCACCACAGCGGATATAATTGTCTCTTTGGATTGATGCTGTTCCAGAAAGTGCAGGGCTTCCTCGAAAAACACCCGAATCTCCGCCCGTTTCTTCCCCTTGAAGAACTCCGGGCTGGCAGTGAACAACGTCTCGATCATACGGATACTGTCTTTCCGGGTACGACATCCGGCAGCGGCAATTTGCCGCTCTGATTCCGCCCGGTACTTACCGGGCGGTTTGACTAGATGGAAGTTGTACTTGCTTCGGCTGCTATCCACATCGGGATTGCTGGCGTAGTTCTCCTTTGTGCGCTCATTGTGGGCCTCGATATTTCCTATTTCTGGCCCCTTGTACTTTGCAAATCGCATAATCGCGTACTGTGCTTTTTCCATGCTCAATCCCTCCGTTTCTGCCAGACCAGTTCATAGCCCAGCACATCGGCCAGCTCCACAGCCTCCCGATACCGCAGCGACTCCCGCTGCAATTTCCCGGAAAGATTGGATACGCTGTCGCTCCAGCCATATTCGTCATGCAGAAGATCAACGACTTCCTGCATGGTGTACCCGGCGCGGATGATCTGCGCCTTGATTTCGTTTCGGATATTTGATTTCATGGTAATCCTCCAAATTTTCTTGCCCATAAAAAGAACCGGATGCGCTGGATAGCGTACCGGCTTCTTGGGATGATAAAATTATTATAGTTGCTGTTTTGCGATAGAAATGCTTCCCCGCGTATCATTGGTCAACGGCAGAATATTCGACTTCACGGAAATGTGGGGCTTTTCATCGTTCGGACTGTATCTGTACGAGATGGCGCAACGTGTACACTGTTCCGCGAGCCGTTATTCTGTGAACTGTATGCGGATAATCGAGAAACATTTCGCCGTTTTGAGATTACTCTAAAATACGCCTGCAAAATCACCTCTTTTGCTGACCGCTTTAGCCGTAGTCAAAATGACCACACCCACTTCATCTCGCTAAAGTAGTCGGGTTCAAAATGACCACGACTACTTCACATCACAAAAGCACGAATAATTTCACGGTTCAGGTGGTGGACACAATGTCCACCACTTTAATCGCATGAAATATTCCTGCAATATATGAGGTAACAGGGTTAATCGCTGCGTACATACGTACCGGCGACCAGAGCGGAAATCAATCCCGCCAGTCTTCCGGTACGTACGTACACTGTGAAGCGTCCGTAAACTCGTTTATATGCGGCCTTGCCACTGCCTCGATGCCCATAAATCCCCACACCCGGCGTCCTGCCGAATTAGTGATCGTGTTGCAGTGTTCCAGATTGTACTTGCCGCAGGCTGCCACCAGCGCATCGCTGAAACTGCGGCGTTTGAGTGCAGTCAGACTGTTTTCCTCGCACCACATCCGGTAAATGTCGTAGCAATCCTTTGAACTGATGGACGCATCGGCTTTCAGCCGGATATAACCTTCGGATTCCAGAAAATCGAACACATTGTTGTTGTCACGCTTGACGGCCTCCCGGTTCTCTCTGGTGCGCTGGCTCTCGGTGAACTTGAAGTTATTGGCGACCAGCCGCTGCAATCCTACAAAAGCCCATAGGAAGATGCCCTCGATCTCCGCTTTCATCTTCTCGGCCAGATCGGGATCATCCACACGGTCAACAGGCTTCTTTTTGGTGGTCAATACCAGCTGCCGCCGGTAAAAGCCGTCGCTGCGGTCAAAGAGGGCCTGCAAGTCACCGTTGCTGAACGCCAGAAGCCTGGCGCACATCCAGCCCTGATAGCTCTGCTTGCCTTTGCGCTCCAAATCCATCTTGCCCTGTGCAGTAACAATAGATTTGACGTAGTTGGTCTGACGCAACGCTTCCATCCGCATATCGTCATCCACACAAAGAAGAATGTGTTCCAGATCAGCGCGGGCAAAACGGTTCTCGGAGATTTTACCGATGCTGCCGTCCTTCATATTGCTGCCGAACAGGGCGGACAGCACCGCACCGATCTGGCTCTTGCCCTCGCCGCCATTCCCCTTAATGACCATCATCCGCTGGCCTTTGTTGCTGGGGATCAGACAATACCCGACGAACTCCTGCAAGGTGGGAATGTCCTCCGGGTAAAGCAGCCCATCCAGAAAAGCCAGCCAGCTGGCCGGTGTGGGGGCGTTGGGATTGTAGGCCACCGGCAAACGACAGCGCACGATCTCCGGTTTCCCCTCTGTAAAGGTGCCATTCAGAAACAACGTGCCGTTTGCCAGATGGATACGGTCAGCCTGCGGTGGGAAGTCCTCCACCAGCGCCGCCAGTTTTATCAGTTCTACAATATTGCTGATTTTGCGGGGGATGTTGCTCACCGCACAGCAGCGTAGCTCGTCAAAAATTTCGCTGCGTAGGGGCAGATCATTGGTCACACGGCCATCGGGCGTGAAAAAAGCCTCGTTTGTGTAGATGATTTTGTGTCTGCTCAGAAAATCATCACAAAACAGGGCTTCATTGATACTCTTGCCGTCAAACCAGACTGGCTGGTTGACCTCACGCGATTGCTCGTTCTTCGCCACGGTGCCGCACCTCCTTTTCCAGACGTTTGAGCCTCTGCTCCAGCGCGGCGATGGTGCCGTCCTTCAGCAACATATCCACCACCTTCACTCGTTGCTCCAGTTCCGCAAACATGAGAACGTCCAGCAAATGATCTACATACTCAATCATATGGCACGCCTCCACAAAACGGTCATCTGGATTGTCCTCCGGCAACTGTGGGGCGTACTCGACCTTCCAGCGTTCCAACAGGTGCAGGTAGTCGCACAGCACCCGCTGACAGTGCATCTCATTGTTGCGGAAGGCCCGCGCCAATGGATAGGGCTTTTTCAAGGCCATCGCTGCCGGGGGCTTGTCCGGGTCGATGCCGAAGTCATAGGCCAGCTTCTTTGCGGCCTCGTAGCTGCTCAGACCGAATAGTCGTGCCACAAAGTCGATCACGTCCCCGGTGGCCCCGCAGCCAAAGCAATAGAAATAATCCCTGTTCAGCTTCATGCTGGGATGCCGGTCGTCGTGGAAGGGACAGCAGATCATATCGCCCCGGTTGACCTTGCAGCCGTAGTGCTCGGCGACCTGTTTCATAGTGACAGCGGATTTTACAGTTTCAAACATATTCATAGGCTTTGCCCTCCATAATTTATTGACGGTATCTGCCCGTCTGCCTGAATATACGGGGAAAAAGCCTATAGACCGAAAAATCCGCTAAAAGTGCAAGAAACGAAAAAATGCCGCTCTGAAATCTTGCAAAAATGCAAGACCTCTGAGCGGCGAAGCCAGCGGAAAGCATTTGCCCGCGCTGGTTTTATAAGGTATAATGGATAAAGAAAGTTTTCAGAAAAGAGGTGCGTCACATGGAGGGAGCCTATCTGCCCGGAAATATCCGGCAGCGGATGCAGGAGCTTATGAAGGAACATAAAATTACCCAGGCACAGCTGGCGACCCGCATCGGCAGCACCGAGAGCGCCATCAGCCGGTTTGTCAGCGGCAAGACCGATAAGATCAGCACAGAACATTTGCTCCGCATTGCGAAAGTGTTTGAAGTCTCCACAGATTTCCTGCTGGGGGAAGTCAACACGCCTGACCGGACAAACTTCGATATTGAAGAACTGGGCCTGTCGGTACAGGCAGCGCGGAATTTGTACACAGGAAAAGCCAATGCGGAGATCGTCAACCGTCTGCTGGAAAGCCCTCGCTTTGCAGAAGTCACCTACATGATCGAGCAATATTTTGACGATACGCTGGCCGCCGGTTTTGCCGGACAGAATCAGATGCTTGCCACCCTCAGCGCCATGCTGCGCCGGAATGTGAAAACGGATGCCGCTGTGCAGGCGGCCAGAGCTGTCAACAGACAGAAAGTCCCTGTATATCAGGCCGACCTGACGATGATACAGAACACATTTATGGCGGCGCTGCGGGAAGTGAAGAAAGAGATCGGCAACGATTTCACAGTGGCGCAGTCTTTGACCAAGGGCATCACCCAGCAGATGTTCTCCGAGTTGACAAAAGGCCAGGATGTCCAGGCACCGACCATCACGCCGGAAATGATTTCCGCCGCCGTCACCCAGAGCGCGGCAGGAATGGACGGCGTGCAAAAGGAAGCGTTGGACAAGTTTGGTCAGGCGCTGACGGATTTTCTCCAATCCACCTTAGACCACGCGCAGGAGAAGCAAAATGCCGACCCGGAGCAATGAGCAGCTGTGCAGGCTGGCGCAAGCAGGGGATACGGCTGCCCGTGACATTCTGCTGGAAAGTAATCTGGGATTCATCCGAAAAATCGCGTTGGAGCAATACCGAAGCATGGGGCTGGATGAAAATGATATTGGAATTGATTTAGATGATTTGGTGCAGGAGGGAAGTATCAGCCTGCTGAACGCGATCCCTTTGTTTGATGCGGAACGCGGCATGAAATTTCTAACCTATGCAGCACCGGCAATCCGCAACGCCATGACAGACTGCATCCGCGCCGCCCTCGCTCAATTTGAACAACGGATGGTGGATAAGAGAGACGGCCCCGGTTTCCAGAGGGTATATCTGGATGACGTTCTCTCAGATGATGAACGGATGCTGCGAATCGAAGCTATAGCCGACCCTCACACCAAAACCCCGGAACAGATCTACATTCAAAAAGAACAGCTAACAGAATTGTATGCGGCGCTGGACAAGCTGACTGCCAGAGAGCAGACCTATTTGCTGTACCGCTATGGGTTTACCGATGGAATCGAGCACCCGCTGATCGGTGCGGCGCTCCATTTCCATCTGAGCGAGAGCCGGACAAAGAAGGTGGAGGGCAAGGCGATGGACAGCCTGCGCGAAAAGCTGCCGTGGTGGTTCTGATATGATGGTAAGCAGCGGCTGACGGGGCTTTGATATACCTTTGTTTCGCAGATGACACGGCTGACAGACAGTGCATATCCGCACCGCCTGCCAGCCTTTTTCTGTCGCTTATGCTGCCCCGCAAGGGGCAACCTTTCCCGCCAGAACGCCGCAACTGTAGCCACACTTTCCGGGGTGTGCTACATTTCCGGCTGCCATCTGCTCCACAAAGGTATAACACACTAGACTTTCCTACGGAAAATCGTGTGCCACGAAACCGCCGGTTTCTTTGGATTCTTCCGGTCAAAGGGGAACGCTATCCCCTCTGAACACCCCAGACAAAGGAGAACGCTGTTCCCCTTTGGAATCTCCTTGCCAACAGGGCTTCCAAATGTCATGATGCCTTTCGGTTTCACAGGTCAAGCTATGCGACCTTTTTCACGGCTCCTTACTGCACAAATTTCATAGGATTTTATTTTCACTAAAGGAAGTGAAAGTGTCTTAAACTGATTCAATTTTTACCACCATTTTAATTTAGGTAGTTCTGCACCAGTCCAATAAGTTTGTCAATTTTGGGGTTAGTAGTAGAGTAATATACCTGCTTGCCGGACTTGTGCCTGCGCAGCAGTCGTTTTGCTCTCAGCAAACTGATTTGATGTGATACGGCAGAATTGGTCATGCCGGTCTGCTCGGCTAATTCACTGACACAATACTCATTTTGGGATAGCAGAAGGAGAAGTTTGACTCTGGTAGGATCGCCTAATATCTTGAAAAAGTCGGCTGTTTGCCGTAGGGTTGTTTCATTCGCAAAAGTAGCCATATTCAATCACCTGTTAAAATGGGCGCAGGCTTGTTTCATCCTGCGCCCTTGGCTTTGTTTACGGGTTCATTTATAGATTCTGCACACGCAGCGCACGGATTGCATTCAGAACAGCAAGAACCATAACACCAACGTCTGCGAAAACTGCAAGCCACATATTGGCAATGCCAATGGCAACCAAAATCAGGCAGGCAAGTTTAATAACGATGGAAAGCACTATGTTCTGATAAACGATGCGCAGACACTTGCGGGAAATTTTGACTGCCTTCGGGATCTGCAGCGGATCATCGTCCATCAGGACTACATCGGCAGCCTCAATGGCAGCATCGGAACCCATTGCGCCCATAGCAATACCAATATCCGCACGGCGCAGCACAGGAGCATCGTTGATGCCATCACCGACAAAGGCGACTTTGTCTTTGTCAGAGGACTTATGCTCCAGCAGTTCCTCTACCTTGGAAACTTTGTCAGCAGGCAGCAGCTCACTGTACACCTGGTCAATCCCCAAATCTGAGGCCACCTTATCAGCTACCTTTTTAGCGTCGCCGGTCAGCATGACTGTCTTGCGGACTCCAGCGGCCTTCAGCGCCCGGAGAGCTTCTTTACTGTGCGGTTTCTCAATGTCAGCAATGACGATATGCCCGGCATACTCCCCGTTAAGCGCCATATGGATAATGGTGCCGACACTGTGACAGGGAATTGGTTCGATTCCGAGACGATGCATCAGTTTATCGTTGCCTGCCGCTACTTCAACGCCGTCTACTTTCGCAATGACACCGTTGCCGCTGATCTCCTGAATGTCGCTGACACGGGAGCGGTCAATCTCCTTGCCGTATGCACGCTGAAGGCTCTTGCTGATGGGATGGCTGGAAGCGGACTCTGCCAGGGCGGCATACTCCACCAGTTTGGCATCCTCTATCTCGTTGTGATGGATGCCGTTTACTTCAAATACTCCTTGAGTCAGTGTGCCTGTCTTATCAAAGACAACCGTTTTGACCTGCGACAGCGTTTCCAAATAGTTGGAACCTTTCACCAGAACGCCGGCCCGGCTAGCGCCGCCAATACCGGCAAAGAAACTCAGAGGGATACTGATAACCAGCGCACAGGGACAGCTGGCAACCAGGAAGGTCAAGGCACGGTAAATCCATGTCTCCCATGCAGGAGCCAGTCCCATACCGAGCATCTGAACCAGCGGCGGAAGAATTGCCAGGGCCAGGGCCGCATAGCAGACTGCCGGGGTATAGATGCGGGCAAAACGGGAGATAAAGTCCTCGGATTTGGACTTGCGGGAGGAAGCATTCTCAACCAGATCAAGAATTTTGGAAACGGTGGATTCGCCGAATTCTTTGCTGGTCTTGATTTTCAGCACACCCGTCATGTTGATGCAGCCGCTGATGACCTCATCGCCGGTCTTGGCATCACGGGGCATTGACTCACCAGTCAGCGCAGCCGTGTTCAGCGTAGAAGTTCCCTCAACAATGACGCCATCGATGGGCACTTTCTCACCCGGCTGCACAACGATAATGCTGCCAATCTCCACTTCATCGGGATCGACCTTCTCCAATTTTCCATCACGTTCGATGTTCGCATAGTCGGGGCGGATGTCCATCAGGTCGCTGATGTTTCGTCGGCTGCGCCCCACGGCGTAACTCTGGAACCACTCACCGACCTGGTAGAACAGCATGACGGCGATCACTTCCAGATACTCACCATTTTCATAGATTGCCAGTGCAAGCGCGCCCAGGGTAGCGACAGCCATCAGGAAGTTTTCATCAAACACCTGACGGTTCAGGATGCCTTTGAAGGCTTTTTTCAGAATATCGTAACCGATAATCAGGTAGTCGACCAGATGAAGCGCCAAACGAACCCAGCGCCCAGCTGCGCCCAGTTGGTCAAATGCCTCTGCGCCCAAAAGCTGTAAGCCCAGCAGAAGCACGGTTGCAATCAAGATGCGCCACAGCATGACCTTTTGCTTTTTGGTCATGCCGCTATTTTTTCCCTGTCCGATGCACAGAAGGATGATAGATAAAATCGTTACAACGACCAGAAGGCCGCTTTCGATCATTTCCTGCATGATAGCACTCCTTTCAATAATTGCTCAAATGTTTATTTGTTTCTGGTGAAAAAAGCGCCTGAAAACCCGCGTACAGTCCAGGCGCTTTTTTCGCGGTATCCGATGATCAGAGGGCAATCTCGCAGTCGGGTTCTACCTTCTTGCAGGCCTTCAGCACATTCTGCATAACTGCGCCGGGTTCCTGCCCCTCGTCAAATTCCACGATCATCTTCTGCATCATAAAATTCACGGTAGCGGCGGCCACACCAGCAGTCTTGCGGGCAGCATCTTCCATCAGATTTGCGCAGTTTGCGCAGTCAACTTCAATTTTGTAAGTCTTCTTCATAAGAAAAATCTCCTTTTGAAAATGATTTTTAACAATTAAGTGGTTGTTTAATCGTCGTGACTGTAGTATAATTCACGCAGACACCAAAGTCAATATATCCAGTGTAGCCACTGCCAAACAGGCGAAAGAAATTACCAAATGAGCGAAAAAGGAGAAATGAGCGTGAAAAATAAGATATTACCCCATGAACATGATGCTTCACATGATCTTGCGAATTTAGAGACAGCACTGTTTCAGGTAAGCCGGTTTGAAACCGTAGCAGATATTTTCAAGCAACTTAGCGATACCACACGGATACGCATTTTCTGGCTTTTGTGCCACACAGAGCAATGTGTTATTAACATTTCTGCCCTGCTGGATATGTCCAGTCCTGCCGTCTCCCACCATTTGCGTGCGCTCCGAAGCTGTGATCTGATCGTGAGCCGCAGAGAGGGCAAGGAAGTCTATTATAAGGCCGCAGACAATAGTCAGGCCCGGCTGCTGCATAAAACTATCGAACAGGTCATGGCGATTGCCTGTCCGGAATAAAGGGGGAAACTGAGGTGAAACAGAAGCAAAAAGAAATTTTGAAGGCTGTCCATCGTGAAACAGGGGAGCCACATGGGGAAATGACAGAGCTATATCCCGGTATTGGGATCACATTTTTTTCCGTATCCGGTCAAGACAGTTTTCGATTCTGCCATGAGCCATTGGCTCATGTGATGGAGATCAACTATTGTATATCAGGTAAGATCGGATGGAATATGTATGGTGGGAACCAGATTTATCTTGGGTCAGGTGATTTTTCGCTGAATACAATGGATACGTGCGTTAATTCCATTGTCACTCTTCCAAACGGTTCCTATGAAGGTATCGTGATTTGCATTGATCTGGAACAGCTGACTGATGCGCCGCCAATGCCTTTAGCAGGTTCTTCTGTCACAGGGGAACTGTTGCTCGAAAAATATTGTAAAGGCGGAACATGTACGGTGCTGGCAGGAAACGAAATTGTCCAGCAAATCTTTCAGGCACTTTATCAATCGCCGGAAGAAACGCGGACAGCATGGCAAAAAGTTAAAGTTCTGGAGCTTCTGCTCGTATTAAGCGGCATGGAAGTCAGCCGTGAAAAACACCTGACAGAGTACCGTTCAGAGCAGGTGGAGATCATCCGTCAGGTACATGACCAGCTGATTGAAAATCTTGAACAGCGGTGCTCCATCGAATCCCTGTCAAAACAGTATCTGATGAATCCAACTACCTTAAAAAATATGTTTAAGGAAATCTATGGGACATCGATTGCTGCACATATTCGTGAACACCGTATGGAAGCCGCTGCGCAGCTTCTCCAGTCCACCGATTTGAGCGTGGCAGATGTTGCCAGAAAAGTAGGGTACGATAGTCAAAGCCGTTTTTCAGACACCTTCAAGCGTCATTTTGGCGTATTGCCAAAAGAGTATCGGAAAAATCTCAGAAAATGACCATACATCGGTATGAGAGTTAGCGAAAATGAAAAGGGATAAACTCCATAAAAAAGCTGTACCGCCGAGAATCTGTGGTACAGCCTTTTAAAAAGTTTAGATTTTTTGTTGTATTTATATGCTATATAAGATTGTAAAATTTCAGTGCTTCCCTAATTGCGCTCTCTTTTTCTGGCGGACACTGCGGCACTTTGGCATCTTCCTTTTTCGACAAATTATAGTTCTGCCCAACCTCCAACCCGCATTTGCGTTTTATCTGTGAGATGTACAGGGAAGATACCTTCAAGCCAGAATGCTCCAGCACATACGCCTTGATCTGCTCATAAGTCGCGCCCTTCTGGAAACCGGACATATCCATATCCTCCAGTGAGAACTCCACCCGCACTTTCTTCGAGTCGATTTCTCCCTTGGAAAGCAAAACAACCGTCTCAACGGTATTCCCTTTGTCCCACAAAAGTTCCGTAACTTCCCCGCCAT
>OKRR01001003.1_pt1 | contig 28162 bp, 23 predicted proteins | sample 1601211 | NCBI WGS metagenome assembly OKRR01 (sample SAMEA3541525, study PRJEB24748) | human gut metagenome | biome: human gut; feature: human-associated habitat; material: faeces | place: China | collected 2012
ATGATCTCACGATACTTGGTCATAAATGGTGACCTCCTTCGTAATGAATTTACGCTGCAAAGCGTATGAATTCATTATAAAGGAAATGGTATCATCCGACCGGAACCACAGTATCCGATTCCCGGAATCGCGGTATCACCAAAAACGGAACAGCGGTACTGCGGCGCCGGAACGGCGGTTCAGAATCGCCCGGAATACTCATCTGTCAAAGCGGAAATCGCACAGCGGGCAGATGAGGCAAACCAGCAATAATCGTATATGAATTGTCAAGGTACTCCGGTCACTGAAAGGTGACCGGGAATTTTTATATCAGCGGCTAAAATTTAAGCGCTTACGTTAGAAACGTGCGCCGCTAGGCGCACGTTATATAAAAAATCTGGCCGACAGAGCATGAACTCTGTCGGCCAGATTTTTTATTTTCAATTATTCTTTTCAATTACTACTCAGCTGCTGCCTCTGTATTCTCCTCTGCTGTTGCCGCAGCTGCACCCACGGTAATAGTCTTAGAGGTCACTACCGGAGCTGCTTCTTCTGTTGCTGCGGTTTCAGTAGATGCTTCCTCAGTCTGATCATTCTCCGTTACCTCGCTGCAGGTTACGCTGATCTGAATCTTATTGTTCTTATAGGTCAGAGAATAGCTGTTGCCGCTGTCGGTCTTGCCTTCACGGGTCAGATCAGTAATACCCAGCTCACGCTGGCTCTGAACATAATCAGTTACTGCTTTACCTTCCGTGTCACCCAATGCTGCAACTACGCTCTGCTCATATGCGGTGTTATAGAGGTTACGGTCTGCCTCCGGAGCTGCATCGTAGACATAAACAAGATCTACTGCGTTTGCTTTATCTTTCGCACTGTTCCACATGCTGAATTTATAAAAATCTCCGGAATTGCTGTCGTGGAAGGTACGGGATACTTCCAGATTATCCTCAGTGGTCAGAATCTGCACAGAGTTATCTGTACGTGCTGCTGCAAGTGTCTTCGTAATCTTGTTGATGATTACCTTTAACTCAGAAATGTAGCTTCTGCGGGTTGTACTGACTGCCGCATTCTTATCTTTTGCTTCAGATGCTGCAACCTTTGCTGCTGCAACAGACTTACCCGGATTCGGCTTACTTGCCTTCTTTGCCGCTTCTCTGTTCTCACGATCAATATCTTCCTGGGACTTTTCCTGACGCACGCCATCGGAATCCAGCCAGTAGCCATCTACCGTAGTATCTGTCATGCGGTAGCCATCCGGATCCAGATGATAAACCAGCTGGGTATCCGGATCGGTAAACCAGTTGCCTGACGGCCAGTTGCCGTTATCATACACATATTTCTGCTTGTCACCGTACGGAGTGTTCTCTGTTACCCAGCCTGCTGCAAATGCGGTGATACCGGTAGATAAGGTCATAGCAGCTGCAACTGCCGCAATACCAAGTGCTTTCTTTCTCATATTGAATTTACCTCCAATGTCATTTTCCTTTTCATGATCATCAATGAAACTTTTCGTCATATGTGCTTTTCTTAACATATAGAAGCATACCATAAATCAAAGTTCTCTACAACTATCTGAAAAGTGAAGATTTTATGACTTTACACTAAGATAAATGTTAAAAAAATGTAATATGCCTTGAAAAAACAGCTGTAATCAGGCCAGTTCCTTATCGCACATATCCAATGCGGAGGCAATCACTGCATCCATATCATAATACTTATACTCACCCAGACGACCGCCGAATACGATCTTCTTTTCCTGCTCTGCCAGTTTTTTGTATTCTGCATAGAGATTTCCGTTCTTCTCATCATTGACCGGATAATACGGCTCATCTCCCGGCTTCCACTCGGAGCTGTACTCACGACTGATCACCGTCTTCAGAATCTCATTGCCCTCGTCATCCTTACCAAACTCAAACCACTTATGCTCAATGATACGGGTCCACGGTGTCTCTGCGTCGGTATAGTTTACAGCCGCATTTCCCTGGAAATTCGGCTTGTCCAAAAGCTCTGTCTCAAAGCGTACGGAGCGGTACTCCAATGCGCCAAGCTTAAAATCAAAGTATGCGTCAATTGCTCCGGTATAGATGACCTTCTCAGCCAGCTTATCGTAGGCTTCCTTTTCGGCCAGATAATCCACACCAAGCTTCACCTCAATGCCCTCCAGCATATTGGCAACCATCTTCGTGTAACCACCCATCGGAATGCCCTGATATAACGCATTAAAATAGTTATTATCAAAGGTAAGGCGAACCGGCAGACGCTTGATGATAAATGCCGGAAGCTCGGAACATGGTCTGCCCCACTGCTTCTCCGTGTAACCTTTTACCAGCTTCTCATAAATATCGGTACCGATCAGGCTGATAGCCTGCTCTTCCAGGTTCTTCGGCTCGGTAATGCCTGCAGCCTTTTTCTGCTCCTCAATTTTCGCTGCAGCCTCTTCCGGAGTTACAACACCCCACATCTTATTGAAGGTATACATATTGAACGGCAGAGAATATAACTCCCCATGATAATTTGCTACCGGAGAGTTTGTAAAACGGTTGAACTCTGCAAACTGGTTCACATACTCCCAGACCTTGCGGTTATTAGTATGGAAAATATGTGCGCCATACTTGTGCACGTGGATTTTTTCCACATCCTCGGTATAAACATTGCCTGCAATATTCGGGCGCTTATCAATCACCAGAACAGACTTTCCATGTTTCTTTGCCTCATGAGCAAATACCGCGCCGTAAAGGCCGGCTCCTACTACCAGATAATCGTACATTGTCATATCCTCCTGCTTAAAATAATTTTTCCTTATAAACACCTTGCTGAATCAGCGCCTGAATGGAATCCACCACAACCTGCTTGTCCTCTTTATAGGTAACACCAAACCAGCGGTCTCCGGTCTCCAGAACCTTCACACTGGCCTTCTTCTCTGCCAGAAGCTTATCAATGATCTTCGGAAGCAAATACTCTGCCTTCATGGCATCGTCCCCAAGGCTATCCAGAAATCCGGTAAAACCGCCCTCTAACATCTCCAGAAATCTCGGCGGCAGCCCCCACATGTTCATGGATACATGCTGGTCTTCACTCACGGAAACCGGCTGTTTCTGCTCATCACAGGCTGTCAGCACACCAGCCTTCATCTGAATCTCGTAAGTCTCTGTTACGCGCTGTAAATAGCCATTTGCGTCCACAGAGCAAACGCCACGGGTCACACCGCCATTATCACTTAACGTATTGGAAAGGATGAACCCGGCCATGCAGATATCATAAACCGGATTTTCTGTATCCATTTCCGTGGTCATATACTGATAGAGCTTTACGAACGCCTCTTTTCCGTAATAGTCATCCGCATTGATCACAATAAACGGTTCCTTCACCAGATCCCTGACACACAGAACCGCCTGGCCGGTTCCCCACGGCTTCGTTCTGCCCCAGGTATTCCTGCGGCCTCCCGGAAGCTCATCTACTGACTGGTATGCATATTCTACCGGCACCAGCTTCTCAATCCGCTTCCCGATAATCTCCTTGAAATCCTCCTCGATATCCTTGCGGATAATGAATACCACTTTGTTACAGCCTGCCTCTAAGGCATCATGGATAGAATAATCCATGATGATCTCACCATTCGGGCCGACCGGCTCCAGCTGCTTGATGCCGCCTCCAAAACGACTGCCAATTCCTGCTGCCATGACAACCAGTGTTACGTTCTTCATTTGTGTTCTCCTCCACCAATATTTTATTACACCGTTTCCTCCAAAAGATTTGTACTGGCTTTTACCCGATTGTTTTTTGCTTTGCAAAATTTGTTGTATTCGCTTCCGCGAATCGCATGGGTATTTGCCTTATACACAATTCTGTAATGCAAGGTATATGCCTTCAAATCTTCCCGCAAATGCTTTTCTGTCTCTTCCAGCTGCTGCAACGCTTTTAAAATATGAGTCCCCTTTAACTCAATCAGATAAGCATTCTTTTTATCATCATTCAACAATAAAAAATCACATTTCTGTACCGCCTTATCTACGATCACACCACCATCAATCTGATAATGCCGGACCAGATTTCGCTCCGGATTATGCGCCCGATGTTCACATCTGCTTTTCGTATCCCTGGAAATAATTTTCTTTTGCCTCTCTTCACACAAAGAGTGTGCGTTGTCCAACATCATATGTTTATTCTCCCATGTCAATCTGAAGAAGCTGGTCCATCTGATCATTGATTTCCATCGAGATTCCATCAATTACACTGTTCTGAATCAATGGTTCCGAATCGTCCATAATGTTATTCAATGTTCCTTCCCGGACATAATAAGCTGCCGTATGCTCCGCATGCATCTGTCGCTCTTTTGCAATAATTTTCTCAACAGACTCAGGGTATTGCTCACTTAATGCTCCTGCATACATCAGATTATTGATGGATCCTAATATATAAGGACTATGCGTTGTTACAAGCATACAATTTCCTGCATTCAGGAACAGGCCCATCGCTTCCGCCACGCGGCTCTGCGCCTCCGGATACAAATGTGATTCCGGTTCTTCCAAAATCAAATATATTTTCCGATTCTCCAGCACATAATAAAACAGCAGATTTAAAATCCAGATTACTTCCTGCTGACCGGAAGAACTGTAATTTAATTTCACATACTGATAATCATTTACAAATAAACGTTCTTCTCCACCCGCATACTGATATTTTCCCTTTAAAATACTGTCGATTGTCTCCATCAGTTTTGTAATGATATCTTTCTTCAGCGGTATTGTGGTTGTAAACAACTTATTGTAGTACATCTCCCGCATACCATCTGAAAATAACGGTTTCAGACGCAAGATGCGCTCCATATAATTTTGAGTACAATAGTCAATACTCTTTTTCTGACCATCATCCATTGCTGATAAAATATAATTCAACTGACTGGTCAGCAATGTAATCAGGCTCCGACCAGCCGGAATGTAAACCGTCTCAAAATCATCCTGAAATACATCTTGCAGCATCTTCAAAACCTGTTCCCGCTCATACTCTTTTTCATTCAAGCTGTTTAGCAACTGCAAAATATCATCCGAAAATGCAAATTCAATATAATTCTGAATCCCAGAATAGGTACTTTTCTTTAATGAAAGGTTGATATAGGTGTTCTCACCAAATTGATAAAACATGCACATGTCCATGCTCATACTCCAGCTGGAACCAAACATCTGCATAAATTTCCCACGCAGATACTTTTTCAAAGAGTGGGACAAGTCCCCATTTTCTGCTCCCGATAACTTTTCTCTGCTGTACAATGACAGGCAATCATCCTTAATGGTGCGGAAAAAGAAAATTGCTTTTGCAATCGTGCTTTTTCCTGATGCCTGTGGACCTGTCAGTACGCAAAACTTTTTCAAGTCCATACGGCAATGATTTATTAGACCTAAATTGTTGATTTCGATTACAGCCATATTGATTTCCTCTTTATAAACCTTGTTTTAAATACTTGTGTAAATGATTTTCGAATTATAATTTACACAAGCGAAAGTTTTGATTTTAGGCGTAGTTTCTTATGGTTTTCCATAAATTCTTATTTAAACTTAGATAGTATTTTTTAGTTGACATCATCTCCATCACATAATAGCTTACTTAATTGTTCCGCTATTTCATCTGGCGTCATAAACATCGTATTCATTGCCATTTTACCAGCTAACGTAGGACTAAATTGCCGCACTTCTTGTTTAGTAATATTATGCCAAATAGGAAGAATTAACTTTCCGCCATTAGATTCCCTTTGAAAAAGACCTTCCAATTCATAGTTTGTCCAATATTTTCCAACATAACTGCGCGATAACACAACAACACCGAATTTTGATCTTTTTAAGCCTTTATCTATTTCCGCCCTGATACTATCTCCCCATTTTATTGAGACAGTATCATACCATACCTTAAGATGAAATTTCTGCTGTAAAATATCCACAAATTCATCTGCGAAACTTTCTTTATCTTCTATTGCATGCGAGACGAAAACATCATATTCCACCTCTGTTTCTGAATCGAATATATTTTTTTTACTTTTCGTATCAGTCTCTGCTTTCTGAATCTTTTCTGTTAACTCTCTAATCTGACGTTCATAAACCTCCTGCATACTTTTCTGTTGCTTTTCTGTTTTTTTCGCCTGCGCCAATTCTTCTTTCTGTAACTTTCCAACTGCATCTATCCGACGTTTTCTCTTATCGGCCAATTTTTGATTCACTGATGCCTTATCCGAAATAATTTTTGAAAGTTCCTTTTGATAATTCTCAGCTTGTCGCATCTTAGAGCTCAACGTACTTTGAGATGTATTCTTTGTAATACTACGATTGATATCCCCAATTTTCTTGGTTTTATCAGCTTCTTTTTTCACCAAATCAGCCATTTTCTTTTCTAAATCAGCAATTTCTTTATCAATTTGATTGACTGCCCTTTGGGCCTGCTCAACACTCATAAATAACCTCCGATGCTTTAAAAATGTACTCAAAAATAAATATCCCAATAGCAATTTTCCCGACCGCTCCACCACGAGCAATCGGGAAATATAAGTTAATTCTATTCTATCAGATTTTATCTTTTTTTGATACACGAAAAACAAATAATTTACTGAATATATAATTCGCTACAGTAACTATCACCTGCACCACCAGTTTAGCCAGCTTATCATTCAAACCGCATAATGTTACCATAACAAACATAATTGCCATGTCCATAAACAACGTGAGCATTCTTGAAGAATAAAACGTAGCCGCTTCCTGCAGCCAGTCCTTACGCTTGCTCTGAAACACGTATATGCGACTTGTAATATATGCAAATGTAACTGCTGCAACCCAAGATAACACATTGGCAGCCTGTAACTGTAAAGCACTCTGCGGATTCAAAAATGTCAATACGCAGGCATAATAAACACCAAGGCTTACCACTGTGGTTAATACCCCTACAATCAAATACCTGATAATTTCTTTATATTGTTCTTTCATCTTTTTCACTCTATTCTCAAAATATGCATATTAATCACTTTATTTTTCCAGTCAAATTTTTAAATCAACCATTATTATTTTCTTCTCTCCTCGATTTTTTCGAATTGTCATCATTTTTCTTGCGCGATTTGATAAATATATCTATCATTCTCGTAGTCATGATCATGACAAATACAATCACCAGTAACACTATAGGGACCCATAAAATAGGATTCTTATCAAATGGGAACCAAAAGCTTCTTGAAATTTCATTTTTCTCATTGCGAAAAACCAAAGGCAATATGGTGGAACACAACGCACCTACTAATACTGTCATTCCAGCCGCCAGCATAGATACAAATGTACTCATCTGATCCTGCATTTCTGTCCTATATGTCACTAATGCATCAAAAACTACATCTTTATTTTGAATATCTTTATTTTGAATGACATTTTTCTTATATTGTGCAAGCGAAGTCATATATTCATTCTTTTTTTCATTAGAGACGTATACATCACTGATAATTTCTCTAATCAATTCTTCACAGTAAGAACCAACCGAATACATATCTTTTTCATCTACACCAAATTCACGGGCAAGTGAAGATATCAATGCCTCGAATATATCAATTGTTGGCAATCCCTGATCTGCAATATAAGGTTTTAATGAATTAATTACAGTATGATTGGCATTTTTAACTTGTTTATAATATTCTGTTTTTCCCTTCTTATCCATCATCCATTTTGTTAAAAAGAAGACAAGTATACCACTTATTATTCCTGTTGATATGCCAACAAACCATGTATTTTGAAAAATCTGCATTTTATTTTCTCTTACCTATTCTCTAAGTCATCAACCACCAGTTCAACTGGTGGTTTGATATTAGCCCTCAAAAGGGCTATGTTACTGCTCGCCCCAAAGGGCGATATCGCAAGCACTATTGCTGGCAACCGATATAAAGCGGTACTACTCGAATCTTCTTTTCTTGATTCTTCTGCTTGCTCTTTCATATACTTTTGAACAGCTTCCTCTGTAATATTGCCGATTGTCTCGACATAATATCCTCTCGCCCCAAAAGCTTTATCTCATTTACTTTGCAATTCTGGATGTCTGTCGTAAATCATTAACGTGCTTTTTCCTTTTAAATATCCCATGAAACCTGAGATACTCTCTTTTGGCGGAATTGCTACACTTAAGTGCACATGATCCAAGCATACTGCACCTGCTATGATTTCCACTTTTCGGTATTTACACAATGTGCTTAGAATTTCTCGCACATCACTTCTCAACCTTCCATACAATACCTTTTTTCTGTACTTCGGTATAAATACTATATGATACTGGCATTTCCATCGAGTATGTGATAAACTTCTATTGTCCGTTTGGACCGCCTCCTTTGATTTTGAGTTTGGCTTGCGACACCATTCTCATCATATCACAGGAGGCTTTATTTTGTTATCCTCACCGTTTCAACTTATTCCATTCTCCCCAGCATAGCTGGAGGATTAGACTTTTCATTTAATTCTCTTCACCTTTTCCCCATTACTCTCTGCAACAATATAGTGCGGCCTGTGCTTTGCCTCATTGTAGGTCTTTGCAATATACTGTCCCATAATGCCCATGCTGAACAGTTGAATTGCTCCAATAAAAATGATCACGCACATGGTAGATGCCCATCCGGCAACTGGATCACCGAAGCATAACCGTCTGACAATCACAATCACCATCATAATGAAAGCGATGAATGTCATTCCAATTCCAGCCCATGAAGCAATGCTGAGTGGCGCCTCTGAAAAATTAATGATGCCATCAATCGCGTACTTAAATAACTTCCAGAAATTCCATTTTGTTTCACCTGCAACCCGTTCTACATTCTTAAATGGCAGCCAATACGTTTTAAAACCAATCCAGCCAAAAATACCTTTAGAAAAACGGTTGTATTCTCCCATGGCTACGATTGCATCTACCATTTCACGCTTCATTAATCGGAAGTCCCGTGCACCATCTACAATATCTGCATCTGATATTTTATTAATGAGCTGATAGAACTTTCTGGCAAACCAGGAGCGGATTGGCGGTTCTCCATCTCTGCTTACCCGGCGTGTTGCCACACTGTCATAATCTTCTGTTTCCAGAATTTTAACCATCTGCGGCAATAATGCGGGCGGATCCTGCATATCTGCATCCATGACTGCCACATAGTCTGCATTAGCATTCGAGAACCCCGCATACATTGCCGCTTCTTTTCCAAAATTTCTTGAAAAGGAAATATATGTAACATTTTCATTCTTCGCCGCAAAATCTTTTAAGATTGAAAGAGTATTATCTTTTGAACCATCATTCACAAAAATCAATTCGTACTGACAATTCATTTCTTTCATTACTCTCATAACTTCCTCATAAAAAATTGGAAGTGCTTCCTGCTCATTATAACAAGGAACAATCAGTGCTACTTTCATAATCCACCTTCTCCACCAGTACTTCTACTCATACTTTCCTATACTTATTTTTCATGCTTTCTAACGCATTAATTCATAAGCTTTACATCTCGACTCAAATAATGGTCTCCATGCCCGATACCCGGCAGCATTACAAACCCTGTTTAAAATTTCTTTCTGATCAAAAGACTCATCAACATAAACAATCAGATTCTTTTTGTCTGGATCCAGCTTTTCAGCTAATGCCTCAATACGATCCGGAACTTCCGTAAATACACGCCCCATATTTTCCAATTCCAGAGCATTTCCTACCAGCTTATAATAATCCCAGGTAATATACAGACAGTCCTCACCTACATGCTCTTTCATAATATTTACATTGTTCACATAGTTTTTATACAGATACTGTACGTGCTTTCCGCTTACTCCAAATATGGAAAAAACAGCAGCCATTATCAGCGCAGTAGCGAATGCAGTGTTCTTTGAGCCCCAGTAATTTACAATCTTAAATACAAAATAGAACATCAGCAATGTTAATTCCGGGTATATGCCAAACACATATCGGTCAACCTGATATGGAGCTATCTTTAGAATAATCACAAAATAACTCACACTGACAAAAAGCACACACCCAACTGCAGAGATTTCTCTTTTAAGAGTCTCATCTATCTTCTTCAATGCCATTCTAAATGTCTGCCCATTACCAGTTCTTTTTCTCACCCAACTGATTAACGTACACAGACCACATACCATAATCACTATTCCTAATATATTTTGAGAATTTGCAAATAACTGTTCTCCTATAATAGTCCAATATCGTTTTGCATTTCCAAGAATATCGCTTAAGTTGAATAAATTATGAACTGCCTCATTCCCTCGCTGTCCAAAAAACAGCTTTATATAAGCAATCGGAAATGTCAATGCAACCAACAGTAAACTAATAAACATCGTAACACAATATTTTATCAGCGTTTTTCTTTTTCCCATCCAAAGTAAGTAAAAGAAATAAAATGCTGCTGTAAAAAAAGCAATTACAAAAAAATAATAATGACTCATGTATCCTAAATAAGCAACCAATATTAAAATCAACCAATCTCTCGACTGTATTTTATCTTCCGTAATCCATTTCACATGTAAATTGAATAATGCCAATACCCATACTGTCAATAACACATACATGCGAATATAAATCACATTACTGATTGCCCCCGCACTGAAGCCATATGCTATCACAGGAATCAAAGCCAACCACTCACTTTTAAATATCCGTCTCGCCAAAGCAAACAACAAATACATGGACACTGCAAAATAAACAATATTGGGAATAATTCCATACCATTTACTAAATGTATTTGGAAAAAGTGATGAGATTGTATGTAATACCATATAAAACAGCGGAGGATGATAATCCTGTGTCTGATTGTACACGACTGATCCATATCGAAAACGCTGGTCTGGAAGCACTTCCAAATAGTTCCGGAAATATTCTCCCGATACCCAACTTTCTTCTAAGGCATCATCCGAATATACATGCGGATGATAATAGCTGTTAGCCAGACCATATGACCACAACTCATCCACAAAATATCCTTGTTTTGCATTTCCAAAATAAATCATACATACAATCTGCAGTAACAGTATTACACCAAATGCAATCTTGTTGTAACTCTTACTTTTCATAGTTCTCCTCTTAAGCTACAGTTCCAGATACTTCTTCCAGAACTCTACGGATGTCATCTGTTTTTTATTTTCGCGATATTTTTCCTCTACTGCAGCCCTTGTATTTTTGTACTCAGCCAAAAGCCTCTTGCTTCGTTTATTCAACTCCCGATATTTTTCTTTACTAAATACCCGCATACTTCCCATCTGCAAATGCGGATTCACTGCCAGCAGTTTTTTATACCAAAAGTTATGTTCCGGTGAATAAAACCAGTCATACGCAACAATTCCCGGACCTTCCTTCAAACGGCTTTCTGAACAAAAACGATGGCCATTGTAGGTAATGCGATACAGCCATTTACGCAAAAAAGTTCTTGGCGGATCCTGATACACTTCATCTAAATCGATATCCAGATCAGAGAATTCCCGCAGATCAACCATCTTCTCATTCTTCTTACTCTTCTCTTTCATAATCTGTTCGCCCAGATCCTGCATAATAAACTCCGGACCTTTTAAGAAATCCTCTATCGCATCCAGAATTAATTCTGCTCCATTATAATCCAGGGACAGCATACGGGCACGGAATAATTTTGTCATACGATTCATGAAATCCACATTCTGGCATACCCCACTCACAGCTTGTAAAATCAGGCTGTTTCTATGAACCTGATATAATTCCATAGAAGCATTAAACTTATATGTGAAACCCATATGCCAGATGCAGATCCCATTCATAGTAATAAATTTTGCATGATTTCGAAGACTGAATTCCACATCATCACCTCGGATAAACAGTGGAAGTGGAAGTCCATTTTGCTTAATCAGTCTCATCGGAATACAGCAGAACCACCATCCTGCATACATATGCTGGCGATCCAGATATTCCTGATCACATTCCAGAATGTCCCTTAATAATGTATGATCTAACTCATTTTTCTGCGGACCATAAGAACCGTCTGCATGTACAAATCCAACATCTTCATGCTGAATATTCATCTCTTCATAGCAAAGCATCGCTCCACTGACAAAATATTCATCAAATTCTGGCTTTAACATACTCAGCAGATAATACATTCGTCTAATACTTTCCGGCAGTATAATCACATCGTCGTCCATAAGAAGCACATGGGTAATATCCTCTGGCTGCTCCATGGATTCAATCATGCCACGTGTAAAACCACCGGCACCACCCACATTCTTATTTGGATGAATTGTAATTTTATCTGAATTCCACTGTTCCGGTACCAGCGTTCTCCCATTGTCGATTACATGAATCCATAAATGATCCCTGATCTCATCATCGCTATTCAATAACTCATTCTGCAATAATCTCAAATTTGACTGGATAAATTCTTCTTTTTTGAAAGTTGTTGTTGCAATAGAGAGATTCACTACTCTACAATCTGATTCAGCAAAGCAACCCTCATACCAGCCACCAAACAATTTACAATCTGAATCCGTTTCAACTTCAAATGCCAGCAACGCACTATCCGAAGCCGGATAATCCATTACAATCTCACCAGATTCATTAAAAACATAGTTCTGCTCTGCCAACACTGTCTTGGCCGGACTATGAACATCCAGGGTATAACCAACCAGACGAACCTTGCCTTTTCCCTGCAGCTGTAAATGTAGTTTTACTGCCTGCAGATTCGTATACTTCTTCCATTTATGCAATGAGAATGCATTTAAATATGACATAAAATCTGCCACTCGATATTTCGGCAAACACAAAATACCCTGTTCCGCATCATATCTCATTCTCTCACCACGATAAAACAAATTCCATTGTGTCTCAAATTTATTTCCTGTTGGGAACAACAGATTCTGTAACTTTAAATACATACTCTCAATACCTCGTATTATTTTCTGTTTTTAATCTCTGGTATACAAATCTCTGGTATACACCTTGTCTTTTACATCACTTAACTCTTCATTTTTTCGATTTGCAACAATTACATCCGATACTTTTTTAAACTCCTGCAAATCCCGGATCACACTGCTGCCAAAGAACGTGTCCTCTTTTAATGTCGGCTCATAAATGATTACTTCTACACCCTTCGCCTTTATTCGTTTCATAACACCCTGAATCGAGCTCTGGCGGAAATTATCAGACTGTGATTTCATCGTAAGCCGATAAATTCCTACTACACAGTTCCTTCCTGGTGTGCCATCACGCCCCGCTGTTCCAGTTCCATAATAACCGGCCTTTTCCAAAATACGCTCTGCAACAAAATCTTTTCTGGTTCGGTTGGCATCCACGATTGCCCCAATCAGATTATTCGGAACATCATTATAATTTGCAAGGAGCTGTTTCGTATCCTTAGGCAGACAGTATCCACCATATCCAAATGAAGGATTATTATAATGATTCCCAATTCTTGGATCCAGGCATACCCCCTCAATAATGTGCTTCGTATTTAACCCGCGAACTTCTGCATAAGTGTCCAACTCGTTAAAGAAAGACACACGCATCGCCAAATAGGTATTTGCGAACAGTTTTACAGCCTCTGCTTCCGTAGGATCCATAAACAAAGTATCAATATTTTTCTTTATTGCCCCCTGCTGCAATAAGTCAGCAAATTCATGCGCCTTTGCCACCAAACGCTCATCCTCTAACGGCACACCAATAATAATTCTGGATGGATAAAGATTATCATATAAAGCTCGTCCTTCCCGAAGGAATTCTGGCGAAAACAGAATATTTTCCGTATGATATTTTTCCCGCACACTCTTTGTATATCCAACTGGAACCGTAGACTTAATGATCATAATGGCCTGCGGATTTACTTTTAATACAAGTTCAATTACATTTTCAACAGAAGATGTATCAAAATAATTCTTAGCCGGATCATAATTCGTTGGCGTGGAAATAATGATAAAATCTGCATTCTGATACGCTGTTTCTGCATCCAGTGTTGCTGTTAAATTCAGCTTTTTCGTAGATAAATACTCTTCTATTTCTTTGTCCACGATTGGTGATTTCTTTGAATTGAGTAAATCTACCTTTTCTTTTATTACATCTACTGCCGTTACTATATTATTTTGTGCTAATAAAACAGCATTAGATAAACCTACATATCCCGTTCCTGCTACTGCAATTTTTTCCAATTATAGCGCCTCCACTCTAAAACCATTTTCATGATACATCAGAAAACTTAATCACAAGTACATCATCTATCATCTTACAATAACCCTTTTTCGGATAAGACGACATATTTTTTACAACACTATTTTCAAGGTATTCCTTTATTTTCTCTGAATTCGATTCCACATTTATCTTGTCACCCATAAGCTTGAAAAATGATGTAAATGTCTGTGGGTATGTGATAGATGTTTTTGTAAATCCTGCTAAAACCTCATATTTTTTTATTCCATTTAATGATTCCACATTTCCCTTATTATCGCTCATACGACCAACCAAAATTACATTTGTTTCACCTGGTATATAACCTTCTATACCATCTATTTCTCCAGCAACTCTAGTGACTATTGAAACAGTTCTATCGTATGAAATTTTTTGTAGTGAATATGCACCATTGCTATATAATACAAAATAACACAATAGTCCCCCCCCCAGCAAGCATTGCAAGTTTTTGCATAACTTTTCGTTCGTCACTGTTATAATTTCCCACTATAGCAATACAAATTGGATAAAAAATAAACATCGCATATGATGGAGTAAAATAAACCTTTGATAATCCCATAAACACACACATCAACTGCGATATTATCGGAAATACCCACAAGATCAAAACATAACATAGAGCCGTTTCCAATTTGTTTATTTTCCTTTTTGCAGTTGTTTTTATCATGTTCCATAATGCCATACCTAATAACAACACATTCATACTTGCAGTTATAATTCCAAAGTATTTACCAGAGAAAAAGACATCTACAAATTGCTTTAAAGCCACCCTTCCACCATGATATAAAAATAGTAAATTTATCTTTTTTATTCCTGATATACTATTATACGAATCTGGAGATACAATTCCAATTAAATGCAGTATCATCTTATATACAACAATGTATAATGTAGCTGCAATAAATAGTATCATTCCCCACTTAAAACAATCTTTAAATACACCTTTTATCTTTTTTCCATCAAGCAATTTTAACACTGCTTTTCCTAAAAGTACTGACATTGCTGCTGTTATATAAGCCTGATATAATCCCATTGAAAGAAAAAAGCACACACTCGCTAGACATAGTTTTCTTTTAGAACTATATTCTACCCAATAGCAACCTAGACATGCCAACATAAACGATAACGAATAACTACCTAGAACAAAAGAAAATGTCCCACATAATTCTGTTATGGCATAATTGGTTGTCAAAAAACCTGCCGTTAAAACAATCTGCCACTTTTTGTTCATATTGTATATTTCACATATTAAACAAACAGAGACTGTAAGGAATACTATTGATAACCAACCATTTAACCATGGCATATATATGTTACCAAAAATTTTCCCATACGGTATAAGTAAAAACCGTCCAAGGCTTAACTCCCAATTGCCTGCAAAATATAATGCATGATTAATCGCATCATGATGTGGCATTAAATTAAAATATGCAAACGCATTAGCTATCATTGAAAATATCGCAGTTGATACAATTGCTATTTTTCTATTTGCACTCATAACTCCCTCAATTTCCTTTATCGAGCTATTATTTGTTTTATTTTTCGTGGTAACCAAACTATGGCAGCACCAATTTTAAAAGTTTCTGTATTCTTCACTTCATCCACTGCTACTCTAGTTCTATTCTCTGCGCCCCATACTGCACGTCTTTCTACAAACCAGTCAACAATATACAATTCAAACTGCATTTTTTCTCTTAATTCTAATCCTCTAATAGACTCACGTTCTTCAAAATCCAGCTGCAAATACTTATCACGAGCATTACATAGTAAACTTCTTTGTAAAGCTATTGCTGACATTTTTTCTTCATCAGATAACCTTATTTCTCTAACAAATTCATCCATCTCCAAAAAACATTTAAAATATCCATACACATGTTCAAAAGATGTCTTCTGCGTCATAGTAGATGCCTGTCTATACCTTCGTCGAAACAAAGACTCACGTAAATGACTCACTCTACCTGCCAAAAGCATCACCTTAAATGTAAATAAATTATCTTCATGTATAATCCCCTCTTTAAATTGCAATTTATTCTTTACTAAAAAATCACGTCTAATAAACTGCAGACACGGCGACACTCTATACTCTCCATTTTTTTCCATGGCACACATTAATTGAACACCATTATATATCTCCGAATACCAATGCATCCTCTTGTAATAATCTAAATTTTGATTGGAAGCCGCTTCATCCAAATCTTCATCCAAAAAACTCATTCCATCAAAATATAAAATATCCAAATTTGAACGCTCAGCATTGATATATAATTTTTCCAGTGCATCCAATTCTAATTCATCATCACTATCCATAAAATACACATATTGACCTTTTGCTTTTTTAAGGCCAGCATTTCTAGCAACAGATTGTCCTGAATTTCTTTCCGAATAAACAGAGATTCTGTGGTCCCTCTCAGCTTCTTTTTTCAAAGTCGCAAGAGATTCATCCGTCGATCCATCATCAATACAAATTATCTCAATATTTTTTAATGTTTGGCCTTCAATTGAATCCAAACACTTTTTTAAATATTTCCCAGTATTATATATCGGTATAATAACTGACACCAAAGTATTATCTAAAGACTCATTATTGGTAACGATATGAATTCCTGAATTTTCAGATTTACGTTCTCTATTTTCGATGCATTTTAAAATATTTGGTATCGCCCTGATACGATTATAATAACCTTCATTTATGTAATATTCGCTTGGATATGACAGCAGATCCATCTTTCTAAATTTTTCTGACTCTATTGCACAATAAATTTTTCGCTTCGCCTCATGATTATATATAGTGTCAATATTATATACGCATCCAGATAAAACTGTATTTATAAAGCTCCGCTTCACATCCTCATAAATTCCATACTCATTTAATAGTTCATATACAGCTTCATACGCAGTTATAAATAAGGTTGGCTCAAGATCTTTATTACTCTGAAGATTTTTTACTTGATTCACTCTGTAAAATACTAATTTTTCATCCACGTACGTAATTTTCTCCGCCAATGCTAATGAAGACAATACAAAAAACACATCATTACTATGCTTTAAATTTTGGAATTGCAATTTATGATTTACTATAAATTTCTTACTATAAAGTTTTGTCCACGGACACGGCGTTGTAACAGAAAATATATAGTCTGGTATATCTTTTCTTGAAAAAACATTTTTCCCCTCAACAAATTCTTTACGAAACAAATGTTTTTTTCCTAAACATTCACCAGTTTCCGTATTAAAATAATCAGCATCAAATAAAACTATATCTGCTTTTTCTTTTTTACCCTGGAAATAAGTTTTTTCTAATAAATCTAAAGCAAATAAATCGTCCGAATCAAGAAATATAACAAATTCTCCACTCGCACGATTTAAACCAGTATTTCTTGCTACACCCGCATGCAAATTTTTTTGAGGAAGCACCAAGATTCTATTATCCTGCATCGCATACTCATTCAATATATCTAAAGATTTATCTGTTGATCCATCATCTACACAAATAACCTCTATTTCTTCTAGAGTTTGATTAATTAAACATTCCATTGTGTCCCTTAGATATTCTGCAGCGTTATATACCGGCATAATAACCGAAACCTTAGTATTCTTCATAATACACTCCTTCAAAACGTTTCTTCTAAATAAAATCACATAGTAAGTAAAAATTTCCACTCTTCACTCGTCCAAATACATGTATCTTTTTCCCCTGAATACATATTATGTTTTGCCATAATTCCATTAGTTTCAAGTTTTTTGTCAATTTCCCCAATTGTCCGTTGCTCTTGTTTTCTATTTGCATCATCCAACATAATGACAAATTGTTTACTTAAATAATTTGGAATCATTGATAACACATCTATTCTTGAAAAGCACTCCATATCTCCACCAATTGGCGCATCTATAATCACAAAATCAAACTTTATATTTTCCCCCAATTTATCTGTAAAATCTTGATATACTCGAACATTTTCAGCATTCTTATAGGTCACATATTCAATATTCATATGCATAAGTTTAGAATTATCACTCACAAAATGTGCTTTTTTAAAAAAATCTATCCATGTTTTATCATGTTCCATAATAATATGATTCACACTTGGAAATGCTAACGCATACTGTAATGTCATTGCACTAGATTGCCCGAGTCCTAATTCCAATATATTATGAGGATGAAATTCATTTAAAATTCTATACAAAACATATAAAGCAGGATATCCCAAAGCCCAGCGACCTGGAGAAAAAGTTTTATTTTTTAACCAAATAGAATCTGCTATTGTATTATTAAACACCTGGCCCCATACTATTTCATTAGTATTTCTTTTTATCTTTTCCAATCTGCATTCAATGGAATCCACCATCTCTAATTGTTTCTTTAGTAAGACTTCTTTCTTTTCCTCCAATTGTCTGTTATACTCTGATACTTCGTCTCGAAAATTTCCAATAGCCATTTGATATTGTTCGAGTTTCTTTCCCTGATTTTCTACCTCTAGGGCAATTTCCCCTATGAATTTTTTCTGTTCAAATATGTTTGAATCTAATGTTTTTATCTCATCAAAAACACTTGTTTGAAATAGACAATCCTCTTCTACTTTTTGTTCAAATTTTTCTTGTGATATAGGCCAAATCTTTCTTAACCATGTTTTTAATTTTTTCATATCTACTCCATTTATTTACAATACTGTTTCACAAACCAATAGATCTTTTGAGGTACATGAATCAGCACTTTCCCAAGTGTAAATGTTTTAGATTGTTTTATATGGTTTAACTCTTCTTCTAACTTATAATTATCTTCTTTTTGTTTTATATTTTGTAAATATGATGAAAATTGTAGATTTCTAAATAAAAGTCTATACACATCTGCCCTATTTTTTACATAGGTCAAATAAGATTCACTCATAATCAAATTATATCTTTCTTTTTTATCCAAATTTTCCTTCAGCACATCCTCTTCTGCCAATAAATCTATTTCCAAGATTCTAAAAATGCTCTCTTTCAAATGTTTGTATAATCTTTCATGTTCATCACGAAACTCTAAACTATCTAAATTCGCTATGCATCCATCCAATGCATGATTTCGATAACTCATTGCAACTTGATCCCATATTCCATACTCTTTTAAAAATTGCATCAGCGCTTGAAAAGCCAAAAAAAAGTCTTCTGAATACAAATAATTAGTACTTTGACAGCTATCTTTTATTTGAATTCGATAATGAACTAACGCCTCATCTAAAATGACAATTCGAGACGCTAAAATCAATGCTTTGTTGGTAAAAAGAAGATCGTTTGTCCGTTTAATTTCTTGGAAATATATATGATTTTCTAAAACAAATTTTCTTAGAAATAACTTGTTCCAAGCCCAATTATGAAATGAATTAAATACATATTCCGGAAAATCCTTCCATGTAAACTCTTCTTTATCGGGCAAATATTCCTTTCTCAATCCGGCTGGTTCATAATTCTGCGCCCCCGTTGCCTGGTGATAACACATAACGCCAAAAACACCGATATCCGCTTTTTTTTCGCTACAGCGCAAATATATTTTCTCTAACATATCTAATTCAAAATAGTCATCAGAATCTAAAAAAGAAAAATATTCTCCTGCTGCTTCTTTTAACCCTAAATTGCGCGCTGCCCCACCGCCTAAATGTTTCTGTTCTAATATTTTAAAACGTTCATCTTTTCGTGCATACTCATGTAATATATCCATAGAAGCATCTGTCGATCCATCATCGATACATATAATTTCTATATTTTGAAGAGTTTGATTTACAACACTATCCAAACATTCCTTCAAATATATTTCTGAGTTATAGACCGGAATGATAACTGAAACCTTCACCGTTTGCCCCATTATAACGAACACCTCTTATATTTAATTTATCCCATCAATTAATGATTTAATTTCATATATGCATCACAAACTTCATTCACTTTTCCTGCCATCTTTGCAACACCATGATCCAGCCAGATTGCATGATCACACAGTTTGCGAACAGTCTCTACGTTATGTGACACAAAAAGCAATGTTGTTCCTCCACTCAGCATCCGATTCATACGTTCCATACACTTCTGCTGGAACAGGTAATCTCCTACTGCTAAAATCTCATCACAAATCAGGATGTCTGGCGCCACCATGGTCGCCACAGAGAATCCCAGCCTGGCTGTCATACCAGAAGAGAAGTTCTTAATCGGAGTATCCAGGAAATCCCACAGTTCCGCAAAATCTACAATCTCATCAAAATGCTCATCCATATATTTTTTTGAATGTCCTAACACGGTTCCATTCAGATAAATATTCTCACGAGCAGTCAGATTTGGGTCAAATCCGGCTCCTAACTCAATTAGCGGAGCAACTTCGCCATTCACTGTAATACTGCCTTTATAGGGCTTTAAAATGCCACTGATTGCCTTTAACATGGTGGATTTTCCCGATCCGTTCACACCGATCAGCGCCCACGCCTCGCCTTTTTTTACTTTAAAGGAAACATCCTTTACTGCCAAAAACTCCTGAAAGATCAACTCTTTTTTTATCAATTTAATGACATATTCCTTTAAATTATCGACCTTTTCACTTGCCATATTAAAGCGAATTGTCACATTATTTACTTCAACTGCATACTCACTCATATACTCACCTGTTCTAATTTAAATATATAAAATAAATTCATCCTGTTTCCGCTTAAACATCAAAAGTCCAAATGCAAGCATTGCAAATGCCAGAATCCATCCCCCGAAGAATATTCTCGGTCCCGGAAGATGACCGTAGTATACCAGATCACGGAATTGTGCCACATAATAGTACACAGGATTTAAGACCTTTACTACAAAACTAACACTTGCCGGTAATGATTCAACTGGGTAAAAAATCGGAGTCAGATACATCCATGCCGTAATAACTGCATGGTAAATGTACTGCACATCCCGGAAAAACACATTAAATTCTGCAAGGAAAAAACCAAGTCCACAGCAGAAAATATAGATCTGGACAATAACCAATGGGAATAACCAGAAAGTCCAGTATATGGTCGCTCTGGTGCAGAGCATAACAATCAGCAATGCGCCAAGGGAAAATACCAGATCGATCATACAGCTTGTTACCTTAGACAATGTAAAGATATATTTTGGTACGTAGGTTTTTTTCAACAATGCCGCATTTCCGGTTACAGATGTCATTGCCTGGTTTGTCGATGTAGACAGGAAATCAAACAGCATTTTTCCTGTAAATAAATATACCGGGAAGTTCTGGATATTTCGGCTGAACATCGTTGAAAACACAATTGTCATAATAATCATGACAAATAATGGATTCAATACGCTCCACAAATAGCCCAGAAAACTTCTCCGGTATTTCAGTTTAATATCTCTGCTCACAAGCTGGAACAGTAAATCTTTATACTTCAAAAATGTATTAATTCGGTCTACCCATAATTTCATAAACATTGCCTCATCTTTTCTTGTTTACTTTTCTGATTCTATCTTCTGATTGTGCCTTAACCGGTTATATATCTCCGAATGCAGCATCTTCTCATACACCGGGAATGTGATTCCAAACCGGTTCATCCACAGATACATTTTGAATTTTTTGCTGACCCGGTTCCAGAATGCCATGTTCAGATTCTGAATCATTTTGTTGTAGCGCAGGCAGTCTTTTCTACCCTTCTTTTTATCCGGATTCATGATGCAGCCTGCTACATAATAGCTCAAAATAACGCCTTCTGTCTTCTTGTAAATATACTCTTTTGCCGCATCGGATAGCTCCAGATGTGCGTTATAGTGACGGATCAGATCTTCCGTCACCTTTTCTACATGACTCATCCGTTTTAAGCGGTTGGTTACCGATACGCTCTGCTCTGCGTTGCCCACCAGATACTGGTACAAATACAGATCCATGGGGTAAATGCTTGCTGCATAGGAGCATGGGATCGTGGTGTATTCATGGTCCTCATAGAAGATTTTTTCCGGTAGCTCATAGCGATGTTTCTGGTAGAATTTCCGGTTGTAGCAGATACCGTGAAAAGCAAAACAGCGGTCAAAACTCTTCCAGTTCTGCACAACATCGTCCAGGGTGTAGATAGTTTCATACTGATCAAGGAACATCTTCCAGACGGTCTTTTCTCCTGTCTGCATGTCTACCTGATGATACGGATTTAACACTACATCTGCACTGCAGTCAGTCAGTTTTTCCACAAATTCTTTCAAATTTTCCGTTACTACCCAGTCATCGGCATCAATCACCTTCAGATAGCGGCCAACTGCCTGCGCCGTTCCTGCATTGATTGCCGATCCATGCCCGCCGTTTTCTTTTGATATCAGGCGGAAGACCTGGGGATATTGTTCGATATATGTTCGGGCAATTTGCGCCGTCTGGTCTTTGGAGCCGTCATCTACAACAATGACTTCGATCTGGTTCAGCACTTCCGGATTCAGGAAGGATGTAAGGCAGACATTCAGATATTTTTCCACATTGTAGGACGGTATGATAAACGATACGATCTTGTCCATAAAAACCTCTCTGTGTCTTTCTAGCGGTATGTACGGCGAACCAGCATATTCGCCAGATAATACGTGTGGTACTGCGTTTTCCGAAGCAGGGAAACTGCTTTGTTGATGTTGCTGTCGTAGATATCGCGGTATTGTTCTTTTAAGGTTCTGTCATACTGCCGCAGCTGCTGTTTTTTTTCTGCAGATGGCGGGAAGCTCAGCATGATTTTAAACTTACCTGCAATGACCCGGGCAATCAATCCGGCAATGTAACGCTTTTTGATGTCCGTACAGGGCAGCTGTTTCCCCAGCTGCTGATAAAAGCTCAGAAGGGATGACAGAACTTTATCGTAGTTCTGTTCGTTCTTCTGCATCTTTTCCAGTCCCACGCTCTGTCCCTCCCGTCCCAGACGGTAATAATAAACGAAAGCATCCACAAAGCAGATTGTCTTCACATAGGGAATGGGGTACAGAATGTACTCGGTATCCACATAATAGCAGTGCTCATCAATACGGATCTGATGCTCCCGCAGGATTTCAGTCCGGATGGTCATGTTGTGCATCTTCATATAAAGCCGGTCTGCGATATCGTCAAACCGGTATATTTTCTGATATTCTACACCTTCAAACGGAATCTCGATCTCTGCTTTGGTCCGGAACGTGTTCTTATCTGTTTCTCCGTTATCGTAAGTCCACAAAAAACCGGAATATACGACATCCGCATCACTGGTTTTTAAAGTTCTCACCAGGCTGACAAAAGCTTCCTTTCCTACCCAGTCATCGGCATCTACTACCTTAAAGTAGGTTCCCAGCGCACATTCGATGCCACAGTTGATGCCGGAGCCGTGACCGCCGTTTTCTTTGGTGATTACCCGGTACGTATCCGGATAACGCTCTGCGTATTCTCTGGCAATCTCCAAAGAATGATCCGTCGAGCCGTCATTGACGATGAGGATTTCAATATCCTGCATCAGCTCCGGTATCTCAAAGGATTCCAGATTGTCCCGGAGATATTTTTCTGCGTTGTAAGTCGGAACGACTACCGTTAATATTTTTTCCATAGTTTTATCCATTCTATTCTTTCAAAGCCGGATCTTCCCACAGTCCTTCCTCAAAGCCATCTGTTGACTCCTTCATCAGAAGGACCTTTGGCGTCATCAGGATGAGCTTCAGATCAAGCCAGATGGAATAGTTCCGTATATAGGTCAGATCCAGCTTTAGCTTGTCGTAGCTGGTGGTACAGTAACGCCCATGCACCTGCGCGTATCCCGTGAGTCCTGCCTTTACCTTCAGGCGGTATTCGAATTCCGGGATGTTTTTGGTGATGACGCGCGCCAGCTCCGGCCGCTCCGGCCGCGGGCCGACCAGGCTCATATCGCCTTTGATGATATTTAAAAGCTGCGGCAGCTCGTCCATACGGGTTGCCCGGAGGAATCGTCCTACCGGAAGAATGCGCGGATCCTTCTCCCCGGCTTTTACCGGTCCGCTCTTCTTTTCCGCATCCACGATCATGGTGCGGAATTTGTAAATACGGAACACCTTTCCATCCAGTGTCAGACGCTCCTGGGTATAAAATACCGGGCCCTTATCCGTATTCCAGATTAAAAACGCTATGATCAGGAAAAACGGACTTGTCACCAGCAGCATGAATCCGGCAATCACCAGATCCTCCAGCCGTTTTACCACTGCCTGATCCCAGGCCAGGCCGCCGTCATTGCGGGAAAGATAAAGAGGGGAATCAAAAATATTCAGCTCTACGGATGTTCTCAGCAGAATATCGCTGACCTTCGGCACCGTGTAGCTTCGGATATTTCTGGCGTAGCAAAGCTTCATAAGCTGATTTCTGGCCCTTGCCGGGATATCGCCGATGATGACTCCGTCATAATCTTCTGCCTGCTTTACGATACGCTCCAGCCCCATGTCAATGGATACATTTTCCGCAATTTCGTATTTGTCGTCGCGAGTGCCGATCCGGTTGATCAGATGAAACATCGGCATCTTCCCGTACACCAGCAAAAGCCGTCTTTTCGGAAAGAGTGCTCCATACAGCTTTTTAAACACCAGCGCCCAGACCAGCACCACAGCCAGATCTACAATTGTCATCAGCAGTAATGCTGTAGGATTGTGCATCTTTTTATCAAACAGCACGACCTGTACATAGGAAAAGGCATTCACACCCACAATGGAGATCATGTGAGAATAGACCAGTGCCCAATATTTGTAAATTCCAACCTTCAGGCCTCCATACAGTCGGTGCAGGACCAGTGACAGGACCAGATATTCCCCGGCAATCAGCCAGTTTCCGCGTCTCCAGAAGGCTACTGTCATATTTTTATTGTAATAATTCATCCACACATAATAGTAGATAGCAAGTTCCAGAAGTACGATGACCGCGGATCCGGCGAATTTTACCAGACGCTTGTACTGCTCAAAACTGCGATTTATCTTTTTATCATTCATTACTTTCGTGATTCCTTAATTTCTTCTCGTAAATCATTTTTCGGATATGATTCGGCATCAAGCTGACTGTAATTCTGGAGAGCAGAACAAAACTGTACTGCACAAAATTCAGCATTCCCCGCCGATACATCTCTGTCCAGAAATGGCAAATGGGCCTTATATACGATATGCCGCCTCTGCGCCTGTGCATATCATTGACACGCATATAAAGGAGCGTGTCCGGCAGATTTGCAAACCGGCATCCCACCTGAAACATCCGCACCCAGAGATCATAATCTTCAAATAACGGGCAGGGCTGATATCCACCTGCTGTCAGTGCCTTTGACTTTCGAAACATAACGCAGGGGTGATTCACAGGATTGCGCATTTTTATATAGGATGCAACCTCTGTCTGAGTCCGGGGCACACATTTCCTGGAGACAATGCTTTGCTTCGCCTCCCGCTCTGTCTGAGCCTCTCCCTGAAACTCGGCTATGGTGCCGCTCAGGACATCCGTTTCCGGATATGTCTCCAGATAGCGAAGCTGCTTTTCACAGCGGTTCGATGCAGCGATATCATCGCTGTCCATACGTGCCACCCATTCGCAGCTGCACTCCGGCAGTCCTTTCGCCAGGGCTGCTCCAAGGCCGGCATTTTTCTCCAGCCTTACCGTTTTTAAAAGAGAATGAAATTCTGCATCTTTCAAAACTGCTTCCAGCTCTGTGGTCAAAGGACCATCACAGACCAGAACAATTTCCGAAGGCCTCCACGACTGCCCTGTCATGCTTTTGAGGGCCGCATGCAGATATTCCGGACGTTCCTTCTTGTATACAGACATCAGCACGGAATAACGTTTATCCATCGCGGGGTTCTCCTTTCCGGATCAGTCTATGGCGCACACTTACGCAGAATTAGCCTTTGTACAGTATAACACCTATAGGCTTTTTCCGCAACTTTTGCGGTGAGAAAAGCGCTGGAAAACCTTTAAGAATCTATTAAAAATGGATATTTCTGCAGAAAAATGGAGACACAATGCTGTGCCTCCATCCGTTATCAAAAATGTCTTTATTTTTTTCTGCTGCTTGCCACACCTACACTCATAAGCACCCACATCACTGGCGTTGCAATCGGAAGGTTTAAATTAACCAGAGCCTGAGCGCAGTAGCAGACCACCGCAAACAAGCAGCCGATCACGCAGGCACTCTCAGCGGACAGGTCTGCCGCTCCGGTCATTTTCAAGCCATGCACATTCTGATGGATCCAGTATTTTGCCATCTTCCAGCCATTTCCAAACAGGAAGCACAGATATGCTGCCAGTCCAATCGGTCCGATTGTCAGAAGGAACTGCAGATACTCATTATGTGCAGTATCAAACACCTGCCCGGTCGTCCCGACCATATCCTTCATAAAGGACTGGGTTGTCATGATTCCAAAGGTATCCGGTCCAAAACCAAACAGCTTATGCATAAACGGGAATGCTGCATACAGTTCCAGTGACTTGCGCCAGATATATCCGCGCATGGTTCCCCAGTTATCATTAAAGACCAGATAATTGCCCAGACTGCCATATCGCACACCATGTCCAAGTGCATTGGCATCCATCAGCATAATAACAAGCACAATTGCCCCCAGAAGGATCAGGCCAAGCCAGATCCGAATCAGTGTAACTTTGGATTTTTCTTTCTGTTCCTGTGTTTTTCCGGCAAGCAATGCTGCTACATCTGCCTTTTCCTGCTTGCGGAAGTAAAGCGCAACCGCTGCTGCCAGACACCACAATAACACCACAATGGCAAGAAGCCCTGGAAGATTAACCAGAATCTGGAATAAGCTGTCCAGCCCGATCACCATATCCGCATAGGCCTGATTGATAAAATCAATGCACTGAATCACGGTTGCAAACGTTGCTGCCACAACCAGATACCGGACCACGCCCTTTCTGCTGCGAAATACCAGCAGCGGAAGCAGCGCAAACAGGGCACCCAGAGCCAGATAAGCATTGTCACTGCAGCCCATAATGATCGCAAAAAATGAAACCACCATGCACAAATAATACCAGCATGTTTTCAGCCAGCCCTTTGCAGTTGCAAACATCGCTGCTGCCGCGCCCATGACCAGTGCCACATATGCCGTATAGGTGTTAATATTGCCAATAGTGGAAGTGAAGATTGTAGATTGTTCGGGTTTTATCTTCCCTCGGAAATGCAGGATATCCAGCTGGAAGTAATCGGTAATTCCAACATAGCAGACGATCAGTCCCGCGACAAAAAATGCCTGCATTACAAGTTTATTGCCGCGCCAGAACTTGCTTACCACAAAATACATCACAACATAGAGTGTCATAAGGAACAGACCGCTGTAGCGTCCCTCATTCCCCCAGAACGACTCGTAGAGATATTCGGACTGCAATGTAGATATAGCCGACGCCAGCCAGAAGATCAATACTGCCGTATCCGCAAACCGTAATGTCTGCTTCCAGTTCGCCGGTTTCAACGATGCGAAAAGCTTTTTCACATGTTCTCCCTGAAACTCCTTCCAATCAATCACCAGCATCACAATACTCAGAACCAAAAGTACGGTCAGCATCACCAGCACACTCATGTAAAAACATTTGTATTTTGTTTCCAGTATATTGAAATAAGACTTGTCATAAATCAGCGGCACCGCAATCACGGCAAATACCAGAAATACACTGATCACTCCACTGATAATAGAAGAACAGGTTTCCGCAAAGCTGTCGGTTCTGTTCGTAACTGTATTTTTCTCCATAAGATCTCCTCATCTATTTAGTCTTTTGCTTTTTAAGCGCCACTATGCATCCCATAACTGCGCATGGCCTCCACCAATTGTCATCATGGTTCTGGCTTGTTCCTGCCCATTTTTATCTTCCTATCCGATTTGTCATTATTCCATTTCTCTCCCAACTGTTCTGCTTTATAAATTTGTTCTGCTTCGATTATAACGTTTTTCCTCTTTTTAAACAATGGATTTTTTCTTCTTCACCGTCCCTGTTTTCATCCATGCGTACGTTCAATAATTTGCCTTATAGGAAGTATAATCGTCTCGTAATGCAATTTAGGAATTTCGT
>OKRR01001004.1_pt1 | contig 28152 bp, 24 predicted proteins | sample 1601211 | NCBI WGS metagenome assembly OKRR01 (sample SAMEA3541525, study PRJEB24748) | human gut metagenome | biome: human gut; feature: human-associated habitat; material: faeces | place: China | collected 2012
ACATAATGGAACTGGAAAAAACAGAAACAAAGGTGAATGGATAGTAGGAGCAGGATTAGGATACAAGTTCTAGAATAGATAATACTTTAATCAAAAAAATAAAAGGGTAAGTAATCTTACCCTTTTATAATTATTATTATCATTCGCCTTCATGGTAGCGAAACACCATCTTTTGTATATTAATTATACCATAAGCTATAATTTAAATCAATCGAAATCTTGACTGAAAAATCAAAAAATCCTTGATTTCACTGGACTAAATTATTTTTTTGACAGTTAGAAATCTATCTTTTTCTCGTTATAGCAGTATTTCTCTTTTTTTAATATAAAAAAATTAAAAAACAAAAATAGTTATATATTTATATTAATTGATAGCTTTTTCTATTGCTTTTAAAAGAGCATAAATATCATCTGGGTATACTTCACCAATATTTCCAATTCTAAAGCTATCTATATCTGTAACTTTTCCAGGGTAAATAACAAATCCTTCTTTTTTTAATTTATAGTAAAAGTCTTCAAAATTATAATCTGGAGATTTTGGTGCAAAGAAAGTAGTAATTATTGGAGATTGGTATTCTTCAGGAATAAGAGATTTAAATCCTAAATTTTTCATTCCATTTCTTAAAATAGCATTATTTTTTCTATACCTTTTTTCTCTTTCTACTATACCACCTTCTTTTTCAAGTTCTAAAAGAGCTTGATAGAATGCTCTTACTGTATGTGTTGGGGAAGTGAATCTCCATTTGCCATTATTTTCCTCCATAACTTTCCATTGACTATAGAGATCAAGAGAAAGAGAACGAGCCTGTCCTGAACAAGTTTCTAAGATATCTCTTTTACATATAATAAAAGAAAATCCAGGAACTCCTTGAATACATTTATTTGAGGAACTGATTAAAAAATCAGCTTTTACCTCCTCAATATCTATTTCTATTCCACCAAAACTTGACATAGCATCTACAATATATATTTTATTAAATTCTTTTACTAATTCCCCTATTTTTTCAATAGGATTTAAAATTCCACTTGTAGTTTCGCTATGTACTACAGATACATGAGTGATATCTGGATTAGACTCAAGTATTTCTCTCACTCTGTTGATATCTATAATATCTTTATCGCCAAATTTTTCTATGATATTATTTATTTTTAAAACCTGAGCAATTTCTCCCATTCTATCTCCATAAGCACCATTTGATAGAATTAATAATTTTCCATTTTCAGGAATGGAAGTACCAATGACAGATTCCACTCCAAAGGAACCACTTCCCTGCATAAGAACAGAAGTATATTTATTATAATTTCCTGAAGGTACAACTAATTTGACCAATCTTTCTCTTATTTCCTGAACTATGTTATTATATTCTTTATCCCAAGTACACCAGTCTTTGAGCATAGCTATTCTTACTCCATTACTTGTAGTTAATGGTCCTGGTGTTAAAAGTAGATATGGTTTTTCTAGATATTCTTCTAAAGTATGCATTTTTAATTCCTCCCATTTATCTATTTTAGGCTCTTTCGCCATTTATTAATTTTTTATTAATGATATCTATTATATATGGAACTTTTGAAATATCTTCTATTACAAAATGAGCTCCAGCAGAAAGCATTTTTGAAGCAGTTTTTTCCATTTTTTCTTTTAATTCATTTTCAGGGAGGGAATTGACTTCTTCAAGGGATAATCCTAGTTCACTGCTTCCTTTTAGTATTCCAACTGTCCACACTTTTGCATTTCTTCCTTCTTTAATATCAGAAATGGTATCTCCAATTTTCACAACACAATCTGTATCCTCTTCTCCAAGAATAAGCATATTTTGATATATCATATATGGAGCAGGTCTTCCAGCTGGAACAGCATTAGGAGTAGTATAGTAATCTGGAAAGTATCCCTGAGATTTTGCACCAGCAGTGATAATCTCCATCATTTCCTGTGTATATCCTGTTGTTGAACCTATTTTCAATCCTCTTTCTCTCAAAATATTTACAGTTTCAATGCAGTGTGGAACAGGTTCAGTATAGTCAGCAAGTATTTTAAAAAGCTTATTTTCAAAATTTTTATAAAGCTCGTCTATATCATTTTCGTTCCACATTCTATTATATTTTTCTTTCCATAGAGCAGTGACTCTATCAAGTGACAGCATAGCTTTGATATGATCTATTTTCAACATTCCCATAGGGCCTCTTGCTTCTTCCAGAGTTACATCTATATTTTTTTCTTTGAATATTTCAATAAAAACTTTTACTGGAGCAAAGCAGCCATAATCTACAGTAGTTCCAGCCCAGTCAAAAATTATTAGATTTATTTTTTTCATATTTAAACATTCTCCTTTTTTATTTTATTTTTTCTTTTTTGTAAAAAGTTTAAAATTATTTGATATATTATTTTAATTATTACATTTGTTAATAGTATGATTATAGACATTGCAGAAGCTTTTGCAATCTCTCCAGTATCATCTAAATTGATTACTGCAATAGAAAGCAGACTCAGATTTGATGTATAAAGGAATACAAGAGCTGAAATAGTTACCATAGAATTTACAAAATAATAAAAGAATATCTCTAATATTGATTCTAGACACATTGGAAAAGTTACATTGAAAAATGTTTTGTACCATGGAATTCCCATAGAAAGGGAAACTCTTTCAAATTCTTTATCTAATTTCTTTAAGGCTGTGTTAGCTGTTAAAAAAGATATTGAATAAAAATGTATCACATTTGCCAACACCATTATCCAAATGGTTTTATATATTGAATTAAAGGGATTCATTATATTTATATTTAAAAAAGGTATTGTAAAATAACTTTTATTGAAAAAGAATATAAATGAAATTCCTATTACCATTCCAGGAAGTGCTAAAGGGACAAGAGAAAGAAAATATATAATTTTATCTTTTAAAGTCTTATTTTCTTTTTTCTCAATTAAATAGGCACTCATAAATGTCATAAAAGTTCCAAATATTCCTGAAAGGATTGCTAGAATAAATGAATTTTTAAAAAATATCTCAATTCCACCATTATAATCGTAAAATTTAAAATTATTTAAACTAAAGCTAAGATTATAAGGCCATAATTTTGAAAAAGCAGAAACAAATATGGTAATAAAAATTGAAAGTATAAAAAAACAAATTAAAATAGTATAAATATAGAAAAAAGTATCTCGTATCTTATTTTTTTTAGCTCTATAAACAATAGATTTAGCATTGAGAACGACTCCCTGTTTTTTCTGTATTTTCTGATCAATGAAAAATGCTATTACAGATGGAATAAGAAGTATGATGCTGACTACAGCACCCATTGCCATATTATTTTGCCCGACTACTTTTATATATACATCTGTAGCAAGAACGCTATAGTTTCCCCCAACTACTTTTGGAGCACCAAAATCTGTGAAAGAAAGTATAAATGCTATAATAAAAGAAGATATCATTCCATATTTCATATTCGGAATAGTGATGGTAAAGAATTTCCTAAAATTGCTTGTTCCTAACATATCAGCAGCTTCATATAGCCTGTAATCAGTAGAGGAAAGGGCAATATTTAATACTAGAAATATTTGTGGAAAAATATATAGAACTTCTGCTATTATTATTCCAGTGGCACCATAGAGATTGATATCAAAAGCAAGCTGAGGAAATTTATCAAAGAAACCAGTAGTAACAGCTCCTTTTCTTCCAAAAAGATATACAAGAGATATCCCATGCATCATTGTAGGAGCAAAGAGAGGCATAAGGGCTATATATTTGAATATATTCTTATATTTGATTGTGGTTCTCTGGATACCATAAGCATAAATAAAAGCCGATAATAGAGAAATTATGCTTGATGCTGCTGAAATAGTAAAAGTATTTTTTAATGAAATGAGAAGATTTTTATTAGAAAAATATTCTTTAAAATTGCCAAGTCCAATAAATTCTCCAGAATTATTTTCAAAAGATTTTATCAATAAAAGCCCCAAAGGAAAAACTATAATAATGATTAAAAATATAAGAATAAACCATGTAAATGTTTCTCTGATAATTTCATCTTTAGTTTTTTCCATTTATGATACCTCATTTTTAAAATCTAGATAGAAGTTTTCATCAAATTCAAGGAAAAATTTATTTCCTTGTTTTAGAGTTTCTTCGTTTATAAAATTGCAGGGAACTTCGACTTTTAATATTTTATCTCTGTTTTTGAAAAAAAGCCTGTAGGAAGGACCTAAATATTCCCAACTTTCTATTTCTCTCATTATAAATTTGTTCTTATTATTTAGTATATTTGAAACTATTTTTACATGCTCTGGACGGATAGCTTTGCCATTTTCCAGAAAATTTATTTTACCTATAAAATCAGCAGTAAAAGATGAATTAGGTTTTTCATATATTTCTCTTGGAGTTCCCCATTGCATTATTTCCCCATCTTTCATAATCATAATTTTATCTGACATAGATAATGCTTCCTCTTGGTCATGAGTTACCATAATGGTAGTAAGACCAAGTTTTTTTTGAAGTGATTTAATATCGTTTCTTAACTTTTCTCTTACTTTTGCATCTAAAGCAGAAAGAGGCTCATCTAACAGCAGTATATCTGGTTCAAGGGCGACTGCTCTGGCAAGAGCAACTCTCTGCTGCTGTCCTCCACTCATTTCATTTGGATATTTATTACTTATAGAAAAAAGTCCTACCATTTCTAATACACTTTTAACTTTCTTTTCTATCAAATCTTTAGGCATTTTTTTATTTTTTAATCCATAGGCTATATTTTCCCAAGTTGTCATATTAGGAAAAAGAGCATAAGACTGAAAAACAATAGAAAAATTTCTTTTAGATGGATGTAATATAGAGATATCCTTACCTTTTAGAAATATATTTCCAGAATTAAGTTCTTCCAGTCCTGAAATAACTCTCAATAAAGTTGTTTTTCCACAACCACTTGGACCAAGAAAGGAGATAAACTCACCTTTTTCAATAGATAAACTTATGTTTTTTAATACATGAAATTTACTATAATATTTATTTACATTTTTTATTTCTAAGTAACTCATATTTCCTCCAGAATAAGGATACCCTTATTTTTGTTCAGCTTTTGCTCCAAATTTTTCACTCCATTTATTTAAGATAGTATTTTTATTTTCTGCAAGCCATTTAAAATCATTTTTTACAAGATGGCTTACTGGGTCAACTGGATAACCATCAGGAACTGGATTATTGATATCAATACTTGTGATGGCATATTGAGTACCATATAATTTCATCATTTCTTCTGAAATAGCCCAATCAAGAAATATTTTAGATTCATCTTTTATATCTTTTTTATTGATAAGAGCATTGGCCTCTGAATCCCAACCAGAACCTTCAGCTGGAAAAATTACTTCAATAGGATTTCCTTCATTCATAAGTTTAACGCTTGGGTAATCATAAGAAATACCAATGGGGTACTCTCCGTTGGCAGCTTGTTTAGCTGGCTTTGAACCTGAATGAGTATATACACCTATATTTTCATGAAGTTTCTCCATATATTCCCATGCTTTGTCTTCTCCCATTATTTGAATGAATCCAGCTATAGCAAGAAAACCAGTACCTGAAGAAGCAGGGTGAGGCATTGAAATCAGTCCTTTATATTTTGGATTTAAAAGGTCTTCATAAGTTTGGGGAATTGGTAGTCCAAGTTTTGCAAGTTCATTTTTATTTACAGCAAAAGTTGCCATCCATGCATTATTTCCTACCCATACAGGTTCTTTTGCAGAATCCTTAAATTTAGCATCAACTTTTTCTAATCCTTTAGGAGCATATGGTTTTAAAAGATTTTCTTTATCCAGCATAAGTAATCCAGTAGCAGCAGTCCCCCATACTACATCAGCTTGAGGATTATCTTTTTCAGCCAGAATTTTTGTGATAAGGACACCTGTTGAATCACGAGTTATATTTATTTTGATGTCAGGATAATGTTTTTTAAAATTTTCTAAAAACATTGGAATCTGCTCATTTTCAAGTGCAGTATAGACATTGATTTCTTTTGGTTTTTGAGAAGAATTACTTTCTTTAGATTGACAGCTTGTTAATAAAATTCCTGCAAAAAGAATAGTTAAAAATTTTTTCATTATTTTCCTCCATATGTTTAATTTGTATTTTTATATTTTTTTCTAGTTTAAGACAGAGATGTTAATGAAGTTTTAATTTGAAGTAAAAAAAAAGTGAAAAGCAACTTCACATTAAATTTACACAAAAGTATTGATTTTTTTACAGAGAAATAATAGAATGAAAAAATATAGAGAAAAAGTAACATGGGAGGAAAGGGAATGTGGTTTGTATTTGCATTGATGTCAGCAGTATTTGCAGCACTTACATCTATTTTTGCTAAAATAGGAATAGAGGGGATAAATTCAAATTTAGCAACTGCTATAAGGACAGTAGTGGTATTATTTATGGCTTGGGGAATGGTATTTTTTACTGGAACTCAAAATCAAATTGGAAATATAGGGCAGAGAAGTTGGATATTTTTAATTTTATCAGGAATGGCAACAGGATTTTCATGGCTTTTTTATTATAAAGCACTTCAAATAGGAGAAGCTTCAAAAGTTGTACCAATAGATAAATTTAGTGTAGTAATTGCTATGGTAATGGCTTTTGTGATATTAAAAGAAACAGTTACATTGAAAACTGTTTTAGGTGGGGTATTTATAACAATAGGAACATTTATTATGATATTATAAAAAGAGGTTGACTAACTAAAAAACTAAGATAAATTTTAGAAATTTTGAAATCAGAGTGAAATAAGTTTCCAGTAATTAAGCAGTTAAGCAATTTTAACTGCTATAATTATTGAGATACAACAGGAGAACTGTTGTAATCCTTCAAATATTCTCTTATATTTTATGAACAAAATTAATAATAAATATTTTTACTGGAAAAATTCTAAAATTATACTTCTTTTAATGAGCCAACCTCTCATTTAACTTTATAATATATCGTTTAATTTATAATCTGTGACTATATTTTCAGATTCAGTGATAAATTTATCTAAAAATTCTATATGTGCTTTTATGCTTTCTTTTCCAGGTCCTCCAAGAGTGCAACGTTTTTCTACACAATTTTTAATAGATATCATTTCATAAATATCTTTTTCAAATAATTCAGAAAACTCTTTATAAGTATTTATAGAGATTTCCTCAAAAGTAGTATTGTTGTCAATACAGTAAGCTACCATACTTCCAACTATTTTATAAGCATCTCTGAAACTCATTCCTTTTTCAGTCAGATAATCAGCTACATCAGTTGCATTGATAAATCCCTGAGCTGCAGCAGCAAGAAGTCTTTCTTTTTTTATAGTCATAGTATGAATCATTCCATTGAATACAGCCAGACATCCTTTTACTGTATCAAGGCTGTCAAAGAAATTTTCTTTATCTTCCTGCATATCTTTATTATATGCAAGAGGAATTCCCTTCATAGTTGTAAGTAAAGCCATTAAATCACCAAAAACTCTTCCACTTTTTCCTCTTATAAGTTCAGCAGCATCAGGATTTTTCTTTTGTGGCATAATACTGCTTCCAGTAGAGAAAGAATCACTTAACTCTATGTAGCCAAAGTCATTAGAACTATAGATTATTATTTCCTCACAGAAACGAGAAAGATGCACCATAATAAGTGCAAAAGCATTCATTATTTCAATAAGGTAATCTCTGTCACTGACACTATCCATGCTGTTCCAAGTAGGAGAAGAGAAACCAAGTATAGAGCTTGTGAAGTTTCTATCTAAAGGATAAGTAGTCCCAGCCAGAGCAGCAGATCCAAGTGGTGATGTATCAGCTAAAGCAGCAGCATTTTTAAGCCTGATAAAATCTCTTCTAAACATTTCAGCATAAGCTAAAATGTAGTGTGAAAAAGAAACTGGCTGAGCTTTTTGAAGATGAGTAAACCCAGGCATATATGTAGATATATTTTCTTTAGCGATTCCATTTATAATTTCAAGCAGATCAAGAAGCTGTGCCTGTACTTTAATTATTTCCTCTTTTGTAAATAATTTCATATCTAGAGCAACCTGATCATTTCTGCTTCTTCCAGTATGTAGTTTTTTTCCTACATCTCCTATTCTATCTATAAGAATTTTTTCAATATTCATATGAATATCTTCATACTCAATAGAAAAAGTTATTTTTCCATCTTCAATGTCAGTAAGTATTTCTTTAAGAGTTTTTTCTATAAGTTCACAATCAGCAACAGGAATTATTCCCTGCTTTCCCAGTCCTTTAACATGGGCTATACTTCCCATAATATCGTATTTATAAAGTCTTTTATCAAAGTTTATTGATGAATGAAAGTCAAGAATAAGATGACTTGCCTTTTCTTTAAATCTCCCAGAAAAAAATTGCATTATAACATCTCCTTAAAATTATTTATTTCCTTGTTTTATTTTTATAACCGTTAAAATTGTAAGCTGTAAAATAATAGCTACAACCAGTACAATATAGCTTTGGAAAAATCCTCCTATAAGAAAAGTTCCTAAAGAAATTACTCCATTGATAGCTGCATAATAAAATTGAGTTTTTACATGCTCAATGTGACTGCAGCCAGAACCAGCAGAAGCAAGTATAGTTGTATCTGATATAGGAGAAACGTGATCTCCAAATAATCCTCCAGACAGTATAGAACCAATAGTTACATATAAAGGAGCATTAAGTGCTACAGTCATAGGAATAACTATAGGAATCATTATACTGTATGTTCCCCAAGAACTTCCAGTAGAAAATGATATTATACATCCAAGAAGAAAAGCTATCATTGGAATAAATCCAGAATTTAGATTTATGCTTTTTATAAAATGAACTATGTAATCAGCAGAACCAAGATTTTTATTGATAGTTCCTAAAGACCATGCAAGTATAAGAATTATAGTTATTTGAGTCATTTTATTTATACCATTTAGGTATATTGAAAATATTTCATTAAAAGTTTTACTTTTGTTTATTATCATCATAACAGAAAGAACAATAGCTGCATACAAATATCCACTGCTTAATGCTGCTCTGAATTCACTTCCAGAGAATCTTCTAAACATAAAATCAAATCCAAGCATAGAAAATAATGTGATTAAAAGAACCAGTATTGGAAGCCATACATAGATAGGCTTAGCATTTTCTACAATATACTCTTTTTTTTCTAAAACTTCAAGTTCTGTATCATTAAATATATCATCTTCTACTTTTTTCATAGGTCCAAAATCAAGCTTCATAAGAGCCAGAGCAGGAACAATAGTAAGAGCAAGAAGAGGATATGTATTAAATGGAATTGCTTTCACAAAACTTTCATAGTCTGAAAGATTTAAATTTAAATTTTCAAATTCTTTTTGAAGAAGCCCTATGATAAAAACTCCCCACCCTATAAAAGGAACTAATACTGCTACTGGTGATGAAGTAGTATCAAGAATAAAAGCAAGTTTCTCTTTAGATATTTTTAATTTTTTGAAAAATGGAGCAAATATTGGTCCAACAATCAATGGAGTACCTAAATCAGAAAAGAAAATAACTATTCCTGCAAGATATGCTGAAAGTTGAGCTTTAGTTTTAGAATTGATATATTTACCAACACTTTGAGCAAAAGCATAGGCTCCTCCTGATCTCATCATAAGTTCAATAAATCCACCTATGAATACCATTAAAACAATAACTCCAGCATTATAACTGTCAGTCAGCTGTTTTACAAAATAATCTGTCATTAGTGTTTTTGTTGTGAGAAGAGGATTATAGTTTAAAAGTATAAGAGCCCCCAAAAAGACACTGCTGAAAAGTGATAAAATTACATTTTTAGTTTTTATTGCCATAGCAACTGCTACTATGATAGGCAATATAGATAAAAACCCATAGTTTTCCATAAAGAATTCCCCCTTGAAATTAAATTATAATATAAAAAGCCAGCCAAATAAATGACTAGCTTGATTTTAATAAAAAAGCCAATAGACAAACTATTGGCTAAAAAACTTTTTTATGCTCATAAAAATAAAAATTTTATCTTTAATCTTTTCCAAAAGAAATATAATCAATCAGCCATTGAAAGTGGAATATTAATTTTATAAGTTAGATATACCTTGACCTTCACGCCTCAATGACATTTTATTTCCCCCATTTTTATTTTTTATCTAAGTTATACTACTAAAAAAAAATGAATATGTCAATAAAAATTATTTTAGAATACCATATATTGCATCTATATCTAAATTATTTCTAAGTAAATCAGCTAATTTATTATATTCATTTTCTTTAAATTCAGAAAATTCAAAAAGTTCATTCAGTGGATTTAATCCTTTTTTCTTTCTGATATTATTTAAAAATGTTCTGGTAAATTTACTGTTATCAAAGATTCCATGTATATATGTTCCAAAAGCATTGTCTTTTGCAAGTACAGTATAATCAGTTTCAACAGTAAGATTTTTTTCACTTCCATGTGTAATCCCCTGATGAATCTCATATCCTTTTATATGAAGTCCATTACATCCATATAATAGTTCACAGTCAGATTCAGAAAGTGTTTTTTCTACCTGTTTTGTATATTTTGTTTTTTCCATTGTAGTAACAGTATCCATTATTCCAAAACCTTCAGTTTTTTCTATATCACTTTCAATATGGTGAGGGTCAAAAATTTCTTTTCCCATCATTTGAAAACCACCACATATACCTACTACTGTAGTTCCAGTGGAATATAATTTTTTTATTTTATCAAAAATACCATTAGCTTTTAATAGTTCAAGATCAGAAAGAGTATTTTTACTTCCAGGCAGAATAATTATATCCTCTTCTCCAAGCTGTTCACGACTGTATACATAATTTAGTGCTACATCTGAATATTGGCTTAAAGCATCAAAATCTGTATAATTAGACATTTTATTAGTTCTGATAACACTGATGTTTATATCTCTTTTTTCATTAGTATTAGCAGTCAGTTTTTTAGCTAAAACATCTTCTTCTTCAATATCAAGTTTTTCATAAGGGACTATACCTAAAACTTTTATATTCATACCTTCATCTTTCAGTTTTTTTTCAAACATATCTATACCAGGTTTTAAAAGCTCTAGATCACCTCTAAATTTATTAATTATAACTCCCTTTATTCTTTTTCTGTCATTTTCATCAAGTAAGGCAATAGTTCCATACAGTGAAGCAAAAACTCCACCAGTTTCAATATTTCCAACTAAAATAACAGGAGCATCTACAAGTTCAGCCATTCCCATATTTACCAAATCCCATTTTCTAAGATTAATTTCAGCTGGACTTCCTCCACCTTCAAGTACTCCAATATCAAAATTTTTTTCTATTATTTCATAATTTCTTTTTGCAATAACTTTTAACTTGTTAGAATTTGAAAAATAATCTACAGCATTCATATTTGTGTCAGGAATTCCCTCAATAATAATTTGTGAATTATTATCAGAATTAGGTTTTAGAAGTATTGGGTTCATAAAAGCTCTGGGAAGTTCCATAGCTGCTTCAGCTTGTACAACCTGAGCTCTTCCCATTTCTAATCCATCAATATCCACAAAGGAATTCAGAGCCATATTTTGAGATTTAAAAGGAGAAACTCTATATCCATCTTGGGCAAAGATTCTACATAATCCAGCTGTAATAATACTTTTCCCAACAGATGAACCAGTTCCTTGTATCATAATTTTTCTATGCATAATACACCTCTATTGATATTTTCTTTCAATTAATGGTATCATAGTTTTATATATAATTTCAACAACTAAAAAATATATGGATAAAAAGCAAAACTTTTAATATTTGAATATAATCTCAAAGATATTGACAAAAATATTTAAAGATTATATTATTAGATTAATAAAAATAAAAAATAGGTGCTTATTTGAGCTTAATAAAGGAAGTTGGGTGTAAATCCCACACAGCGAAAGCTACTGTATAGAGGACGAAATCATAATATGCCACTGGGAAACTGGGAAGGGATGAAAGTAGGATGAATCTGAGTCAGGAGACTTACCATTAGAGAAGAATATATGGAAATATATTTATCCAATAAGGTAGGAAAGCTATTTTATTGGATTTTTTATTTGGAGGGGTTTTAATGAAAAAGATACTTAATATAACAGATTTTTCTACTAATGAAGAAAATAAAAAAATGATGAAATATTATTGTGATAATTATAAATTTAAAGGATTTGAACTTATAAAATTTGATTTGCGAAAAGACAATACTTCTTTAAAACCTTTAATAAATGGGTATCATATGAGATTTTTTCCTATGTGGCTAGATATTTATCTTGGAAAATATAAAATATTAAAAGAAAAATTTAAGGAGAAGCAAGAGATATTTTATTGGTGTGGTGGAAACAGCAGAGAGGAATTAATTGATTATTATAAAAAAGAACTGGAAACGGCAGAAAAACTCGAAGTAGAATATGTTGTATTCCATGCCTGTTATGTAGATGATGAGGGAAGTTTGACATATGAATTTTCATATTCAGATAAAGAAGTTCTTCAAAATGTTGTTGATTTGATAAATGAAATTTTTGAGGATAAAAAATATAAATTTAAACTTCTTTTAGAAAATCTATGGTGGCCAGGTTTAAAACTGACTTCAAAAGAAGAGATAGAATTTCTATTAGAAAATATAAAATATGAAAATATTGGTTTTATGCTTGATACAGGGCATATGCTTAATAATGAACCTAAGCTTAGAACAGTTGATGAAGGAATAGAGTATATTGAGAAAAATATTGCTGAAATAGGAGAATTAAAAGAATATATAAAAGGTGTCCATTTGAATTTTTCCCTATCTGGAAAGTATTTAGATGATGCTATAGAAAGGCATAAAAATTCAGTAATTGAAAGAGAAAAAACTTTGAAAAATATATATAGTCATGTAAGTCAGATAGATCAGCATCTTCCTTTTGAAGATAAAAGAATAATAAAAATATTAGAAAGTTTACCATTGGATTGGGTGGTATATGAATTTATATATTATAACAATGATGATCTTGAAAATAAGGTAAAATCTCAAGATGAAATATTAAAAACTTTAAATTTAAGTTAACAGAAACTAAATAAAAATTGGGAGGAAAAATGAAAAGAGTTTTAATGGCAGCTGCAATATTAATAGTAAATACACCAATAATGGCAGAAGAAAACATAGCCAGCCAAAGGTTAAATGAAACAGTTATTTCTACAGAAAATTTTGAAACAAGTGTTTTGGATACTGCTAAAAATGTAACTATTGTAACTCAGGAGGATATTCAGAATAAGGGAGCTAGCACAGTGGCAGAAGCACTTAAAGGAGTTCCAGGTTTAACAGTAAATTCTTTGGGAGGCTCAGATCCTATCTTTGATTTAAGGGGTTCAGGAGCTACAGCAAAAAGCAATACATTAGTATTACTTGATGGAATTCCTTTGAATGCTGTAGATGGAACATATAATACAAGTGGGATACCTGTTGCTCAAATAGATAAAATAGAAGTAATTCCTTCAGGTGGAGCTGTGATGTATGGAGATGGAGCTACTGGTGGAGTGATAAATATTATTACTAAGTCACCATTAGATAAAAATAATTATGGTAATATAGATATGGAAATTGGATCATGGAATACAAGAAAAGGAACTGTAAATTATGGAACCAAAATAAGAGATAAATTTCTTTTTGATTTATCTTATAATAATTATAAAAGTGATGGATATAGAAGTTTAGATTCTAGATATGCCAGTGGGGATACTAGAGAATCAATATGGCTAAGAGGAAAATATTTACTTGATGATGGATATTTTGAAGCAAAATATAATTATGGAAAAAATAAAGATAGCTGGACAAGTGCTTTAACAAGAGAACAATTTGAAGAAAATCCAAAACAAACTGGAAAAGATGCTGGAAAAGAATTAAATAAAACAAATAACTATATGATGACATACAATAAGAAAATAGGAGAAAACTTATCATTTTTAGTATATGGTGGTTATGATACTAAAAAATTATCTCCAAAAGCTACTTGGGGAGATAGCAGAACAGATATAAAGCAGTACTATATAAAACCACAGATAAAATATAATTATGGAAAAGAGAGCTATTTAATTCTAGGAGGAGATTATAAAAAATCAGAAGTAGAAAGGTTTACCTACAAAACAAAATTAGAAAAAGAATCTTTTGCAGGTTACTTAATTAATAAAACTACAATTGGAAAGTTGCAATTAAGCCAAGGGTATAGAAGAAGTAATGATAAGTATAATGATAAATCAGTTATGTCTAAAGGAGATTTAGATAAAAAATTTGATAATGATTCTTTTGAATTTGCTGTTAATTATTTGTATTCAGATACAGGAAGTGTATACTTAAGTTTTGTTCAAGGATTTAGAACACCAAATGCAGATGATTTAGGATATTGGTATGGGGATATTGATGCTCAAGAAACAAAAGCTTATGAGTTAGGAATAAAAGATATGTATAAAAATACTTTTATTTCATCATCAATATTTTTGATAGATACAGATAAGGAAATTTATTATGAAAAAGTAAGTGGTTATGGTGGAAAAAATAGAAATTTTGATGGAAAAGTAAGAAGAATAGGAGGACAAGTTTCTTTGCAGCATTATTTTGATAAGTTAACTTTAAGAGAAAATATTTCATATATTCAGCCAAAAATTACAAGTGGAATACATGATAGAAAAGAATTTGCAGGAGTAGCAAGATGGCAGGGAAATATAGGAATATCATATAATATTTTATCAAATATGATTTTTAATATAGATGGATATTATTTTGGAAAAGCATACAATAATGATGATTTCTCTAATAGATTAGGAAAAAATGATGACTATATTACTGTTGATACAAATATTAGATATAATTTCAATAATGGATTTGAAATATATGGGGGAATAAGAAATTTATTTGATAAAGAATATGCAAGTGCTGTTGTAACAGCTGGAACTAGAGAAAAAGTGTATCATCCAGCAGATGGAAGAAGTTATTATGCAGGATTCAAATACAATTTTTAGTATGATGTAAATAGATGAGGTTGTTGTAAATTGATGATTTTTAATCATTTATTTGAACAACTCCGTTTTTTTTCAACATTTTTGGTTTGAGCTATTGGAAAGGCAACAGCCTCATTTTAAAATTAAAGGATAAGTGATAATAATGATAAAAAAGTTTTCAATAATAATTTTCTTACTTTTTTCTATTGTATCTTTTTCTAAAGAATATAATAGAATAGCTTCTGGAAGTCCAGCAATAACAGAGATATTATATGAATTGGGATTAAAAGATAAAATAATTGCTATGGATAAAAATTCTGACATAAAAGAATTAGATGATATGAAGATACTAAAAGTGAGTTTTTACAATATGAATACAGAAAGTATTTTTTCTTTAAAAGCAGATTTGATAATCCTTTCAACATTTAATAAAGCAGACAGAGAAGATTTTATTGAGTTTATGAGAAAAAAAGGAACAGATGTTATTTATATTTCTGATGTGAAAAGTATAAAAGATATTTATGATTGTATAAGAGAGATAGGAGAAAAGACAGAAAGAAAATTTGAGGCAGAAAAAATAATTTCTAAAATGGAAAAAGAAATAGATGAAGTAAAAGAAATAAGTAAAAATATAAAAAATAAGAAAAAAGTATATTTTGAAATTTCTCCGTTTCCATCTATGTATACATTTGGGAGAGATGTATTTATGAATGAAATGTTGGAAATTGCAGGAGTGGAAAATATATTTAATGATAAAACTGGATGGTTTATACCAAGTCTGGAAGTAATAGCAGCAAGAAATCCTGATATAATATTCACAAGTACTTATCAAGTGGAGGATCCAATAAAAGAAATCATTGATAGAGGTAATTGGAATATAATAAAGGCTGTAAGAGAAAAAAGAATATATTCAATAAGTAAAGAAGCTGTAAGACCGTCTATTAGAGTAATAGAAGTAATAAAAAAAATATCAGAAATCAGTTACCCAGAATATTATAAGGAAGTCAATAAAATTCCTAGAAATTAGAAATAGGATCAAAGACATTGGGGGTCTCTAATCCTATTTCTAAATTTGGTTAAATTTAAAATACAGTAACACTTCAAGGAAAGGGTCATCTTTATAATATCATTACTTTAATATTTTGTCAACAAATATTTTGATAATCAAAAATATTTTTTTATAAAGCTTTTAATATATAAAAATATATGCAGCAAATTATACTTAAATGGAAGAACTTTACATTTTGTTGGATTGTAATGATTTCTTTCTTAAAAATTGATAAATAAAAGAACTTATAAAAGTATTCAATATTCCAATAAGTAATGTAATTAAAATATTTTTTAGTAAACTAGAGATATTAAAGAAATCCAAGAATGTTCTTGTAAATACTACAACAAATGGAGTTGTAAGGGAAAAATTGAAATAAAAACTAATAATGCTATAAATAAAAAAATATTTAAATTTGAAATTTTTATCTCTTAACCAGTAAATAAAAATAATAAAGTAAAAAGTAAAATACAGATACTTTTTTAAATTAAATAAATGTATATTTATAAAAAACTGAAACAACCCAGTAATTAAAGTGAAAATAATTCCTAAAACAAGGAGAAAGTTATTAAATTTTTTGTCCATAAATCACCTCCTGACTAATGATAAATTTTATCATAAATTTAAAATGCTTACAAGTAATTTTAATATGTTTTTTAATGAAATAGAGGTTATCTAGAAAGGGTTAAAATGATTGAAATTATGTTTATGATGAGGAGTATTTATAATTTTTTATAGAGAATATATTTATATTTTTATTCAGATTATAGGTATAAAAAACTTTTATAAAGAAGAGTATTATTTTAAAGGGAAAACATAGAAAATATTATAAAGGAATTTATATTTTAGAAAAGTAAAAAATGACTACTAGTTAGCAGCCATTTTTATGGTATTATTTTTTTTTAATTTTGTATAAAATTTATTAATAATTAATTGGATTTTGAAAAGATATAGTGTGTTAGAAATCTAAGGTTTTTACAGTATAATATCTTTGTTTATTTTTATAAAAATTTATTAAAGTAATTACAAGTTATTATTTTTTCCACAAATAAATTTGTGCTTTTTCATAGCTATTTAAAGCCATAAACCAAAGTAATAAAGCATATACCAATGTATAAAGTCCTGTTTTTATTAAAAAGTTTAAATAATTAACTTCCACTAGATAAAGATTTAAAATATATCCAAGTGCCATTCCAATTGCAATAGGTATTGACATGTGAAAAATATTTTTCCAAAATTTGATTATATCTAATTTTACTACAACTTTATAATAAATATTCATAACTATTATCTGTCCCAAAATAAAAGAAAATCCTGTAGCTATTGCACAGCCGATTACTCCTATTTTCTTTACCAAAATAATACTTAGTATTAAATTTAAAATAGCTATTATAAAATAAACTATCGATCTAAATTGGTGCATATTTTTGGCTTGCATTATACTTATACCAGTAGTTTGAATTAAAGGGACTGTTAATGGAATCATTATCCATAATGCAATACTGTATGCTTCAATGTACTCCTTTCCAACCCATAAAGTTATAAAATCTTTTCCAAATAATATAAAACCAGATGATATTAACCCTAGAAGAATATATTGTAATCTTCCAACCTTCAAAAATATTTCATCTACTTCTTGATGTTTTTCTTCTACTATTAATTTATTTATTCTAGGAAATAAAACACCTGAAACTGCTGATGCAAATCCCATATAAAGAGTATTGAAAATTGCTCCAACTGAGTATATTGCAATTCCTTGAACACCAATGTATTTTGCTATTATAACTCTATCAGTTCCCCAATAAATTTGATCAATTAAGACATTTAAAAAAATAAAAAATGAGTATATAAATATTTCTGTTAAAATAATATTGTTAAATTTAGAAAATTTTATTTTCATACCCAATTTAAAAGCATAAATCATATCAAATAAATAAGAAATTAATGCAAAACATACAGTAGAAGCAGTTACTGCTATTAATCCAAAGCCATGTATCATTAAAATTGCTCCAACAATAGGATTCAATATTATTGTAATGAGTTTTATTCCTCTTTGATATATAAATTTTTCTTTAGATGTTAAATTAGTTGAAAAAATTCCCATAGGAAAGGAAATAATAACATTTAAAACCAATATTGTAAATACTGCTTTTGTTTTTTTTAGTTCCTCTATTGTAAAGCTTACTTTAAAAAATTTTTCTATATTGAAATATATATACACACCAATAATAAAAGCTATTGCCATTAAAATTGAGAAAATCATTAAGAACATTCCATTTAAAGATTTTTCTTCTTCTATCTTTCCTTCGGCCCGATATTTTGTTGTATATCTTAGCATTGTATTTCCTAAACCTAAGTTTAAAATAGAGATATATCCTATTATTGATTGAACTAATGAATTTATTCCATAATCTCCAGGACCTAAATATTTTATGTATAGAGGTGTATATAAAATTTGAATGACTGAGCTTACAATTATTGTCATCATTGAAAGAGTTGTTCCTATTTTTAATTCGTTCTTAGCCATAATCACCTCTATTTGCTATTTAAAAAACTATCTAATTTTAAAAAGTGTTTTTCTCCATCTTGAGCTGCATTTAAAAGAATATTCGGAGATAATACTTTATTTTCTCTAAATTTTGAAAAATTTAACTTTTCTAAATTTTCTAAAGAAACATAATTTTGTTCAAATTCTAAATCTTCTAAGACATTTGTCATTTTTTTGCTGTATGCTATAGGAAATACAGCTTTTTTAAGAACAAATCCCAATATCATAGCATGAAATCTTGTTGCAATAATACTATCAGATTTGTTTAATATTTCCAGTGCTTCATTTATATCTCCTCTATAAAAATACTTGGAAATATATTTATGCTGCTCAATTGGTATCATACTTAATAATTTTTTTATAGCTTCTTCATCTTTTTCACCTTGGCAAAAAGACATAAGTTTTACTTCTTTTCCACTTTTTATAATATCTAATACCAATGTTTTTAATTTACTAAAATATTCTGCTTCTATTTCTGAAAATTCTGGTTTTGCAGATGGTAAAATTATAGAAAATAATACGTAATTCTCTTTTTCTACTACATCTTGTTTTAGACTAAAGACTATGTCCTTTCCAAATCTTACATTTTCTAAATCTTTAAAAAGTTCATATGAATATTTTTCTCTAAAACATACATCTTTACATTTTTTAAAGAATTCATGATACATATTTTTAAAGGCTTCACTTTTATAAGGACCAAAATTTGCTCCTAAAACAAAGTAATTTTTTCCGAATTTTAAATTTCTTTCTCTAATTTTAAAATCTTCCTTTAAAAAATCATTTTCTATAAAAATTGAACCACCTATATTAACCACACCATCTAATTCTTTTAGTTTTAAATCTTCTAGAATATTTGGTATTCCAATTTTTTTTCCTAAACGGGATAATACTTTTTTTGTAAAAGTATCATTATATAAAATTTTTAAATTGTTTGTTTTTATTCCTTTTAAATTTTTATATTCAGGGGTAGCAAAAAGATAAAACTCAGTATTTTCATATCTTTCACAAAGTATTTTTATAAAAAGATCATCTCCTAAGTTTAGCTGTGTATATGCTTTTATTAATATTTTTTTCATTATTTTTCACCTAATTTTCTTGTTAATATTTTTTTTAGTGGCTTAAGCCACAACATTTTTAGCCTGAAAATTCTGTAATAGTAATACATTTTTATATCTAAAGTTTCTATTCTATTTAATTTTTTTATTTCTTTTTTTATTTCCACATAATATTTTTTCCAATTTTCAATATTATTTTCACTTAATTTTTGAAGTACATCAAAGGGGTACATTATACCATGATATTTGAAGCATTCCCTAACTTTATTTATATTTTCTTTATATACTCCATTGCTTTTATAAAAGTTTATTAATTCATTTATAACAATATAAATATCTATTCTGTTTTTATAATTATTTGAAACTGATTCTTGATTCATAAAATAATTATAATAGGGTTTATCAATAGATATGATATTTTTACTGTAGAAAAAACACATAAAATTAAAGAATAGATCTTCTCCTGCATAGACATCTAATAAAAATTTAATATTATTTTTATCTAATATTTCTTTTCTATAAATTTTATTCCATGGAGATGCAAACCAATCTGCTGTACAATCTACATAGTCATCTTTATTTTGTTTTTCAGAAACATTAACTATTGAAAGAATATTTCCATTTTCATTCAGTTTTTTAAAACCACATATGACTATATCTGCTTTTTTTCTCTCAGCCTCATTTACCATATCTATATACATATCTTCATCTATCCAATCATCTGAATCTAAAAAAGTTATATATTTTCCTTTAGCTAAAGAAATACCTAAATTTCTGGCAGAACTGCAGCCACCATTTTCAACTTTTTTGAATATTATGTTTTTATTTTTTAATGACAACTCTAGACATATATCAGAAGTTTTATCTTTTGAACCATCATCTATAATTATTATTTCAATATTTTTTAATTTTTGATTTAAAATTGAATTTATACATCGTTCAATATATTTTTCAATATTATAAGCTGGGACTACAACACTTAACATTTTAACCTTCCTTATATAATTTTATTTTAAATTATATAATGAAGAATAAAATAATTCAAATAAATTTATAATCAATACAATACTAGTTGTTTAATCTTATAATTTTTATAGTACTGGATTATTGATATAATATTAGCTGGAGGAAATATTAAATAAGTTATTAGAGAATTATAGATTTATGGAAATTATATTGGTTGAATATAAATATAAAGATGGATAGCAAAGAGATCTGTTCTTAGAGAAATGCAAGAAGCTTTAGGCATAGATAAAGAAAGAATAGTAGCTGGAGAAACTAAAATAAAAACTTAGAGAGGGAAGTTAAAAAAAATAATGTATTTCACTTGATTAATTAGAATTATGTGGTATATAAAAGAGTAAGGTAGATACTCATGCCAAACTAAAAAATTAAAGGAGGTAGGAATATGGGATCAATATATAAATTAAACATAAAAATGCCCAAAGAAGATTTAATGTTATTAAACTCTATTGATAAAAAAGTAGTATTAGTAAAAGAAAATTCGGAAAGTTCAGGAAATTCAAATGGATTTATAGATGAAGTAGCTTGGGTTACATTTCAATTATGGGGAGATAATAAAGTTACTTGGGAAAATAAATACTCAGTTTATGTATCAGAAACTCAAAAACAAAGTAGAGCAGTAATAGAGAAAGCATCTTGGGAAGAAGCAGAACCTAAAACAAAAATGTATTCATTTAATAATGGATATTTTATGGAGGAAGAATTTTCAGGTAAATCACCCCCAACAGCATATTATGTAAAAAATAATTATTATAAACCTGAAACATTCGGACTTGCTCAATCAGTAAAAGTAGGAGAAAAGTTATACGAAGCAAATCCTATTAATGCAATGACAGTATTAAATAATGAGCAGGCATATTTTATTCCAGTTGAGAAAATAAAGGTATTCTTAGCAGCTAGAGCAGAAAATGGAAAAGTTATTTCTGTAGCACAATCACAAGCATTATTATTAGATTTTACAGAAAAACCAGAAATTACAATTACATATGATAGAAGTACTTCAAAATTTATCACTGTTGAAGAAGAATAAAAAATAATTTGTACATTTAATATATTTTAATTTAAGTAACAGCTTTATATTTAGTAAAAAAATAAAAATTTAGGAGATAATGAATTATGTTACTTCAGATCCTAAAAAAGTAAGTGGAGAAGTGGCTAATGCTGAATATGAATATATAATAAAGGATAAGACTTATGGAACTGTAACTATAATTGTAAGTGATGGAGAAAAGTACAAATTTAGTTTTGGAGTAGATTGTAGATTAGACCCAGAGAAAATTATTGAAGATGGATTAAGAGAAATTATGCGTAGATTTTTTAATGTAATGAGCACTAATTTTGAATTTGATAAGATTACATTTACTAGAGAATAGAGAAGACTAGAATTTAAAAATATTAAAGAAGTCTCAAATAGGGACCAGGAAGATTAATTTCTTCCTGGTCCTTTTGTAATTATAGATTAAGATTTTTTTGAAGTTAGTGTTAATATACAGATTTTTATATGATTTATTCATTTTTTTTAAAAGATATTTTTTCAAAAAGTCAAATCATTTTTTTGAAATCTAGTAACAAATCTGTAAAATTCAGATAAATAGTTAATATACATATTATCAAAGCACCATATATATGGAAAATATTTGAAAAAAATACAACATATAGTATACTAATAAATAATTGAAAAAATATAATTTATATAGTTTTAAATTAATTTTTTATTTTTGTCCCAAAGTATTGTTTTTTGTCCCAGTGTATGTTATAATGTTTTCAGAAAGGGGGCAATAATGAAAAAGAGAAATATTTTAAATTTAATAAAATATCATTCAGAAAAAGATGAAGATGGTTTTAGAAATGAAGCTTATGAAGTAGCAAGGTATTTTGACCAGATGGGTGATTACCAATTAGCCCAATATATAATGTCATTAATGTCAAATGTAAATACTTTTGTTCCTCAAGGAAATGAAAAAGAACTTGTATTTTTAAAAAAAATAAAACAAAATTCTGATCCCTTACCTTTACCTGAAAGTATAAAATCAGATGTATTAGGAATAGTAAATGCTGTTGGTCATAATGCAGGGATTAATAAATTTTTATTTGTAGGGGCACCAGGTACTGGAAAAACTGAAACAGCAAAACAAATTTCCAGAATTCTAGAACGTGATATTTTTATAGTTCAATTTGATACAATTATAGATAGTAAGTTAGGACAAACTTCAAAAAATATATCATTACTTTTTGAAGAAATTCATAGTTTCCCTCAACCTGAGAAAATAATAATTTTGTTTGATGAAATTGATGCAATAGCAATAGATAGAGTTAATTCGAATGATTTACGTGAAATGGGAAGAGCAACTTCTGCCATATTGAAAAGTTTAGATAATTTAAATGAAAAAATAGTATTGATAGCAACAACTAATTTGTATGAGGCTTTTGATAAAGCATTAACAAGACGGTTTGATTCTATAATAGATTTTAATAGATATTCTAGAGAAGATTTAATAGAAGTTGCAGAAACTATTTTAAAAAGTTTATTAATAAAATTTAAATATGCAGGAAGAAATATGAAATTATTTAAAAAAATTATTAATCTTCTAGAGAAGATTCCATATCCTGGAGAGTTGAAGAATTTATTAAAAACTTCTATTGCATTTAGTGATCCAAATAATGAGTATGATTACTTGAAAAGACTGTTAAATAATGTAACTAAAAAAAATATTAATGATTTAAAAGAATTACAAGAAAAAGGTTTTACAGTCAGAGAAATCGAGATTTTAACTGGAATTTCAAAAAGTCAAGTATCAAGGGAATTAAAGGAGTAGAAATATGAATAATATTTTAGAATTAAAAGGTATTTTTGAGCAAAAAAAAAGTACTCGACCAGGACCACCAGAATTGCCAAATAATTCAAAAGTAACAGTTGATGAATTAAAAAAGTTAAAAAGTGATTTAGAAAAATTAAAGGCTTTTTGGACAAAAAATGACATCTTACCTGGCGCATTGGTAAGTGTTTATTATAAAGATGTAATAGCCAAATCAAGAAGAATAGCTGGAACATTATGTAGAGGAAGTAAAACTTCAAATAGCTCAATTGTAGGAGCAAAATTTTCTTCAGGTTCAAAGAAAAAACATATAATAACTCATTACATCGATTTAAAAACATTAGAAGAATCAATAAAGAGATATGATATAGTAATAAATATTTTAAATACAGAGTTTAATGGAGTTATTTCTTCTTTAAATATAAAAGAATTTAATCAAAAAGAAAGAGAGTATAAATATAAAGAATTATTAGCTCAAAATAATTTTTTAAGAATAATAATAGATACTCATTTTGTTGAAAAGTTCTCATTAAATGAAGAAATAGACAAATTTAAAGAAAATATGATTATATCTATTTATAAAACTGATATTAAAACAAGAGAACTTATGGCAAGGTTAGGAATAACTTTATTTTCAGATAAAATTTTAGATGAAACAACAATATTGTTGACTCCAGATGAATTAGAAATTTTACAAAAGAAAGCACCATATTTAATTTCAATGGCTGTTACAGATATAACAAAATTAGATAAATCAGATTGTGGTATAAGACAATATGGAAAGGTTGATTTTACTATTCCTTTACCAACTAATGAACCAATCATTGGAGTAATAGATACATTATTTGACAAAAATGTTTATTTTTCTGAGTGGGTTGAATATTATGAGATGGTTCCTAATGAAATAGAAAAAACTTCAGAAGACTATGAGCATGGAACAGAAGTAACTTCTATAATAGTTGATGGACCTAGTCTTAATCCAGAATTAGATGATGGATGTGGGAGATTTAAAGTTAGACATTTTGGAGTAGCTTTAGGAAGAAAATTTAGTTCTTTTACTATTATAAAACAAATAGATGAAATAATAAAAAATAATAAGGATATTAGGGTTTGGAATTTATCACTTGGTTCTATATTAGAAATAAATAAAAATTTTATATCTCCAGAGGCAGCTATTCTTGACAAAATTCAATATAAGAATGATGTTATTTTTGTAATAGCTGGAACAAATAGAAGCAAGCATAACCCTGAATCAAAGATGATAGGTGCTCCTGCTGATTCTATAAATTCTCTTGTTGTAAATGCAGTGGATTTTGATAATAAGCCAGCAAGTTATTCTCGAAAAGGGCCAGTTCTCTCTTTTTTTACTAAACCTGATATTAGTTATTATGGTGGAGATAAAAATAAAGGAATAAAAGTTTATTCATCTAAAGGAGAAAAACTTGTTAGTGGGACCTCATATGCAGCTCCTTGGATTTCTAGAAAATTGGCATATTTAGTCAATATATTGGGATTAAGCAGAGAAGTAGCTAAAGCATTAATAATAAATTCAGCTACTACCTGGACAAGTAATGAATTAGAAAATTCTTTTTATATAGGACATGGGGTTGTTCCATTAAAAATAGATGATATATTAAAATCAAAAAATGACGAAATAACTTTTATACTATCAGGAATAAAAGAGGAATATGATACTTATACTTATAATTTACCAATTCCTGTAATTAAAGAAAAACATCCTTTTGTAGCTAAAGCTACCATGTGTTATTTTCCTGCTTGTGAGAGAAATCAAGGAATAGATTATACAAATACAGAATTGGACATTTCTTTTGGAAGAATAAAAGACAAATCTATAAAAACAATAAATAATAATTTTCAGAATTCAACAGGTAGTTTCTTATATGAAGGAAATGCAAGAACTTTTTTTAGAAAATGGGACAATGTTAAACATATAAGAGAAATTTTGAAGAAAGGAACAAGAGCAAAAACAGCATATGATAAAGGACTTTGGGGAATTAGTATAAGAACTAAAGAAAGGCTTGATGAAAAATATGGAAAAGGAATAAAATTTGGAGTAGTCATAACTCTTAAAGAAATAAGTGGAGCTAATAGAATAGAGCAATTTATTAGAGATTGTTCATTAAGAGGTTGGTTAGTAAATAGATTAGATGTGGTTAATAGAGTTGAAATTTATAATATAGCTGATGAAATAATAAAATTTGAAGAATAAAATTAAAAATTAACTAAAAAAGAGCCTTTTAGACTCTTAAAAAATTCCAGCATCTGTGCTGTTTATATAAATTGGGTACAGATAAACAAAGCGGGAACTTTGTTTATCTATTTGGCATATAAATCTTTATTGATTTATATTTGTATGGAATATGATGTATTAAAATCTATTAAACTTATTATATCATATTCTCTTTTTTTTTCAAGAAAAAAAGGAGGTATTTATGATAAATAAATATCAAGAAGCAACAAAAAAATTAGAAAATATGTCTTATGATGAGGTGAAGAGATATTTACAAAGGTATAGTTCTAAATTAAAGGATATGGATACTCATTGCCGAGATTTAGTTGATTTAGGAACAGGTTATCCTTATATAACTTCTATACTAGGTTCAGCATTGACAGTTGTTAATAATGAAAAATATCAGCCTAAAATGTCTGAAGAAATATATGAGAAAGCTTCAGCAATAAAAGGATATACACAAAATAGAAGAAATCATAATTTTTCTAAAGATGAAATTCTTTTTATTTTAGGATATATAACTTTATATCATAAAAGAAATGCAATAGATTGTAAATAAAATTTATTATAGCAAATTAAAAAAGAAAACCAGAGATGAAACTCTGGTTTTTTGTATTATATCCACCTTTAGCAAAAAATATTTTGATTATCATAATAAAAAACTACTATTTTTTAAAATTTTATTGAAAAGTGTTTTTTTATGAATTAAAGAATAAAATTTTTGTTTTTGCGGTATGACTCAGGTATGACTCACTTTTTTTATCAATCTTCTCAAACATACAACAAAAGCTCCCTTGAGAGTGAGAGCTTTTGTTCGTAGAAATTAAAATGTAATTTAAGGAAATGTCCTATGACAATATTATTATATCACATATAATTATTCTGTCAACAAATATTTTGAAAAACAAATAAAAAATAAATTTGTAGTTGTCATATAATAAATAAAAAGGTATAATTTAATATAGTATTTTGGGAGAGAGGTGCATAAATTATGAATAAAGAGTCTTCTATAGGAATTTTTGATTCTGGAATAGGTGGGTTAACTATATTAAAAAAGATAAGAGAATTACTTCCAAGAGAAAATATAATTTATTATGGTGATTGGAAAAATAATCCATACAGTGAAAAAAGTAAGGAGGATATACAGAATTTAAGCGCCAAGATAATGGATTTTCTTATTAGAAATAATTGTAAAGCTGTTGTTATTGGGTGTAGTATTTTTTCAGCTGCTTCTCTTGATTTTCTTAAATCTCAATATAATATTCCAATAATAGGTATGATAGAAGGAGGAGTAAAGTCAGCTATATTAGAGAGTAAGCAAAAGAAAATAGCAGTTATGGGTTCAGCTTTTACCATAAAATCTAATGTATATGAAGAAAGTATAAAAGAAATAGATCCAGACATAACTGTGTATCAAATTTCTTGTAAAGCCTTATGTGCAATGCTGGAAAAAGGTTGGGAAAATTACCCTGATAGAATGGAAATATTAGAAAGTTATTTATGTCAAATACCAGATACAGCAGATACTTTAATTCTTGGAGGAACACATTATCCTTTTATTTTAAATGATATAAGAAAATTTTTTAGTAAAAAAATAGTAGACTCTTCTGTAGAAAGTGCTATAGAATTATTTAGAGTATTGGGGCAGGAAGATTTATTGAGAGAGGGTTATAAAAAAGGAAGAATAGAATTTTATATTAATGGAGATAAAGAAGTTTTCAAAAATGTAGCTGAGCAACTTTTTGAAAAAGAAGAAATAATAAATATGTTTTCATTATATTAATTAAAAGTTATAAATTTTAAAATAAAGATAGTAGCGCTATCTTTATTTTTTTTATTATATATAAAATATATTGTACAAAATTTATATGATAGAGTATACTCAATCCTATAATATTAGTTTAGATAGAGGAGCAGAAAACAAGAGTATAACTATATTAGTCTGGCAGACATTTAAAATAGTTAGAAAGGGAATTTTGCCGAAATGGAAGAGAATTAGCCATTCTCTTTTGTTGGGAATATAGAGAATATCTATATTACTGTCATTGATTATCAATGGAGTGCTATCTGTGGGAAAGAGAATTTTTATGATATTATTTATATATAATATCATTTTTATGATTGTATTTATCACAGTTTAGCATTGAACTGTGATTTTTTTATTTTTAAGATAAAAATATAAATTGCGTTAATAAATATATTTTATTTTGTTTATACATATTTTTTACATAAATAATAGTATCTTGTATATATATATACTGTAAATTTTTTTTAGAAGATATATAAGAATGATATTAGGGATATAGAAAACAGATATTTGTTTTTTATTTTAATGTAGAGTATATAAAGAAGTATAAAATATTTTATTAAAAATACAAAAATATTTTAAAATGGGAGGAAGGAAAGATTATGATTAATGGAATTTGGTGTGGAATGATAATTATTGGAGTGATTGTATCTATAT
>OKRR01001013.1_pt1 | contig 28002 bp, 25 predicted proteins | sample 1601211 | NCBI WGS metagenome assembly OKRR01 (sample SAMEA3541525, study PRJEB24748) | human gut metagenome | biome: human gut; feature: human-associated habitat; material: faeces | place: China | collected 2012
CATAAAGCAGGGCTGCCGCCCAGCAAAAAATATTTGCTAGTGCGACAGCCCCATTCAGAGGGAGTGACCTGCGACAGGACCTGCAGATGAAAAAATTGGTCAGAAGCCGTAGACTTCTTCCGGGTTCTTTACGAGGGCAAGTTCTTTTGCGCGGTCGTTTGCAAACCAGCGGTCGATGGTCTCTAAAAGATCCCATTCATCCGGTTTTACCTTTTCGGTGACATGCGGGAAATCATTGCCCCAGAGCATGCGTTCCGGAGCGTAAGCGGCGAAGGCCTGTGCGACCCGGCAGGCGTCATCCCATGGCTTTCCCGTGAGTGTATTTAAGTAGGGACCGGAGAGTTTGACCCAAGTATTTCCCTTATCGATCATCCTGCAGATAAACGGGAATGCGGGGTCTTTGATTCCGAGCTCTGGATTTAAACGTCCCATGTGATCAATGACGACCTTGCAGTCCAGGGACTCGATGATAGAGGCGTGTTCTGCAAGCTGGGCTGCGCTCATGTGAAGCTGCATGTTCCAGCCCATATCCTTTGTGCGCTCGCTGAGGGGCTTGCACATGTCAAAGGAGACCACCGCGTTTGCCGGATTCCAGACGGAGAAGCGGAGACCGCGGACACCGGCTTCATGGAGAGACTCCAGTTCCTTGTCGGATACCTGGTCCGTCACAACGGCGATGCCTCTGGCTTTATCAGAGCCGAATTTTCTGATCGCGTCCACGAGGCAGGAATTGTCGGTTCCGAATGGTTTTGCCTGGACAAATACGGCGCGCTCCAGTCCAAGTTCATCGGAGAGCTTTTTGTACTCCTCGATGGTTCCCTTCTGGGCGGCTGCCTTTCCGTCGTTCGGGAATGACGGGTCGATGATGTGGAGATGGGAGTTGCATGCGTGTTGTGGAAGTAAAACTGATCTGCTCATAATAATGATCCTTTCGTTCTTATATTTCTTATTATGAGTGTACACGGTTTTACAGCAATGAAAAAGAATATAAAAGTTACAGTTGTGTAACGAAAAGTTGCAGATAATGCCAACTCGACTGGCTCGATATCTGCAACTCTTTGTTACATAAAGGTAAGATAAGTGTGCTTTATGGATTGCTGAAATTATGATAAATTGAAACCATAAAGAAGCCGTAAAAATCGGTCATCCGATCTCATTCGGCGGATTTTTAAAGGGATCGCAAATCTGCTTCATCAGGTCGATCAGGTAGTAGACGTAGGCCGGGAAGATCCGGTCTTTCAGGTACAGGGCGCGTACCGGATTCGTACTGTCGAGGTCCGCAATCGGGAAAATATTGAGTCTTGATGCGGTCTCCGAGAGCCGATTCGCATCGCTGATCCCGGGGAGAAACATGGAGAAACAGAAACTTGCTCCGTAATCCCTGGCGGACAGCAGATAGTGGATATCCGCTTGGATGATCTCCCGGATACAGTTTAGGGAGAAACCATTCATTTCCGTATATCGGTCCACAATATCCCTGGACGAAAACCCCTTCTGGTTCAGGACGAAAGGCACATGTTTAAAGTCCTTCAGATGGACACCTTTCTGGAACTTTTTCTTACACTCCGGGAAAGTCGCCGGAAAGTACTCTTTTAAGAGGTTGTCCGAAATGATCAGATAGAGGTGCTCGTTCATGAGCAGAGTACTGGAGAGCTGCTCATTTCCTGCGAAGGGAAAGGCGGAGATCATGAGATCCAGCTGGTTATTTAAGACCATCTCCCGGAGTGTATTGGAATTGGCACATTCGGTGATCAGTTCCACATTGGGATATTCTTTCTGGAAGTTTACGAGGAGATCCGGGATCAGGATCCGGAAACGCCCCTCGGTGGTGCCGATCCGCAGGGTTCCGGTGTTGGAATCATGGCAGTCTGCCAGCTGGCTTTCCAGGTTGTTTTCAAGAAGTTCCAACTGGCGCAGGGACTCATAGTAGATTTGACCCGCAGGGGTCAGGGAAAGCTTCGGTTTCCGGTTAAAGAGAGCCACCCCGTAATGCTCTTCCAGCCCTTTTAAATATTTGCTGAGGCACTGGTGCGATACAAAAAGTCTGGCAGCGGCTTTTGAGATATTTCCTTCCTCGGCAAGCACGAGAAAATAGTGATAATTTTGCAACATATGCATCCTCACAATACAAAAATAAAATTATACGCAACTTTTCGTTGATTATATCACGATTCAATAAAAATAACAATGCGGTGGATCGGGAATGATCCGGCAGGTAATCCCAGGAGGTAATTCTTATGTACAAACCAAACAAAAAAATCCCATGTGTCTACATGCGCGGCGGCACCAGCAAAGCCGTATTCTTCCGCGATGAGGATCTCCCAAAAGACGTTGCGGAGCGCGACAAAGTGATCTTGAGCGCGTTCGGAAGTCCGGACAGGCGTCAGATCGACGGTATGGGTGGTGCAAACACATCGACGAGCAAGGTTGCGGTGATCAAAAAGAGTGATCGCCCGGGAATTGATGTCGACTATGATTTCGGCCAGGTGGATGTCAATGCACCGATCGTCGGAAAGACGATGAACTGCGGAAATATCTCTTCTGCCGTCGGTCCGTATGCGATCGACGAGGGACTTGTTGAAGCTGTAGAGCCGATGACGGAGGTTCATATTTTCAATACCAACACACAGAAGGAGATCATCGAGCAGGTTCCGGTAAAGGACGGACGCGCTGTGACAGAAGGTGATTTTGCGATTGACGGTGTGCCGGGAACAGCGGCAAAGGTAACATTGAAATTTGTCGCTCCGCAGGGTGCAGCTTCTGGAAAACTTCTTCCGACCGGCCATGTGAAAGATACGATCGAGATCGAGGGAAAGACATACGAATATAGCTTTGTAGATGCTGCAAATCCGGTGATCTTCGTACATCCGGAAGACTTTGGCGTAAAAGGAACGGAAATTCCGTCCGAATTCAATGCTCTTCCGAACTGCAAGGAAATCTGCCGGATCCTGGAGATCATCCGCGGAACCGGTGCCATCACACTTGGGTTTGCAAAGGATCTGGAGGATGCGAGAGTAAACAGCCAGACACTTCCGAAGATCGCCTTTGCAACAAGACCGGTGGATTACACGGCAGGCAGCGGAAAGGCGATCGGAAAGGATCAGATCGATATCGTCGGAAGACTTTTCTCTGTTGGTATGAAGATGATCGACGCCTATATGGGAACCGGAGCAATCTGTACTGTGACAGCGGCGAATACACCGGGAACGATCATCAATGAAATTGCAAAGGAGACCTTAAAGACAGATCAGATCGAGCATTTACGAATTGGTCATCCGTGGGGAATCATGGATGCATATGCAGATCTTAAGATTCATGAGGACGGAACCCATGAAGTTTTGAGCGGAAACCTTGATCGTACCGCGAGAAGAATCATGGAAGGTTATGTATATGTAAGAGACTGATATGTGATCAGAAAACTACGGATGTAAGACAGAAACAGTCATGGCAGTTATTCGGCAGGTCTGTGTAATTGACAGAGTGGGCAGTCGAAGAATACAGGCGGTGAACCGCAGCTGAAAAGTGCAGACTGTCGAAACTGTTGTTTTGAGAAAGGAAACAATCATTATGGGAAAAACTTCGATCATGAAGATCATGGAGCGGGCTTCCGGCCATGAAGTGAAAGTTGGAGAGCGGATCTGGTGCAACGTGGATCTCGCTTCTGCCCGCGATTTTGGCGGAGCAAACTGCGTGCTGCAGTTTGAAAAAGAGATGGGAAAGGAAGCGAAGGTCTGGGATCCGGATAAGATCGCATATACGTTTGACCTTCAGGCACCGTCCCATTCAGAGAAGGTGTCGAATAACCAGAAGATCATCCGTGAATTTGCAAAGAGACAGGGAATCAAGCACGTATTTGATATCAATCATGGAATCGGCCAGCATGTCATGCTGGAAGCCGGACTCATCAAGCCGGGTGATGTCGTTCTCGGTACAGACAGTCACATGAATCTTCTCGGTGCGGTTGGGGCATTTGCGACAGGAAACGGAAATTCCGATATTGCAGCGTCGTACATTAACGGAACCTGCTGGTTCCGCGTGCCGGAGACCATGAAGATCGAAGTAACAGGCAGCTTCAAAAAAGGTGTGTGCATGAGAGACCTTCTGACAACGATCGTTGGAGATCTGGGCGCCGGCGGAATGGATTTCCTTGCGGTGGAGTTTACGGGGGAAACGATAGAACATGCAACACTTGCGGAACGCATCACGCTCTGTTCGATGGTGACGGAGATGAGCGGAAAGGTGCCGCTGATCATGCCGAACGGTGAAGTGCTTGACTGGCTCTGCGAGCGTGCTGGAGAGGAAGTACGTGACCGCGTGAAGATGATCACAGCAGATCCGGATGCAGAATACTGTAAGATTCTTCGGTATAATGTCGATGATCTTGTTCCGATGGCATCCTGCCCGGATGCACCGGACAATGTAAAGCCGGTTTCTGAGATTGCCGGAACTGTGGTGGATCAGATCCATATCGGTTCCTGCTCCAACGGCCGCTTCGAAGATATCAAGGCAGCTTATGAGGTGCTGAAAGCCGGCGGCGGAAAGATCGCACCGGGTATGCGTGCGATCGTGACCCCGAGCACGACGGAAGTGCAGTTAAAACTCGCCGAAGAAGGCATTCTTGCAGCATTCTTAAAAGCCGGAGTTGTCTGCACAAATCCGACCTGCGCCCTCTGTACGGCGGAGCATTATGGTGCGCTTCCGGCAGGTGATATCGGATGTTCCACAACAAACCGGAACTTTATCGGAAAAGTCGGAAAAGGAAGCCACACTTACCTGATGAGTCCGATGTCCGCTATGGCGACAGCAGTGCGTGGATGTATCACGGACCCGAGAGACATCTTAAAATAGAGGAGGCAAATCATGAGCGTATTAAAAGGAAAAGCATGGGTGTTCTCCGATGATGTGGACACCGATCTGATCTATCACAATAAATATTTAGCGGAGACAGACCCGAAAAACATGCCGCAGTATTCCTTTGAATATTATCCGGGTATGGAAAATTTTGCGAAGGAAGTTAAGCCGGGAGACTTTGTTGTCGCCGGAAAAAATTTCGGTTGCGGATCAAGCAGAGAGCATGCGGTTTACTGCCTGCAGTATGCAGGGGTTCCATGTATTCTTGCGGAGACATGTTCCAGAATCTACTACCGGAATGCGGTCAATAACGGATATCCGGTCCTGTTTATCAAAGGGCTTTCCGAGGCGATCAAAAACGGCGAGATTAAGACAGGTGACATTCTGGAAGTCGATATGGATCACGGAATGATCCGTGATACGGAAAACGGAAAAGAGTTCCATGGAGACGCGGTGAGTGATCTGGAAAAAGATATCATGAATGCGGGCGGTCTGTTCCCGTACCTGAAGGCACAGGCGGCGAAGAAGTGATTTTGGAAAAAGAGAGAATTCGGTCTTCTGTCCGGGACAGCGTGCAAACAGGCTGATACCGGGCAGAGGATGGCAGAAGGAGAGGACGTTATGGAAATCAAGAAACCGGCGGTTGCCGGAACCTTAGAGTCAAGTGATTGTCAGATCGTCATCCGTCCGAACGGCGGCCAGGGCATTGACATTGAACTGGAAAGTGACGTGGAAGTGATGTTTGGCGATTCCATCCGGGAAACTGCGAAACATACACTGGAAGAGTTCGGCGTGAAGGACGCATATGTGGAGATCCGCGATAAAGGAGCTCTCGATTGTGTGATCAAAGCCAGAATGGAGTGTGTGATCTGCCGTGCGGCGGAGGAAAAATATGACTGGACAAAGGAGGATGCGAGATAATGGCAGAGAAGACGATCCACTTAAAACGCACCAGCCTGTATGCCAGCGGTGCAAGCCCGGTCAACATGATTCAGGCAATCTTTTACAATGAGGACATGCTGATCTATGATCTTGAGGATTCCGTTCCGGCATCGGAAAAAGATGCGGCACGTTTCCTTGTATACAACATGGTAAAAAATCACAGACCGAAAGATAAATATGTCTGCATCCGTGTAAACGGGATCTATTCCGATTACCTGGAAGAAGACCTCCAGGCGGCAGTCAGAGCAAACCCGGACTGCATCCGTATCCCGAAGGTCGAGTATGCGAGAGAGGTCCAGGATATTTCCAGACGGATCGCAGCGATCGAGGAAAAGGTCGGCCTTGAAGTTGGAAAGATTGAGCTGATCTGCAACATCGAGTCCTACATGGGCGTCATCAATGCGATGGAGATCGCTCATTCCGATCCGCGTGTCGTTGCGATGGCGGTCAGCGCGGAGGATCTGACAGCGAGTTTAAAAGCGCAGAGAACAAAGAAAGGTCTTGAAGTATTCTATGCGAGAAATGCAGTGCTCATGGCGTGCCGTTCCGCAGGAATCGATGCGCTTGACATTGTATTCTCCGATATCAACGATAAGGAAGGTCTGGAAGAAGATACAGCTCTTGCAAAGAACCTTGGCTTCGACGGAAAGACCTGTATCCATCCGAGACAGATCGATACCGTCAATTCCTTCTTTACGCCGAGCATGAAGGAGATCAAGTATGCGCTCCGTGTGCTCCAGGCAGTCGAAGAGGGCAAAAAGCAGCATAAAGGCGCTGTGACCTTAGACGGCGGCATGATCGACAAGCCGATGGAGCTGCGTGCGCTCACAACACTTGCACAGGCGAAAGCAGCCGGGATCCGCACAGAAGGGATGGTGATCTAGGATGGAGCAGAGTAAAGAGACATATATCAATGCAGTGGGACGTGAGATCCCGAAACAGATCGGAAATTATGTGGTAAAACCGTACACGGGTGCTTACACGACCGTTCCGTCCGATGCGCCGGTCCACACGCTCAGAACAGCGGGAAAACATGTATCCGGCGACTGCAAGATGGCAGAGAGCTTAAAAGATGCGATCATTAAGACCGGCCTGAAGGACGGCATGACGATCTCCTTCCACCACAGCTTCCGCGAAGGTGATGAGATTATCGGACAGGTCCTGACTGCGATCCGCGAACTCGGGATCAAGGGACTCCGCTTTGCACCGAGTGCCGTTGTCAACATCAAGAATCCGTCCATCGTGGACTTTGTAAAAGACGGAACGATCGACCGGATCGAGGCGAGCGGAATCCGCGGGGAGCTCGGTGATGCGGTCCTTGACGGACTCATGGAAAAACCGGTTATTTTAAGAACCCACGGTTCCAGACCGAGAGCGATCGAGGCAGGCGAGCTTCAGATCGATGTCGCATTTATCGGCGCTTCCGCGGCAGATGAGTACGGCAACGCGACCGGACAGATCGGACCGAATGCCTGCGGTTCTTTAGGATATTCGTTTGTGGATGCCATGAATGCAGGAAAAGTTGTTGTGATCACAGACTACCTTGTTGATTATCCGTGCTGCCCGGCAAGCATCTCCCAGCAGTACGTGGACTATGTCGTAAAGGTTGACCGGATCGGTGACCCGGATAAGATCGGAAAAGGCGCGGCGAGAATGACAAAGAACCCGAGAGACCTTCTGATCGCGGAGCGCGCAGCTGACGTTATGGCAGCTTCCAGAATGTTCAAGGAGAACTTCTCCTTCCAGACCGGTGCCGGCGCGATCAGTATCGCCTGCACGAATTATCTGGCAGACCGCATGGAAGAAAAAGGAGTGAAGGCAAGCTTTGCTCTCGGCGGAATGACAGCGGCGATCGTTGACATGTACAAAAAAGGTCTCGTGAGAGTCTTAGAGTGCAGCCAGTCCTTTGACGCGGTTGCAGCGAGAGCGATCGCGGAGGAGCCGGGAATCGTGGAGATCGACAATGCCGTTTACTCCAACCCGTTTACAAAGGGATCCATGCTGGATAAGCTGAATTTCGGCGTTCTCGGTGCTCTGGAAGTTGACACAGATTTCAACGTCAACATCCTGACCGGATCTTCCGGAGAGATGATGGGCGGCTTAGGCGGCGGTCCTGACGTTGCAGCCGGATCCGACATCTCCGTCGTATGCCTTCCGGTTGTCCGTGGAAGAACTCCATCCATCACAAAGAAGGTATTCACCTGCTGTACGCCTGGCGAGACTGTAGCTGTGGTTGTCACAGAAGCAGGAATTGCCCTGAACCCAAAGCATAAATACTATGCGGAGCTGAAGGAAGACCTCGAGAAGGCAAACTTAAAGCTTGTCAGCATCGAATACCTCCAGCGGCTCGCAGAGTCCCTGACTGGTGTTCCGAAGCCGATCGAGACAGCTGATGAGGTTGCCTGCATTGTAGAATATCGTGATGGTACGGTGATCGATGTGATCCGTAAGATTAAAAAGTAAGGAATGAAGTAAGTACGTACCCCCTTTTTTATACCTCCTTGTAAAGATTGCAAGAATCTGCTGCTGGCAGCTTTTTGCGGATGCATTGCAACAAAAGATCTCTCCGAATCCTGGTGTGTCCAGGATGGAGAGATCTTTTGTGGTATGCCAGAATATACCGATGCGGACAGATGTCCCTGACGATTTCTAAACGATATTTTTATGATAAATGGGGAGTTGTTCCGCAATTCTATAGTTGTGCAAATTGCAAGAATAAAATGTTTATTTAAAAAAATAAAAAAAGTTTCAAAAAGTACTTGCCAAATATGATAACCTATGCTATACTCATATGCGTCGGTGAGAGATACAAAATCTTGAAACACCCGATACGCGGAAGTGTCGGAACTGGCAGACGAGCAAGACTAAGGATCTTGTGGTGGTTACATCGTGTGGGTTCAAGTCCCATCTTCCGCACGAAAGACTCAAGTCGAAAGACTTGAGTCTTTTTGCGTTACAGGGGGGAGATAAAGTTTCGCTGATAGATAAAGATGAAAACAATATAAGAACGGAATCTCTGACTAAGGTAGGATTCCGTTCTTTTTATAAAATTGTAAATAAAAAGAAATATGCCACGCGGATCAGTTGTGGTAAGATGATACCAGGATAAAAGACCGCAGGGCCCGCAAGTGCGTAATTGCTCAGGAGGCAGCGGTGTCATAAATGACAAAATACATCAGAAGAGAGGTTTTTCCTATGCCGGAATTAAGCAGAAGAGTACAGACATTTACGGACTCCGTCATCCGGAGAATGACGAGAATTAACGATATGACGCCGGGCAGCATCAATCTGAGCCAGGGATTCCCGGATTTTGATCCGCCGAAGGAGATCCTGGAGGCGTTGAAGGCGGCGGCGGAACATGGCCCTCACCAGTATTCGATCACATTCGGAGCGAAAAATTTCCGCGATGCTCTGGCAGACATGTATACAAAGAAATGGAATCGTCCGATCGATCCGGATAAGGAGATCGTTGTGACCTGTGGAGGAACGGAGGCCATGATGGCGGCGATGATGACGGTGTGCAATCCGGGAGACAAGGTTGCGGTTTTCAGTCCGTTCTATGAAAACTATGGGGCAGACGCGATCCTCTCCGGGGCAGACCCGATCTATATTCCGCTTGTGCCGCCGGATTTCTATTACGACAGAGCGGTCCTGGAGCAGGCGTTTCGGGACGGAGCAAAGGCGCTGATCCTCTGTAATCCGTCGAATCCGTGCGGAAAAGTATTTACTATGGGAGAGATGGAGGAGATTGCAGAGCTTGCGAAGCGGTATGACGCATTTGTGATCACCGATGAGGTGTACGAGTATATTATTTATGATGGAAACCGTCATATTTCCATGGCGGCACTCCCGGGGATGTACGAGCGGACGATCACCTGCAGCTCGCTTTCAAAGACGTATTCCATGACCGGATGGAGACTGGGCTATCTGATCGGACCGGAGCGCGTGATCGAGGCGGCAAAGAAGGTTCATGACTTCCTCACGGTGGGCGCTGCGGCACCTCTTCAGGAAGCGGCAGTCACAGGCTTAAAATTTGGACCGGAGTATTATGAATGGCTGAAAGACCTTTATACAGAAAAGAGAGATTATCTCTGCGGAAGACTGGAGCAGATGGAACTCCCGCACACAACTCCGCAGGGCAGCTATTTTGTTCTTGTGAATATTTCTGGATTCCTTGAGAGACCGGAATTTTCCGGATGGACAGATCTGGAGTTCTGTGAATGGATGATAAAGAAGTATGGTGTGGCGGCAGTGCCGGGCTCCAGTTTCTTTAAGGAGCCGGTGAACAACTATATCCGCCTGCATTTTTCCAGAGGGAAAGAGACATTGAAAATGGCTGCTGACCGTCTGGAAAAGATGGCGAAGGATTACGGATTCTGCTGATCGTCTTTTTTGTTCCTGCCGCGGAGATATTTTAAGATCAGCGCGTAGCCGTAGAGCATCACTGGGATGACGATGACGCAGAAGAGAAGTGCCATGATGACATTTTCGGAACCTCCGGTGAATGTCAGGACGATGAGGGAGAGAAATACCGCGGCGATGATGAGGATTCCCACCCAGGCAAAAAATCGTTTCATATAAAAATCCTTTCGTGTGAGTTTCTTTGTCAATAATAGTAAGGATTCGCCTGTCCTCGATGGACGGCGAAAGGATTGCAGACCAGAAATCAACCGCGGTCAGTATTGTTCTGACGGGGCCGAGTCCGTGAAAGTGCTGACTTTGGATGAAACAATCCTTTATTCAGTATAAATGATTTTACACACAGATTCAACCGATAATAGTAAGGATCCGTCTGCTCCTGATATGGATGAGAACGGAGATTTAACAGCAGCGGCGGACAGGACACTTGGCAGCCCGGCTGTCAGAAAGCAGACGGCCGGCGGATCTGTGCCGACAAGTCAGACTCTGTAAATGACTGGCTGCGGATCATAACGAACAGAAAACAGCGGAAAACGCGGAAAGGAGGACTGTCTGTGAAGAAGAATAAAAAATATGCGTTGACGGCCGCAGCACTCGCACTGACTGCCATACATGCCATGACGTCATTCGCTGCGGACGGGACGTGGACACTCACGGATGCCGGGTATACGTTCACATATTCGGACGGAAGAGCGGCGCGCGGCACCTGGGAGGATCTTGACGGTGAGTGGTATCATTTTGATCAAAACGGGATCATGGAGACGGGATGGAGAACGGTCGGAAACATCCGTTACCACTTTAATACGGATGGTTCCCTCTCGGAGGGCTGGCAGTACGACGGTCAGGGCGGCGGAAACTGGTACTATTATGATCCTTCGGGAAATGCGATGATCCAGTGGTTTCAGGATAAGGGAAAGTGGTACTGGTTCGATGCGGACGGAACGATGAATCAGGAGGCTGTTCGCACGATCCGGGGAAAGACTTATGCGTTTCGTCCGGACGGGAGCATGCGCGTAAATGAATATGCCGGATTTTCCTATATTGACTATGACGGACAGCCGGATCCGGCCGGGGATATCCGGGCAGTGAACGCGGATGGGACGAAAAAAGATGTGAGCCCGGAGGAAGAAAACATGATTGCCGGATTTATCAATGCGTTCCCGGATGGGTGGAGAAAGAAATTCCGCGATGACGGCTGGAGGTTTGTGTATGACCCGTCCGGCGGGGAATACCGGGGTTTTAAAGATAAGAGAGGAAACCCGCTGTATTCCTGTTTTTATTCCCTCGACGAGAAGAAAAAGGAACTGCGTTTTTCAAAGCCGGATGCGGTGACGGACGGATTCGGGGCATATATCTATGAAAATTCCGGGGATGAGATGAAAAAAGACCAGTTCCCGAAAGCTGCGCGATACCGCTTTGACGAGATCTCGGAGGCGACGGGACTTCCGGAAGGTGCGAGAAGAGAATATGACGCGATCTTCGGAGCACTGTTTCGTGTATACCAGGATCCGGATGCCTGGGAAAAACTGAAAAGTAAGGCCGCGGATATCGCCTGGACGATCGAGCGGATCGCGGTGAACCGGTCAGCTGAGGGAAGGCTGGACCTGGAATAAAAAGCTGAAAAGAACATATGTACGTCGAAATCATGATTCCGCTTGACGGATTCCATGCAATCTGTTACTATACACATATAACAAATGGAATACAATGATACCGGGGCTGTTTGCGCGGTCCCGGTATCAAAAATCTAAAACAAAGACGGTGATAGAATGGTATTGAAGATTGATTTTGACAGTGAGGAAGCGCTCTACACCCAGCTCTGCAACCAGATCATCTGCGGCATTGCGATGGATGTGCTTCACGACGGGGACAGCCTTCCGTCGGTCAGACAGCTTGCGGATGAGATCGGAATTAACATGCATACAGTCAATAAGGCATATGCTGTATTGAAACAGGAAGGCTTCCTGCGTCTGGACCGCAGACGCGGGGCCGTGATCGCCCTGGATATGGATAAACTGCGGACGATGGAGGAGATGAAAAATGATCTTGCGCTGATCGTGGCGCGCGGGATCTGCAAAAACGTCGGCAGAGACGAGATCCACAACCTTGTGGACCAGATCTATGATGAGTTCGGCGGACAGGCATAAAGGAGGAACATTCATGCTTTGTGAACATTGCAAAAAACGGGAAGCGACCGTAAAATACGTGGAAGTCATCAACGGCGTGAAGACCGAGCACAACCTCTGTACCCAGTGTGCCGCCCATGCGGACCTCGGACAGTTTTCCGCACTCTTTGAGGGAGAGTTCCCGTTGGGAAAACTTCTCTCAGGACTCCTTGGAACCCAGGAGACGGAGGAAGAGGATGAAAAATATTCCGGCGTCGTATGCCCGACCTGCGGAACAACGTATGAGGAATTTGTAAAGGACAGCCGGTTTGGATGCCCGGACTGCTACAGTGTTTTTGATCCGCTGATCAGCGACCACATCCGCCATCTTCAGGGCAGCGAAAAACATGTCGGAAAACATCCGGCAGGATTTCAGCCGGATCCTGCGGTGATCGGAGAAGCTGCCGGACCGGGAGAGGATCCGGTGAATATCCCGGAACTTTCAAAAGAGGAAAAGATCCGCCTGATGGAAGCGAGATTAAAAGACGCGGTGCGCCGGGAAGAGTACGAGGAGGCCGCGAAGCTCAGAGATGAGATCCGGGCGTTAAAAGAGGAGAAACAGAATGGATAAATGGTATGAGATGCCTGGAAAGACAGGCACAAATGTGATCTACAGCCGGATCCGTCTGGTTCGAAACCTGAAAGAGTACCCGTTCCCCGGGCGTCTCACAAAGGAACAGAGTGTGGAGCTTTCAGAGAAACTTCTCGGCGGACTCACCGGTATCGCCTCCATGGACCGGATGCAGTACCGGTTTACACACCTGGAGAGGATGGGAGATCTGGAAAAGACTGCACTTTTAGAGCGGCGGGCTTTAAATCGCAGCGTGATGAAGAAAAAAGATCCGACGGGGATGATCCTGTCGGAGGATGAGTCCACGGCGATCCTCTTAAACGGGGATGACCATGTGCGGATCCAGACGCTGCAGACGGGGCTGACCCTGGACCGGCTTTACGAAAAGGCGGACCGGATCGATGATTACATCGGAGAACGGTTTGACTATGCGTTTGATGAAAAATACGGATATCTGACCTCGTTCCCGACAAATGTGGGGACGGGACTCCGGGCAGCAGTGGTCCTTCATCTGCCGATGCTGTCGAAAAACAAAAATTTCAGCAGCCTGGTAGCGGATATGGGCCGTTTTGGGACCCAGGTCCGCGGCGTTTACGGCGAAGGCGCGGAAAACTTCGGTTCCCTGTACCAGATCTCGAACCAGAAGACTCTGGGTCAGACAGAACAGGAGATCATTGATATCGTGCGAAAGGCGGCGCTGGAGCTGGATGCCCAGGAACGCCGGATGCGCCGGGAATACCGCCAGAGAAAGCCGGTGCAGGCAGCGGATGAATGCTATAAATCGTATGGAGTCTTAAAATATGCGAGACGCCTGACGAGAAAGGACGGAATGGAATTTCTGTCCCAGATCATGACTGGGATCACAGACGGGATCCTGACGGTGAAGGAGCCGTGTTCCGTTTACGGACTGATGATCGGGATCCAGCCTGCAAATCTTCTGAGTCTGGCAGACCGTCCGCTCGATAAAGATGAGCTGGATGCTGCGAGAGCGGAATTTTTGAGAAAACGGCTGCCGGAAATTATAGAGCCGGAGGCATGATCTCCGGAAGAAAAGATAGAAAATCGCAACTGTTCAGCAGGTTTGTGCCTGCGCCTGTAAGGGCACTGAACGGCTGCAGAAAATCAGAAATGACCGAAAAAACCAGGACACCGGTCGGTGCGGGGTCTGCGGATATTTCTGATCGATCAGGAGGAAAGAAAACAGATGGCACAATATACGGAAAAAGCCCAGGAGGCGCTCGTTCTTGCCGGTGAAGCGGCGGAGGATATGGGGTCCCATGTGATCGGGACGGAGCACATCCTGGTGGGGCTCATTGAGGAGGGAAGCGGAACCGCTGCCATGGTCCTCGAGGCCAATGAGGTGAAGCTCGACAGACTGCTCGCTCTTGTGGAGCAGCTTGTCTCTTCCTATCAGAACACAGCCACCAAAGAACGCGATGGCTACACGCCGAGCGCGAGACATGTGCTGGAAAACAGCTATAAAGAGGCGGTGAGGTTCCATGCGCCGTTAATCGGGACGGAACACATCCTGATGGCGTTACTGAAAGAATCGGACTGTGTGGCGGTCCGCCTGTTAAATACACTGAATATCAACATCCAGAAGGTCTATATCGACCTTTTATCCGCGATGGGAGAGGATGGAAACGCAGGAAAAGAGGAACTGGCTCAGGGACGCCAGCCGCGGGGCGGACAGAGTGCGACTCCGACGCTTGACGCGTACAGCCGCGATCTCACGGTCCTCGCAAAAGAGGGAAAACTGGATCCGGTCATCGGCAGGGAGAAGGAGATCCGCCGCGTGATCCAGATCCTGAGCAGAAGAACGAAGAATAACCCGTGTCTGATCGGAGAACCGGGCGTCGGAAAGACAGCCGTGATCGAAGGTCTCGCGCAGCTCATCGCTTCCGGTGATGTTCCGGACACGATCCGCGGAAAACGCGTGGTGATCCTGGATCTCTCCGGAATGGTTGCGGGATCCAAATACCGCGGCGAGTTCGAGGAGCGGATCAAAAATGTGATCAGTGAGGTGACCGAGGCGGAGAAAGTCCTGCTCTTTATCGATGAGATCCACACGATCATCGGTGCAGGCGGAGCGGAAGGCGCACTGGATGCGTCGAATATCTTAAAACCGTCCCTGGCCCGCGGTGAGATCCAGCTGATCGGCGCGACGACGATCGAGGAATACCGGAAATATATCGAAAAAGACGCGGCTCTGGAGCGCAGGTTCCAGCCGGTGACTGTGGAGGAGCCGACGGAGGACGAGGCGGTCCAGATCTTAAAGGGACTCCGCCCGAAATATGAGGAGCATCATCATGTGACGATCACAGATGCGGCGTTAAAGGCAGCAGTCCGCCTTTCTGCCCGCTACATCAATGACCGGTTCCTGCCGGACAAGGCGATCGATGTAGTCGATGAGGCGGCCTCCAAGACGAGACTCACGGTCTATGTGGAGCCGAAGGGCATCAAGACACTCGAGGAGGACATCAGAAAGCTCGAGAAAGAGAAAGAGGACGCGATCCGCAGCGAGGCATACGAGCTCGCCGGTGAGATCAAAAAGAAACAGGCTTCGAAGCGGGAGAAGATCCGCAAGATGAAGGAAAAGTGGGAGAGTGAGAAGGAGAGCAGGCAGCTGACTGTGGACGAGAACGACATTGCGGATGTGATCTCCGGATGGACAAAGATCCCGGTGAGCAAGCTCGCAGAGGGAGAGACAGAACGTCTCTTAAAACTGGAATCCATTCTCCATGAGCGCGTGGTCGGACAGGACGAGGCGGTTGTTGCCGTCGCGAAGGCGATCCGTCGCGGAAGAGTCGGATTGAAAGACCCGAAGCGCCCGATCGGCTCCTTCTTATTCCTCGGACCGACCGGAGTCGGAAAGACGGAGCTCTGCAAAGCACTTGCGGAGGCAATGTTCGGAACGGAAAATGCCCTGATCCGCGTTGATATGTCGGAGTATATGGAGAAACACAGTGTTTCCAAGATGATCGGATCCCCGCCAGGATATGTCGGATACGAGGGAGGCGGACAGTTAAGCGAAAAAGTCCGCAGAAATCCGTATTCTGTGATCCTTTTTGATGAGGTGGAGAAAGCCCATCCGGATGTGTTCAATATCCTTCTGCAGGTGCTGGATGACGGTCATATCACGGATTCCCAGGGCCATAAGATTGATTTCAAGAATACGGTCATCATCATGACATCCAATGCCGGTGCTGAGAACATCATCGCGCCGAAGCAGCTCGGATTCATGTCCCAGGACGATGAGAAAGTGCGCTATCAGCGCATGAAGACCGGAGTTATGGACGAGGTGAAAAGGATGTTCAAACCGGAATTTTTAAACAGGATCGATGATACGATCGTGTTCCACCCGCTGACGAAGGATCACATGAAGGAGATCGTGACGATCCTCTTAAATATCCTCGAAAAGCGGACAAAGAGCCAGATGTCTATCCGCTTAAATGCCGGTGATGACGTGAAGGAATACCTTGTTGAGAAAGGATACGATGAGAAATATGGCGCGAGACCGTTGAAGCGCACAATCCAGAATCTCATTGAAGATAAGCTCGCGGAGCTCGTCCTGGAAGGAAAAGTCCGGGAGGGAGATTCCGTGAAGATCACCTGTAAGGACGGAGAACTGAAATTTTCTGCAAGACATCCACAAACTGCTGGAAAAACTTCCGCCAGTGTGGTAAAATTATAGGCACGACGATGCAGTGATGACCTGGTCCGGTAATCAGATCCCTGCAGCATTTACAACAGTGAAGGGGAGAAAGCCCTCTGTTGAAATACACAAAAGGAGAGTAAGCATTATGTCAGTAATCAACGAACTGATCCGTACAGAGGCAAACGGGACATTAAGTTTCGGAAACTACAGCCTCGCAGCAAAATCTAAAGTAGAAGACTTCGAGCACGAAGGTGATCTTTATAAAGTTAAGACGTTTAAGGAAATCACAAAGATAGAGAGAAACGGAATGTTCGTTTATGAGTCTGTTCCGGGAACTGCTGTAAAGGATTTTGCAGTGACCGATACAACAGTGACATTCAAAGTCGAAGGATTTGAGGATGCCCAGATCACAGTACAGTTAGAGGATGACTGCGAGTATGAGGTTTTCGAGGACGGCGTTGGCGTTGGCGGTATGAAGACAAATATGAGCGGTAAACTGAGCCTTTCTGTTGAACTTAATGAGGGCAGAGAAGTAGAGGTCAAGATCGTTCGCAAGTAAATAGGAAAATCAGAAATCACTGTCCGGACAGGATATGGACGGCAGTATCACAGAGCGCTCCGGGGATACACTTCGGAGCGTTTCCTGTACAGGGAGAATATCGTGGCAAAAGCAAGAAATACAGCTTTTTTCTGTAAAGAGTGCGGCTATGAGTCCGCAAAATGGCTCGGACAATGTCCGGTGTGCAAGGAATGGAATACATTTGTCGAGGAACCGGTTGCCCAGACGAAAAAAGCGCCGGCCGGACAGATCAATGCGGTCGGAGCCGGAAAGACGGCGGTCCCGGTCCACATCTCGGAGATTTCTTTGGAGGAGCAGGACAGGACGCCTACGGGCTTTGGAGAGCTTGACAGAGTTCTTGGAAGCGGGATCGTAAAGGGAAGCCTTGTGCTGGTCGGAGGAGATCCGGGAATCGGGAAATCGACGCTGCTTTTACAGGTCTGCAGAAACCTTGCAGGGGCCGGAAAACGGGTCCTCTATATTTCCGGAGAGGAATCGTTAAAGCAGATCAAGATGCGTGCGAACCGCATCGGGGAGATTTCGGGAGATCTTCTGTTTTTATGCGAGACAAATCTCGACACGATCCACAGCGCGATCGAGCGCGCAAAGCCGGATGTGGTGATCATCGACTCGATCCAGACAATGTTCCGGGAAGATATCTCGTCGGCACCTGGAAGCGTGAGCCAGGTCCGGGAATCGACAAATCTCCTGATGCAGATCGCAAAGGGATACGGGATCACGATCTTTATCGTCGGCCATGTGACGAAAGAGGGCGTTGTCGCGGGACCGCGTGTGCTGGAACATATGGTGGATACGGTTCTCTACTTTGAGGGAGACCGGAATGACGCATACCGGGTCCTCAGGGCAGTAAAAAACCGTTTCGGGTCCACGAACGAGATCGGTGTGTTTGAGATGGAAGCAAAAGGACTTTCCGAGGTGCTAAATCCGTCGGAGATGCTGATCTCCGGGCGTCCGAAGGAAGCGTCTGGGGCGGTGGTAGCCTGTTCATTGGAGGGAACGCGACCGATCCTCCTGGAGGTCCAGGCGCTCGTGACAGCGACGAATTTCGGAATGGCAAGACGGACGGCGAACGGCGTCGATTACAACCGGATCAACATTTTACTCGCGATCCTGGAAAAGCGATGCGGGTATGCGATGAGCCGGTATGACGCCTATGTGAATATCGCGGGCGGAATGAAGATGAACGAACCGGCGCTGGATCTCGCCGTTGTGATGGCGCTTGTGTCGAGCTTTAAGAACCGGGAGGTGGATCCGGGGATGCTGATCTTCGGGGAAGTCGGTCTTTCCGGGGAAGTCCGCGGAGTCTCCCAGGCGGCCCAGCGTGTGTCGGAGGCGATCAAGATGGGCTTTACAAGCTGTCTGCTCCCGAAATCAAATCTGGAGAAGTTAAAGGATGAGAAACGGATCAGACTGATCGGGGTGGAGAATGTGAGAGAGGCGATCCAACTGATCTGATCGGAAAAGTACGGAGGATGCGGTAATGCTTTGAGCGGAAAAGGATCGGTCTGCAGGTTGGCATAAGGCAGCTGATCTTTTCGCTCGAAGTGCCGGATACAAAAATATAAGAAATTTTCAAATTAGTGTTGACAATTAAAACATTTCATGCTATCATAATGGAGCATTAAGTGATGCGCAACAAAATATAGGGGAATAGTTCAATGGTAGAGCAGCGGTCTCCAAAACCGTAGATGGGGGTTCGAGCCCCTCTTCCCCTGCTTCTAATGTACCGGAAAAATTATTTTTCCGGTTATTTTTTTATCCTGAAAGAGGTGCGGGATCTGAATGAAGAATTTATCGGAGCAATTCACAAAGAAACGCCGGCGCATCCAGGGCGCCGCATGGCGGAGACTGGACAACACGGCAAAACTTTTTGCGGCGGTGTCCGGAGAAGATCTGAGCAGTGTATTCCGGATCTCGGCGAATCTGAAGGAGGCGGTGGATCCGGAACTTCTCCACAGAGCCTTGCTCCTGACACTCCCGGAATTTGAAAATTTCCGGGTGAAGCTTCGGAAGGGATTTTTTTGGTACTATTTTGAGACGAACGACCGGGATCCTGTGATCGAGAAAGAGCAGAGCGCACCGTGCCGGTTTATCGATCCACATCGTGCGGCGAGATTTCCGTTTCGTGTCAGCTACTTCAGAAACCGCATCAATTTTGAGGTTTTCCATGGGCTGACAGACGGACTCGGAGCTCTCCGGTTTGCCTCGCGGCTGACGGAGTATTATCTGGAGTTAAAGAAAAATCTTCCGGTTATCACGGAAGAAAAAGAATTTTCTCCATTAAAAGAGGATGATTATCTCCGCTATTACAGAAAATTACCGAAACGCCACTATGAGAGCGAACCGGCACTTCAGGTAAGTGGGGAATTTCTTCCGTTTGACCAGATGGGGGTCTTAAAGGGAACACTGCAGGTCGCGGATCTAAAAGCACAGTGCCGGAAATACGGGGTCAGTATCACAAAATACCTGGCAGCAGCACTTCTATGGTCTGTCATCCGGACAGAGACAGACGGGAAGAACCTGAAAAAACCGGCAGCGCTCAATCTTCCGGTCAATCTGCGGAGCTTTTTTGACTCGGAGACGCTCGCAAATTTCTTTGCGGTAGTAAATATCTCCTGGCCGAAAGGCAGGGCGCCGGAGAACTTCCGGGAGGTCCTCACAAACGTCAGTCGTCAGATGGACGAACAGATCGTGAAGGAGCGACTGGAGGAGACGATCTCCTACAATGTATCCAACGAGAAAAAGTGGTATGTGAGGGCGATCCCTCTGTTTATCAAGCATCTGGCGATGGAACTGATCTTCCTTCGCACAAGCCGCGCCCATACGATGACCTTTTCCAACATCGGCCCTGCAAAGATCCGGGAAGATCTGAGAGAGGATGTTGAGGATTTTGAGCTTCTCGTCGGTGCATCTCCGAAGCAGCGGATGAAATGCGGGGCGGTAGCTTACGATGGAAAGCTCTGCCTGGCGTTTACGAGTGCAATGGCAGAGAATCGTTTGCCGGAAGTGTTTTTCCGTTTTCTGGAAGATCAGGGGATCCCGGTGGAGCAGGAGAGCAACGGGATCACAGACCGGGAACATGATAAAGGACGGTATCCGGTGATCGCACAGGACCGCAGAAAGATCAAAAAGGCTGTCCGGATGTTTTATCTTTCACTGGTGTTCGTTTCGGTCCTTGCGGGGATCGTAAATCTTGCAACCTACCGGCAGATCCCGTTTAAATGGTCACTCCTGACTGTGGGCGCCGCTGCCTATGTGGCGATGACATTAAAATTTTCCGTGATGCGCCATGCAAGCCTTTCCGGGATCCTTGTCAGGCAGTGTCTGGGGATCCAGGCGATCCTGCTTCTGATCGACACGCTGACGGGACTGCATGGCTGGTCGGTGGACTATGCGATCCCGTGCGTTGTCTTATTTGAAGTGGCGGCGATCCTGCTCATGATGCTCGTGAACCGACTGAACTGGCAGAGCTATTTTATGTACCAGATCGCGATCACGGTATTAAGCTTTATCCCGCTGATCTTCTGGAAGATTGGCTGGACGAGGCATCCGCTGCTCACAGTGCTTTCTGTGGTGATCTCGGTGGCAGCGCTTCTTGCCACGGTGCTGCTCGGGGACAGGAGTGTGAAACGGGAATTGCGGCGGAGATTTCATGTGTGATAGATGAGGAAAAGGAACAGACAGGAAAGGAATGAAACATGAGCCGAAAAGAAGTCAGCATGATCGGGAATCTGACCAGGGATATGATGAGAGATGTCATGGAGACATCTTTAAAAAAGCCGATCCAGACCGGAGAATTCCGAAAAAATCCGGTGGAACCGGCATGGCGGTGCCCGAATGATTATATCTATGAACTGATCCCGACAGGGAAATTTGTGATGGAATATTTAAAGCCGAAGCAGGCGGTCACTGGGCGGGTGATCCTGCAGCTCCACGGCGGCGGATATATCGGTCCGATGAAGAACATTTACCGGCGGTTTGCGGTTAAATATTCGGAACTGGGGTTCGGGGCGGATGTCCTGACTCCTGACTACCGGGTCGCACCGGAGCATCCGTTTCCGGCGGCACTCGAGGATGCGGTCTATGCCTACAAATGGCTTTTAAATGAAAAAAAATACGATCCGGAACAGATCGTGGTTGCCGGAGATTCCGCGGGAGGCGGACTTGCCCTCGCGCTCTGTCTCTACGCAAAGGATCATGCGCTTCCGCTCCCGGCTGGGATCATCACGATGTCCCCTTGGACGGATGTGACGCTCAGCGGGGCTTCGTATGAGGAGAATTATACGATCGACCCATTGTTTGGAAATTCGAAAGAAAATATGCTCTACCAGTGCAGCTATATCGGGGATGCTGATCCGAAGGACCCGTATCTGTCCCCACTGTTTGGAAAGTTTGAGGGCTTTCCTCCGATGCTCATGCAGGTGGGCTCCTATGAGGTCCTTCTTGATGACACGCGGGAAGCTGCGAAGAAAGCGCGAGCAGAGGGCGTAAAAGTCCGCTGTTCCGTCTATGACGGCATGTTCCATGTCTTCCAGATGGGACTCGACCTGATCCCGGAGAGCCGCGAGGCTTGGGAAGAGGTCGGAGAGTACCTGCGGATCGTTTACCGGATCCACAGGGATCAGGAAGGAAAGGTCGTAAAGAAGGTAAAGACGAGGCGGAAAGATACGGAGGAGCGGGCGAAACTGAATTTGCTGGCTTTTTTGAAGAGAGAATTGAAATAATGATATTTACAGGGAAGGTCGCTTAACCGAAAGGGGAGAGCGGCCTTTTTATGACATGAAATGCGAACTGCCGGAAAATGTTGACTTATAGAATCCGGCTCTTTTCCTTGCGTTTTTTCTCTGCACCTCGTATAATAAAAATTAACGGTTTTATAACAAAAACTGATAAAACAAATTGGAGGGAAACAAATGAGTCTCGAAAAATTTTTCCATCTCAAGGAAAACAACACAACTGTTAAGACCGAGATCATGGCCGGTGTGACGTCATTTATGACGATGGCGTATATCCTGGCGGTAAACCCGAACATCCTCGCAGCGGCGGGAATGGATCACGGCGCGGTCTTCACGGCGACAGCGGTGGCATCCTTCATCGGAACACTCTGTATGGCACTCTTTGCGAACTACCCGTTCGCTCTGGCACCTGGAATGGGTCTGAACGCGTACTTTGCCTACACAGTCGTTCTCGGAATGGGGTATTCCTGGGAAGTTGCCCTTGCGGCAGTTCTCGCAGAAGGTATCATCTTCATTATCCTTTCCTGCTTTAACATCAGGGAAGCGATCTTCAACGCGATCCCGTTCAACTTAAAGAAAGCGGTCAGCGTCGGAATCGGACTTTTTATCACATTCCTCGGTCTCCAGAATGCGAAGATCGTGATCGGAAGCTCCACGCTCGTCAGCCTGTTCTCCATCAGCGGATATAACAGCACACTTGCAGACGGACTCACAGCATCCATGAGCGATGCCGGGATCACGGTTCTCCTTGCGATCTTCGGAGTTCTGATCACAGGAATTCTGATTGTGAAGAATGTAAAGGGAAATATCCTCTGGGGAATCCTGATCACCTGGATCCTCGGTATCATCTGCCAGTTTGCCGGCGTGTATGTTCCGAATCCGGATCTCGGTTTCTACAACCTGCTCCCGGATTTCTCAAACGGAATTTCGATCCCGAGCCTGGCACCGATCATGTTCAAGTTCAGCTTAAAGGGCGTTCCAGTCCTGGAGTTCATCGTGATCGTGTTCGCGTTCCTCTTTGTTGACCTCTTTGATACACTCGGAACGCTCATCGGTGTATCTGCGAAGGCAGACATGCTGGACGCTGACGGAAAGCTCCCGAGGATCAAGGGCGCGCTCCTTGCGGATGCAGTCGGAACAACCTGCGGCGCATGTCTTGGTACTTCCACAGTCACAACGTTCGTGGAGAGTGCTTCCGGCGTAACTGAGGGCGGAAGAACAGGACTTACATCCATGACAACAGCGGTCCTCTTCCTGTTATCCCTGCTCCTGTCCCCGATCTTTTTAGCGATCCCGTCCTTTGCGACAGCTCCGGCTCTGATCACCGTAGGTTTCTACATGATCGGCTCCGTATCTGAGATCGATTTCAAGGACCCGGCAGACGGAATCCCTGCATTCCTCTGTATCATCGCGATGCCGTTCTTCTACAGCATCTCCGAGGGAATCTCCATGGGAGTTATCTCCTTTGTTGTAATGAACCTCTTCGCAGGAAAGAAAGAGAAGATCACTCCGGTCATGTACATCCTGGCCGTGCTCTTTATCTTAAAGTACATTCTGATGTAATAACATCATAGACAACTCACAAAAAGCCGGATATATAGATGGATAAAAAACGCCATTTATGTATTCGGCTTTCGGTTACTATGCATTTGCAGAAACTTGCTGATAAGGAGTTCCTGCAGATTAAGACATCAGACAACTACCTGCCTTTTCTGTGACAAATGACAAAAATTGTCATAAACTTAACAAAAAGATGGTGACATCTGTCGATTGACGCTCAACTCCGGATATGGTATAAATGTATAATCGTAGGCAGTATGGAAACATTTTCGAACCATTTCATATATTGGAATGTTCGAAGCCATTGCTGTTCACGATTCGCAAAAAGGGTTTATGGAATCAGGTATTTGACATCTGTGGGTTTAACAAAAAGGAGTTTGAGAGCTATGATGAAACAGAAAAAAGTAAAATTTGCGTCTGCAGACGAGGCAAAGGAGTTTGTGAGCATTGCCAGCGGCTGTGATTTTGATGTGAATGTATTTTATAACCGTATGATCATTGATGCGAAGTCTCTTCTCGGAGTACTGAGCCTTGATCTTACAAAGATCCTCACCGTTGAGTTCGACGGCGAGAACACACTGTTCGAGGAGTTCCTCGAAAGAAAGAATCCGATGCACGCGGTAGCGTAACGGATCGAAGAAAAAACGAAGAGGCAGCGGCTGTACAAAAATGTATGGCTGGCTGCTTTTTTTGTGCGTTGGAAAGCTCATTTGTGCCAGAATGGAGTATGCTGCAGGCAGCTGCACCCGGCGAGCGTCCTGTGGAGAACAGCTGCGATCCGCAGTGTTTACAGTTTTGTTCTGGAATGTTATACTTGCAAAAGACATGAAGAATGGAAACATCAGCAATGATTCAGCGTCTGCAGTCCTGCTGCTTTCCGCGTATGGTGCAGAAAACCTGCAGGTATATTTGATTTACAAAAATGAAAGGGAGCGCATGTGATGAGCGAGGAAAATAAAAGATCGATCCGGATCTCGGTCCGGAATCTGGTGGAGTTTGTTCTGCGCTCCGGAGATATTGATAACCGAAGGTCCGGGAACGCCCAGAAGGACGCGATGCTGGCCGGGGGACGGATCCATAGGAAGATCCAGAAACGGATGGGATCCGGATACCGGGCGGAGGTCCCGCTGAAACATGAAGTCATGGATGACGAGCAGGAGATCGTTCTTTCGGTGGAAGGCCGGGCGGACGGGATCTTCACGGAAAACGGGATCACGGTGATCGACGAGATCAAGGGCATGTATACGGATGTTGCGAGACTGGAAGCACCGATCGAAGTCCACCTCGCCCAGGCAATGTGCTACGGTTATTTCTATTGCTGCGACAAGGATCTTGATGGGATCCGCCTGCAGCTCACCTACTGCAATCTGGAGACGGAGGAGATCCGGCGGTTTCAGACCGACCGCTCAAAGGAAGAGCTGGAACAGTGGTTTTCGGGCGTGGTCCATGAATATTTTAAATGGGCGAGATATCTCTACCACCATGAGCTGACCCGCGACGCATCGATCCGGAATCTGGAATTCCCATACCCGTACCGGGAGGAACAGAGAGACCTTGTGGTGTCTGTCTACCGCACGATCAGCCGGAAAAAGCGGCTGTTCATCCAGGCACCGACCGGGATCGGAAAGACGCTCTCCACGGTGTTCCCTGCGGTCCGCGCGATCGGGGAGGGAAAAGGCGATAAGCTGTTTTATCTGACCGCAAAGACGGTAACGAGGACGGTCGCTGAGGAAGCACTCCGGATCCTCCGGGGAAAGGGACTGATCTTTACTTCTGTGACGATCACGGCGAAGGAAAAGCTCTGCCCGCTGGAAAACTGCGAGTGCAATCCGGATGCATGCCCGTATGCGAAGGGACATTTTGACCGGGTGAACGAGGCTGTCTTTGACATCCTGCATCTGGAACAGGAGATGACGAGGGAGAAGATCCTGGAATATGCCGAAAAATATAAGGTATGCCCGTTTGAATACTGCCTTGATATTTCAAGCTGGACGGACGGGATCATCTGCGATTACAACTACGTGTTTGACCCGAATGTGCGCCTGAAAAGGTATTTTGCGGACGGGCAGACAGGGGAATATCTGTTCCTTGTGGACGAGGCGCATAATCTCGTCTCGCGGGCGCGGGAGATGTACAGTGCTGAGTTAAAAAAGGAAGATATTCTCACGGTAAAGCGCCTGACAAAGGGTAAAGCTCCGAAGCTTACGAAGGATCTCGAGAAGTGCAATCAGGTGATGCTTGCTATGAAGCGGGAATGCGAGACATGGCAGCTCTTATCGGATGTGACATCCCTGGCGGCAGCGGCGATGGCGGTCTTTTCGGATATGGAGACATTTCTGGAGGATTTTCCGGATTTTGAAGGGCGGGACGAGGTCCTTGACTTTTATTTTGGACTCCGGGATTTCCTGAATGTCTATGAGCTTCTGGACGATCATTACCGGATCTACGCGGAAAATGTGGGCGTTTCTTCCTTTAAAGTGCGGCTGTTCTGCGTGGATCCGTCCTCGAATCTTTCACTCTGCATGGCACAGGGGAACAGCACGATCCTGTTCTCGGCGACGATGCTGCCGATCCGGTATTACAAGACATTGCTCTCCGGAAATGAGGATGATTACGCGGTCTATGCGAACTCCCCGTTTGCGGAAGAGAAGCGGCTTCTCATGGTGGCGACGGATGTCAGCAGCCGGTATTCGAGGCGGAGTGCGAGTGAATACCGGAAGGTTGCGGAGTATATCCGGGAGGTTGTCCGGTCGAAGAACGGAAATTATATGGTGTTCTTTCCTTCCTACCAGTATATGGAGCAGGTCGAACAGGCTGTGGAGGAGCTGGATTTTCCGGCAGATCTTCTGGTGCAGGGACAGGGAATGAAGGAGCAGGAACGACAGGAATTTCTGGAAGAATTTGAGAAGAAACGGAATCATTCGTTGGCGGCCTTCTGCGTGATGGGCGGCGTGTTCTCAGAAGGAATTGATCTGAAGGAGGAACGTCTCATCGGCGCTGTGATTGTCGGAACGGGGCTTCCGATGGTCTGTGTGGAGCAGGAAGTCCTGCGCGGATATTTCGAGGAGAAAGAGGAGGCGGGCTTTGATTTTGCCTACCAGTATCCGGGAATGAATAAGGTTCTGCAGGCGGCAGGGCGTGTGATCCGGACCACGGAGGATGAGGGGATCATCCTGCTCCTCGATGACCGGTTCTTAAAGAGAGAATATCTGGAACTGTTTCCGAGAGAGTGGGAGCATTTTCAGATGGTGAATCGGGGAAACGTGGGACAGTGCATGGAGGATTTCTGGGAGAGCAGAAAGTAAAAGAAAAAAGAGCCATGTCCGGCATGTAGTTGCGCGGGACATGACTCTTTTTGGCTTAATCCTACAGCATATCCATAAACTGCTTTACAGCCTGGGAGACCGGAAGGTTCTCGTTGTGGACAACGACGAGCTGGCGGACCGGGAGAGTCTCGGAGAGCTTTAGGATAAAGAGCTGTTTTTCGTCCTCCGGGATACAGAAATCCGGGACGAAGGCGATCCCGAGGCCGATCCTTGCGAGGTCGATCAGAAGGTCGTTGCTGCTGAGCTCGATCTCCGGGACCAGGTCGAGATGAGATTTCTGGAACATGGAGTGTAAAAACTCGCTGGTCGTACTCTTGCGGTCGAGCATCATGATCGGATAATCGAGAAGCTCGGTGAGTGTGAAGGTCTTATCCTGCAGCGGGAAGTGCTCGGCGCTTGCGACGAAGACATCGCGGAATTCGCGGATGGCACGGACGCTGTGGGTGTTTAAGAGACCGGAGTTCGGGTAGTTTGTGATGATAAAATCTACCTGGCCGTTCTCTAAAATGTGGGCGCACTCGATCGAGGTGGAGTTTGTCACTTTGATGTGGACGTTCGGGTAGAGCTTGTGGAATTTATTTAAGTACGGGACCAGGAAATAGCGGCAGATCGTGTCGCTGGCGGCGATACGGAGCTGGCCGCCGTTTAAGGTGTTTGCCTCTAAGAGCTGGGTCTCGCCTTTGTGGATCAGGTTCATCGCCGGTTCGATATGTTTGAATAAGATATCGCCTTCCGGGGTGAGCTGGACGCGTTTTGTGCTTCGGATGAAGAGGGTCTGGCCGAGCTTTTTCTCCAGGACCTTGACGGACTGGCTGACCGCGGACTGGGAGATGTAGAGGCATTTGGAGGCCTCGGAGAAGCTCAGGGTTTTTGCGACGTAGTAAAATACTTTATATAATTCGTAGTTGATATCCATTATTAGTCCTCCTAATGAAACAAGGTTATTTTATCATAGAATGGGGGATTTGAAAAGGGGGAAAAGGAAAATTGCCAGTTGCCAAAGTGGTTGGCGGGCGGTGAGTGTCCGGACAGGAGTGCTGGGGATGCGGGGATGGTTCCTCTAACCTTGCGGGAGACTGCTAAGGGCGGAGAACAGCGGACACAACTCGCTTCGCTCAAACAAGTGTCCGCTGTTCTCCAACGCAGTCACCCGCGAGCTAAGAGGAAGCCAGATCCCCGGATCATGCACTCCTG
>OKRR01001027.1_pt1 | contig 27620 bp, 21 predicted proteins | sample 1601211 | NCBI WGS metagenome assembly OKRR01 (sample SAMEA3541525, study PRJEB24748) | human gut metagenome | biome: human gut; feature: human-associated habitat; material: faeces | place: China | collected 2012
TGCCTTATTCCGCAGTGCAGTGTCTGCCTTATTCCGCAGTGCAGTGTCTGCCTTATTCCGCAGTGCAGTGTCTGCCTTTTTCCGTCAGGATGGTCATGCACAGGGCAAAGACCAGAAGCAGCACAGGATACAGCCCCATGGAGATTTTTTCCGACAGAAAGCCGGATACAGGAGGCATGGTGGTGCTGCCCAGATAAGAAATTGCCATTTGGGTGCCCATGAGGGATTGGGATAGGGATTTTCCAAACCGTTGGGGTGTGGCGTGGAGCAGGCTGGGATAAATGGGGGCGCAGCCCAGCCCTGTGAGAATCAATCCCACACAAAGGAACAGATTATGCAGAGGCAGGAGCAGCAGGATAATGCCCACAATGGCAGTACCTTCCCCCAGACGCACCATGGTGTCATCGGAAAACCGCAGGGTGAGAAAACCGCTGAAGAACCGTCCGGCAGTGATGCCCAGATAAAACAGGGAAATCCATTTTGCGGCAGTTTCAGGGGAAATGCCCCGGACAGCCACCATATAACTGCTGCCCCAAAGACCTGTGGTCAGTTCCAGTGCGGAATAGAAGAAAAATGCCGTCAGAGCCGCTTTGACGCCGGGACGTTTCAGCAGTTTTCCCCACTGGGGTGTCTGTGGACGGACAGTTTCGCCGCCGGAAAGAGGCTGTTCCTGTTTTTTCCACAAAGGCAGGGACAGAAGCAGGATGAGGGTCAATGCCATTTGCAGGAAGGAAATGGTGCGGTAGCCTGCCTGCCAGCCCATGCCGCGGCTCAGACATAAACCCATGATGTAAGGTCCGCCTGTGGCACCAATGCCCCAAAAGCAGTGGAGCCAGCTCATATGCTTTGCTTTGCAGTGGAGGGCAACGAAGTTGTTCAGAGCAGCGTCTACGGAGCCAGCCCCCAGACCGTAGGGAATTGCCCAAAGACAAAGGACAAGGAAACTATCGGAAAGGGAGAAGCCCAGAAGGGCAAGGGCGGTCATGGCAACACTGCACATGGTGACGCCGCCTGTACCGAACCGCTGGATGACCCGATGGCTCATAAGGCTGGATAGGATGGTACTGGCGGTAATGAGAAAGGAAATGACACCGCCCAGAGAGAGGGAAACCCCTAGACTTTCCTGCATTTGGGGCCATGCGGAACCCAGCAGGGAATCCGGCAGTCCCAGTGAAATAAACGATACATAAATCAGTGCCAGAAGCAATGAAAACATAAAATACCTCCAAAAAGTAAGCAGTCTGTCTTTTTTCGCAAAAACAGTCTGCAAAAATACGTACTCTATTAAAATACCGCCGGAAAAGGCTTGATGCAATCAATATATAGACGTATACTATAAAAAAACGGACAGGAGGGGTAGTATGTCATTGGATGCCTGTGATGTAAACGTCAATCCCAGACAAATGGAACTGCGTCCCCATGGCACGGCGGATTTTCCCTGCGGCGGCTATGATACCCAAATTCGCAGCGGTGAAAAAGGCGGCGTTGCCTGGCATTGGCATGAAGAAACGGAAATACTATATGTAACGGAAGGCAGTGTGGAAGTATTCCTGCCTGACATGCGCTGGACTCTTTCCAAAGGCGAAGGGGCTTTTATCCATGCCAATGTGCTTCATAGCATACTGGCGGCGGGCGAAGGGGGCAAAATCCGCTCTGCTGTATTCCATACCAGACTCATCAGTGGTGGACAGGATACGGTTTTTCAGAAGAAGTATATTGCCCCCCTGCTGGCTTATGGCGGCATTAAGGGGCTGCCTCTGACGGGTGAAGAACAGTGGCAGAAGGATATGCTGGCGGAAATCAAGGAAATTGTCCGCTTTCTGGAGAAAAAAGAAGAAGGCTATGAATGGGATGTGCGGGATACGCTGGGACGCTTGTGGCGGAATCTCTATGCCCATACAAAGCCTGTGGAAGGCGGAAACAGCCGGAAAACCATGGATGCCCAGCGGCTGAAGAGCATGCTGGAACTGATTCAGAAAGAATATAACGAACCTTTGGATTTGGCACAGATTGCCAAAGCGGCAAACATCGGGGAGCGGGAATGTCTGCGGTGCTTCCATCGCACCATCGGCATTTCCCCTTTGCAGTATCTTTTGCGGTATCGTATTTCTCAGGCGGCTCTTTTGCTGCGGGAAACCAATCTGCCGGTGGCGGAAGTAGGCATGCGCTGCGGTTTTGACAGCCCCAGCCATTTTGCCCAGACCTTCCGCAAATATTTTTCCATTACACCAAGCGCTTATCGGAAAGGGAAAATTTAAGGGGGAAGGAAAATGCTTTTGGTGATGAAGATTGTATACGTCGTTTTTGCGGCAGTCATGGTCTTTTTCCCAAAAAAGATTTGGGATATATTTTACGGTAATTTCAGCGAAAATGCAGAGCCAAAGGATGCCATGCTCATGGCATATCGTGCGGCTGGTATTATAGCCCTTGTGGTATTTATCATAAAAGGTATTTGGGGAAGCTAAGGGGGGGAGAAACCTTTGGAAATCAATAAAGTGATGCATGCGGCGCTGAAAGCGCTGTCTTATCCGGACTTGGATGTGAAAAAAACATATAAGATCAAACGGCGGCTGGAGGGGATTCGTTCCGCCCAGCTTTCACCGGAGAAAAATCTTTTTCAAGACTGGCGGGTGCCTTTTGGCAAGACCAGTGTGCCTGTGCGGCTGTTTTTTCCCAATGACAAAGAAGTGCTGGAGCCCCCTGTGATTCTCTTTTTCCACGGCGGCGGCTGGGTCGTTGGGGACATCAACAGCTATACGAAGGTATGCGCTTCCATGGCGCAGATATTGGAATCGGTGGTCATTTCTGTGGATTATCGTCTGGCGCCGGAGCATAAATTCCCGGCAGCGCCGGAGGATTGCTATCATGTGGCAAAAACATTGTTCTGTGATGGTTTTCCTTTTTCGGCGAAACCGGAGGAAATCACCCTTATGGGCGATTCTGCCGGCGGCAATCTGGCGGCAGTGGTATCTCAAATGGCAAGAGATCGGGGCGAATTTGAGGTAAAACAGCAGATTTTGCTGTATCCTGCCACATTCAATGACCATACGCCTGCATCGCCTTTCCCTTCTGTGGTGGAAAACGGTACAGATTATCTTTTGACCTCTAAACGGGTCTGCGACTATATGGAATTGTATGAGTCCTCTCCGGCAGATCGGCAAAATCCTTATTTTGCGCCCCTTTTGGCGGAGGACTTTACCAATCAGCCACGCACCCTTATTCTGACGGCGGAATTTGACCCCCTCAGGGATGAAGGGGAAGCCTATGGTGCGGAATTGCAGCGGGCGGGAAACGACGTGACAGTGGTACGTATTGCCGATGGGCTCCATGGATATTTTTCACTGCCGCCGCGGTTTGAAGCGGTGCAGGAAAGCTATCGCTGGATACAGCAATTCCTGAAAGGAGGAGAGCCTTTGTGAGTGATGCAAAGTGGAGCAGGCTGGAAAACGCTGCAAAGATATTTCCGTCCACCACAAGCAGAGAAGATACAAAGGTTTTCCGTTTTACCTGTGAACTGACGGAAATGGTGCAGGAAGCACCCTTACAGGCAGCCTTGGAAGAAACACTGGAATTTTTCCCTTTTTACCGCTATTCCCTGCGACGAGGGCTGTTCTGGTATTTTTATGAAGAAAGTCGGGAAAAGCCAGTGGTGCGGCAGGAACATCTGCCCCCATGCAGTAAGCTGTACCATCCTGACCGCCATGGACTGCTCTTTTCCGTGACCTATTATCGGTGCCGCATCAATCTGGAGGTATACCATTCCCTGACAGATGGGACGGGAGCATTGGCGTTTCTGCGGATGTTGACCATCCACTACATCAAGCAGGTATATGGGGAAGGCGTTCTTTCCCATGAGGCACTTCGTAACGCGGTGCCTGTGCCGGAGCGCATGAGCGACAGTTTCGCCCGGTATTACACAGGGAAGAAAAAATATGAGAAACAGAAAGTCAAACGGGCTTATCGGATTTCCGGCATTCGTCTGCCGGATCATCAGATTCGTGTCATTGAAGGGACAGCGTCAGCATCCCAGATATTACAAAAATCCCACGAATACGGCACCACAGCCAGCATATTTCTTTGCAGTGTGCTGCTCAGGGCTATCCATGCCCAGATGCCAAAACGGGCGGAGAAATATCCCGTAAATCTGTCGGTGCCTGTAAACCTTCGGAATTATTTCCCGTCGGAATCCGCCAGAAACTTTTTCTCTGTCATTACGGTGGGCTATGATTTCGGGAAGAATCCCGATGATTTCGCTTCTGTTATTGCCGCCGTCAAAGAAGGCTTTGCCAAAGAACTGACGGAGGAAAAAGTCAAGGGCAGGCTCAATGACCTCTGTGCTTTGGAGCATAACCTGTTGACTCGTATGGTGCCTTTGTTTTTGAAGGACATCAGTCTGAACATCGCCCATCGGATAGCGGCAAGGGAAATCACCATGGCTTTTTCCAATATTGGCCGTGTGGATATGCCGGAAGAAATGGCGCCTTATCTGCGGCAGTTCGGCGTATTTGTCAGCACCAAGCGGATGCAGGTATGCCTCTGCTCCTATGGAGATCGGCTTACCATGGGATTTTCCGCGCCTTTCGTGGATACCTCCGTACAGCGTCATTTTTTCAGACAGCTGACGGAAATGGGCATTGATGTGGAACTGACGGCAAATGTGCAGGAAGGAGGGAAAGTCCATGCGGATCTGTGACGCCTGTCATGTGCATGTGCGGGGAAATATGGATCGCTGTCCACTCTGCGGCGCAAAACTGCGGGGAGAGAAAGAAGAAAATGTATTTCCCAGATTGCAGATGTATGACCATATGTATCGGAAGATCATGCGTATTTTCCTGTTTTTGTCCGTCATTGCCGTGATGGTTTGTCTGGCGGCAAATCGGGTCTTTGTACCGGATTTGTTCTGGTCTATGTTTGTTCTGGCAGGGGTGGTTTCCTTCTGGATCAGCCTGTATGCGGCGTGGAAAAAGAAACGGAATATCCCCAAAGGAATTTTATGGGAAATGACGGTTATTTCCATTCTTGCGGCGGCATGGGATATGGGAACGGGCTGGCATGGCTGGTCGGTAGACTTTATCCTGCCCATCCTTTGTACGGTGTCCATCGGTATGATGGTAGTCATGGCAAGGTTTTTGCATTTGCAGCTGCGGGAATATGTCATTTATATGCTCATGGAGATTGTATATGGTCTTGTGGTATGGATTTTACTGCTGACCCATGTGATTCAGTTCATTCTGCCGGCACTGGTCTGCGTGGTTTGCTGCGGTGCTGCATTGGCGGCACTGGTGATTTTCCGGTGGGAATTGTTCCATGAGGAGATGCAGAAACGACTGCATTTTTGATATACAGGGGATTTTGTCATGCCGAAAGGCAGGGCGACCAAAAAGAATAATAGATAATCAAGCGGAGTTTGCGCGATGTAAAAGGGTGGCGTCAAACTCCGTTTTTCATTTTACGGGAAAAATCGTAAAATTTTTCTGTGAAAAAAAGAGAAATGATTTTTTGATAGAATAGCAGAGTATTTTTTCGGGAAGATTCCCAAATAGAAATAGAACAGAAAGGGAGGTCTGCACATGAAAGAACTCGTTGTAACAAAAGCAGCTGTCACAACCTATTTGTAGTTTTTGAAAATACAGGAAAAAAGCAAAGGAACACTGGAAAAATATCAAAGAGAATTGCTGGATCTGGCAAAGTATCTGGCAGGGAAAAAAGTCACCAGAGAAGATTTGGTGGTGTGGAAAGAGGAACTGGAGAAAAGATATAGCCCCGCAGGCGTCAATGGCAGATTGGTAGCCGCCAATGGATTTTTTTCCTTTTTTGGCAGGTATGATCTGCGGCTGAAATTATTGAAGATTCAAAAAGAGATCTTCATGAGAGAAGAAAAAGAATTGACTAGGGCGGAATACGGCAGGCTGGTGCGCACGGCGGAAAGAAAGGGAAAAGAACGGCTTTCCCTGCTGATACAGACCATCTGCGCCACAGGCATTCGTGTTTCTGAACTGGAATTTATCACCGTTGAGGCTGTCAAACGTGGCAGAGCAGAGGTCAATTGTAAAGGAAAGCGACGAGTGATCTTTTTGCCTGCGCGTTTGCAGAAAAAGCTCAAAGCTTATGCAGCCAAGAAGGGCATTTCAGAAGGGGTTATATTTGCGGCAAAAAGCGGACGCCCCTTGCACCGTGGGAATATTTGGGCAGAAATGAAAAAACTCTGCAAAGATGCAGAGGTCAGTCCTGAAAAAGTGTTCCCTCACAATCTGCGGCATTTGTTTGCTCGGATTTTTTACAGCTTGGATAAAGACATCGCAAAACTGGCAGATATGCTGGGACACAGCAATATTGAAACCACAAGGATCTATATTATGGAAAGCGGACGAATCCATCGACAGAAACTGGAACGAATGCGACTTGTGTTGTAACGGAATTCCCCTTCTGTCATAAAAATTAGATTATATCACGTGTAAAATCGAAAGTAATACATTTCCAATATAACACTTTTTACATATGATAGCAAGTCATGACATCAAAATAAAACCGAATCTGACGTTTTTATAAAAAAAGCGTATTTTCGGTTTTGTTTTGATGTTTTTTTCATTTTTGGCAAAAAAAGAAAGGAGGGGGTGGCCGTTTTGTCTGACAATTTCCGTTTTTCGGCCAAAAAAATATGACAGAAGGGGAATTTCGTTATAACGAGTGAGAAAAATGGAAGAAATCAAGTTTACGAAGGAAACAATCGAAGCATTTTTGCAGGAAAAAATGAAGTCCGGCAATAAACCGGAAACCATTGCGGAATATCGCCGGATTTTGCAGAAGTTTCAAAAAGAACTTTTGCCGGAGGAAGTGCTGCGGGAAAACACCTTGCAGCAATGGAAAAACACCATGCAGCAGGAAGGAAAACTGGCGGTGCGCACCATCAACCGCAGACTGGCGGTGGTGAACCAGTATCTGCATTTCATGGGAGAAAGAAACTGGCAGGTATCCTGTATGCCGTTGAGCGATACGGCACAGACGGTTTTGCAGCGGGGAGAATATATCCGGCTGCTGCAAGCGGCAAAACAACAGAAAAAAGAGCAGCTTTATTTCATCATCAAATCTATCTGCACTTTGGGGCTGCATATTTGGGAATTGCCCCAAATGACAGTGGATTTTGTAAAGGCAGGCAGCGGCGTTTTCTGCGGCAATGAACAGGAAAGAAAGGTTGTCATACCATGGTCGTTCCAGCGGGAATTGGTGGACTACTGCAAGCGCAACAATATGGAAAGCGGTGCTATTTTCCGTTCCCAAAGAGGTACAAATATTCATCGCATTACCATCAACGCAGCCATGAAGCAGCTGTGCCAGATGGCAGATGTGGCGCCGGAAAAGGTGAATCCCAGATGTCTTTTGCGGCTCTATGAACAGACGCAGAACCAGTTGCAGGACAACGTGTCCATGCTGCTGATGCAGTACTATGACAAGCTTTTGGAGGCAGAGGAAATGATGACAGGCTGGGAAACAAATGAAGATCCCATATCTACGGAGGAAAAGTCTGCCGCTGGTCAGTGAGGTAAGATCAGGAACTGCTGATAAGTTTCGTTGAACAGTGTTGTCGGCGGCTCCTATCTGATAAAGGGTTTCCTTGATAAAAGGAAAGCCAGTACCAATGACAACAAATATGCAAGGAAGCCATGAAGCGACTCTGAAACAATCGGCAATACGAAAAAAATTGTGGGGAAGGGGCGCTTGTTTTCATGGAGAGAGGAGGAGAGAAACGAGAAGAAAGATGTTTGGCAGACGATCTGCCAAGATGGAGCAGAGTTTGCAGAATCCTGTGCATAGACGCAGGGCGTGGGTGCAGAATTATTGCTGCACCATAAATGAAGGAGGAGTGAGAGAATGAGAAACAAAGTGAAGCGGACGCTGAGCTTCTTGTTGACATTCGTCATGCTGTGCAGCTTGCTGCCTGCCATGGCATTGGCTAAGGAGCCATCGGAGCGCTACGAAAAATTGCCGGATCTTGGTTTTGATACCTTGATTGATGATGCGACACTAGAAGTATTTACTACAAAAGACGCTGGTACAATTGAATTGACAGATACCAATCTCATTGAAAATACTTTCCCGCAAGGGAGCGGTTTCAGACAGTATAAAGCGACTGCAAAAGAAGGATGGGTATTTGATACATGGGCGTACGAACAGTGGCACGAAGGTAAAGATTTAGGAAATCGTTATGATTACGGATTGGGAAAGAGATATTCTTTTACCAATTCAGGTGATAATTGGCATGATTCTTATACAGAAGAGAATGCAACCATTTCTGTCAATCGGTTGTTAACAGCAGGGGAAACAAAATGGAATCCACTTTCTTATAAAGTCTATGCGGATTTCAACCCCACCATCACAGCAACCGCAGGTGCCAACGGCACTATTTCTGATGCTGGAAATCAGGTGGAAGTAACTTATGGTGACGATCAGGCATTTACAATCACAGCAAACGATGGATATGTTATTGAAACCATTACAGTAGATGGTCAAGAAGTTGCGGAAGGCAAAAACGAAGAATCTTATACATATACCTTTGAAAATGTCATTGAGCCTCACACCATTGATGTAACATTCAAAGTGAAACCCGAACCCGGTAAATTCACTGTTACTTATGAGGTATTCGGTGAATTCCCTGCGGGTTATGAGATTCCTGATGCGGTAACAGTAAACGAAGGCGATATTCATACAGTGGCTGATGTGCCTCAAAATGTAACAACTGATGAAGGAACCTATACATTTGATGGCTGGTACAATGGCAAAGATAAAGTTGGCGCAACCATTACTGTTACAAGTGATGTTACCCTGACTGGTGTTTGGACATTTGAAGGCAAAGATGATGTATGGAATACCGTATATGGTACGATCCGTGTGTACATGGATGAAGAAACAAAAGCGGATTTCGATGCATTAGAAGGAAATCTTGCCAAACAGGTTCGTCTTTACAGCGAGAAATATCTTACAGATGGATATCGTTTGTGTGGATATGAACCCATTAATGATTTCTGGTACACCACCAATAGTAGAGGTGTAACTGCAAATGACATTTCCAAAATCGTATTGGCAAAAGATAAAGCTTTTGAACCCAGCAGTAAAATTGAAATTCCCATCAAAGAAAGCGGTGACTACACTGTAACAGTTACCGAAGGCACAGATAAGGTTGACTGGATTTCTTATTCTTATCTGAGAATTGACATTACAAAAAATGAACCTGTGGAAGAAACCGTTCAATTGACATATGACATGAATGGCGGCACAGGCGAAAATGTTACTGTAAAAGTGCCTAAGGGTACAGTTGCTTTGGATGATGTGCAAAATCCTACCCATGATCCAGTAGGCGACAGAGCGGTCGTATTCAAAGGTTGGAGCACAACACAAACTGAAACCATTTATGAACCAGATGCAGTACCGACAGATCTCATCAAAACAACATTGGAGAATGTAACAGAACCTGTAATTGTCTATGCGGTATGGGCTTACGAAACTGCGCAAGTACCTGAAACATATCCCGTGCAGGTTGTTGTTTACCAGAATGGCAACACAGAAACACCTGTTGTAACAAAAACCATTGGTTCTTATGAAAAAGGCGCTCCATTTAATGTTGATTCCCTGAATATCAGTGATTACTACAACAGCGACTATGGTTTTGAAACAACTGGCTGGTTCAACGACGGCAAATGGAATGAATATAAAAACGGCCAGAATCCAGCACCTTTGCAGGGTGAAATCACCATCAATGGCTGGACAAATGTGATCTGTATGGTAACTGATTGGGAACCTGTATATGTTTTTGCCGTGACCGATGGTGATAAAGATAATGCGGAAGAAATTTATACTGGTACAGCATTGAAAGGTACAGATCTGATTGCCTTTTTGGATCAGAACGTAACAGTTCCTGAAAAAGAAGGATATAACGTTGACAAATGGTACAATTGGGACTGGTATGGCAACAAATATGCGGAAGATACAAAAGTCAATGGCTGGACAAATGCATATGTTACATACACATCCAATGATACAGACAGAACTGTGGAAGTAACATTCACAGTAAATTCTGAGTATGGCTCTTTCACAGACTACGGCAAAGGCCCTGTTACATTCAAAGGTCTTCCGGAAAATTCTACTGAACAGTATTCTGTACCCAAAGTAACAGCAAATGCTGGCTACAAATTCGTAGGCTGGAAAGGTCAGGGTGCAGATGTGATCGAATGGGATGCAAACGCAAGCACATTCGGTGTACCCGGCCTGTGCTATTTCCCCGAAGGCTCTGATGTAGGTTATGCATCTATTGAAGCAGTGTTCGAAGAAGTACCCGTAAGCGGAAAAACAGTAGAAGTAACATTTACGGTAAATCCTGATTACGGTACATTCACAGAATATGGTGAAGGCCCTGTAACATTCAAAAACATTGACGCGGAATCTACCCAGCAGTTCGAAGTACCCAAAGTAACAGCAAACGCAGGCTACAAATTCGTAGGCTGGAAAGGTCAGGGTGCAGATGTGATCGAATGGGATGCAAACGCAAGCACATTCGGTGTACCCGGCCTGTGCTACTTTGCAGAAGGTTCTAATGTAGGCTATGCGTCTATCGCAGCTGTTTTCGAAAAAGAAGGCGGCGGTCATACAAATGATTACTATGTAACCGTTATCGTAGACGGCAAAGGGAAAGTCAAAGCGGAAAATTACGGCACTGTTGGTTCCAATGAAACAGAAGTTATCATCATTCCCGATGTTGAAAACAGTGTGAAATTCACAATGGAACCTGCGGACGGCTGGAAAGTTGATGATGTTTTGGTAGACGGCAAGAGTGTCGGCGATGTGGATTCTTACGTTTTGAAAGACGATGTAATGCTGGAAGGCCCTGTTTTGAAAGTCATCTTTGAGAAAAAGAGCAGCGGCGGCGGTGGTGGCGGCAGCCATGACAAAGACGACGACAAAGACAAAACACCCGCAAAAACACCAGATGCTTTGAACGGTGAAGATCATTTCGATTATATCGTTGGTGACGCGGACGGCAGAGTGCATCCCGAACGCAACATCACTCGTGCGGAAGTGGCTTCCATCTTCTTCCGTTTGCTCAAAGACGATGTGAGAAGTGAAAATCTGACAGATCAGAATACATTTACAGATGTATCCGCAGACGCTTGGTATAATGTGGCTGTATCCACCATGTCCGATATGGATATTGTATTCGGCAGAACAGATTATCAGTTCGATCCCGACGCATATATCACCCGTGCGGAATTCGCAGCCATTGCGGCACGTTTTGACAGCGGCAGTTACAGCGGCGACGACCTGTTTACAGACATCGAAGGCCACTGGGCAGCAGACCAGATCAATCGTGCGGCAGAAAAAGGCTGGATCACAGGTTATCCTGACGGTACATTCGGCCCCAATCGTTACATCACCCGCGCAGAAGCGGTGACTATGATTAACCGTGTACTGAATCGTATGCCCAAAGATAAAGACGCGCTGCACGAAGATATGAAAGTATTTGTGGACAATGCGGACACCAACGCATGGTACTATCTGGCAATCCAGGAAGCGACCAACAGCCATGAATACAAAAAGGACAAAGATGGCGTTTATGAAACATGGACAGACGTTTTGCCTGCTCGTGACTGGGCGCAGTATCTGAAACTGAACTAAATAGAAGGAAAAAAAGCGGTACCGCATAAGAAGCCGCTGTATAAGAAATGAAAGATGGCTGGAATCCTTATAACACAAAGGGTTCCAGCCATCGTATTTTTATCAGGATTTTATCAAAAAGCCCATGGAAACATGGGCTTTTTTTTATGAAAATGAAAAGAAGGGATGTTTTATAAAAATTTCACGGAAAAATCACAGAAAAAAGATAGTCAAAAATAAGATTGGCGTCACAGAAAAAGGTCTTTTTGGTATTTCATGAAGATTTCACATAAAAATTACAAAAGCAAGATGAAAATTCTTCTGTATGTTTTAATGTTGAACAATGAGATATGACAGAAGGAGAGATAAAAGAATGTTAGAACTGAAAAACATCAAAAAGTCTTATGACGGCGTAACAGTACTGAAAAATATTGATTTGACCATTTCCGATGGTGAGATCGTTTCCATTTTAGGCCCTTCCGGCTGCGGCAAGACCACATTGCTGAACCTGATTCTGGGTCTGACAGACGCGGACAGCGGCAAGATCATTTTTGACGGACAGGATATCACAAACGTGCCCATGGAAAAACGCGGCTTCAACATTGTATTTCAGGATTATGCCTTGTTTCCCAATCTCAATGTCATGCAGAACATTACTTACGGCTTGAAAAATACACCCAACATTTCCACACAGAAGAAGTAAACGAACTGATCGAACTGCTGGGTCTGAAACCTCATCTGAACAAAAAAATCGACCAGCTTTCCGGCGGTCAGAAACAGAGAGTGGCTCTGGCAAGAACCATGGTGATGAAACCGAAGATCCTGCTGCTGGACGAACCCCTCAGCGCTTTGGACGGTGTCATCAAAGAATCCATCAAAGAAAAAATCAAACAGATCGCCAGAGATTACCATCTGACAACCATTATCGTTACCCACGATCCAGAAGAAGCGCTGACACTGTCCGATAAAGTGCTCATCGTTAACGATGGTTCCATCTCTCAGTATGGCGCACCTGAAGAAATCATCACAACACCTCAGAACGCATTCATTAAAGAATTTATCCTGAATCAGCTGGAAATCAAACGCAATAACATTTTTGCATTGTTCCATCAGGAAATCATGGCACAGGCGGTATAAATCATGGTAGTACGGAAAGAAAAAGAAATCAAAGTCATTTATGCCGTGACCATCTTACTGTTTGCGGCGTTTTTAGCGGTTCCCATCATCCGCCTGTTGGGAGAATCCTTTGTGCTGGACACAGGATGGGGCATGGAAAATTATACCGCTGTGCTGACAGGAAAAGGATTTGCAGAAGCCTTCGGCAACAGCATCATCATTTCCCTGACCAGTGCGGTCATTTCCGCAGTACTGGCGTTTTTCCTTTCGTACAGCATCCAATATACGAACTTAGGCGCGAAATATAAAAAGCTCATCCGCCTGCTGGCAGTGCTGCCCATGCTGCTGCCTACCATTACATACGGTTTTGCCATCATTTACTCCTTCGGGAAACAAGGGCTTTTGACAAAGCTCATCGGCACACAGCTGTTTGATATTTACGGTTTCGGCAGTCTGATTTTTGGCTATGTGATTTACACACTGCCCATTTCCTTCCTGCTGATCCTCAACACCATGGGGTATATCGACAAGAAATTCATGGTGGTTTCCAGGGTCATGGGGGACAACAGCATCACCACCTTTTTCCAGACAGTGTTCCGTCCGCTGCTGGGTACACTGGCGGCATCCATTGTACAGTGTTTCTTCCTCTGCTTTACGGATTACGGTATTCCCGCTCCCGTGGGGGGTAAATATGAAGTGGTGGCAACGGTGCTTTACAACGAAATGCTGGGCAGTATCCCGGATTTCCAGCAGGGGGCTGTGGTAGCCATGCTGATGCTGGTGCCTTCCATCATCAGTATCGTTCTTCTGCGGTATCTGGAACGGTATAACATCCGCTACAACAAGATCTCTGCCATTGAACTGCAGAAAAATCCCCTGAGGGATTGGTTCTGCGGCATCGTCTCCGGCATCATCCTGCTGGTGCTGGTATCCATCTTCCTGGTCATCTTCGTGGTGCCTTTTGTGGAAGAATGGCCCTACCAGACATCTTTTACACTGGAACATTTGCAGGCAGTCCTCAATGACAACAGCCTGACTATGGTATACAGAAACTCCATTTTCGTGGCGGTGCTGACAGCGGTGCTGGGATTGATCATCACTTACGGCGCGGCGCTGGTAACGGCACGAAGCAGCATGAAGCATCGTTGGAAAGGCATCATCAACAGCATTGCTCTCATCACCAACACCATTCCCGGTATGGTCATTGGTATTGCTTATATGCTGATTTTTTCCGGCACACCTTTGCAGAACACATTCTGGCTGATGATTCTCTGCAACGTGGTACACTTCTTCTCCACACCTTATCTGATGATGAAAAACTCCCTGGAAAAACTGAACAGCTCTTGGGAAACCACTGCATCTCTTATGGGTGACACCTGGATGAAGACCATTGTGCGAATCGTAACGCCCAATATGAAATCCACCATTCTGGAAGTATTCAGTTACTACTTCGTAAACGCCATGGTAACTGTCAGCGCGGCAATCTTCATCGCCGGCGCAAGAACCATGGTGCTGACTACAAAAATCAAGGAATTGCAGTATTACACAAAATTCAACGAAGTCTTTGTATTATCTCTGTTTATCCTGGGAACCAATTTGATTGTGAAGGGTATTCAGGGTTATGCAATAAAAAGAGAAAACAAGAAAAAGGAGAAAGAACAATGAAACAGAAAAGAACTTTGGCATTACTGTTGACAGGGGTTATGACCCTTTCCGCACTGGCAATGACTGGCTGCGGCGGCGGCACAGAAGAAACCGCAGAAGGCCTGCCCATCGATTATGTTGATCCTACGGAAGGCAACTTCTCTCTGACAGAATCTGTTGCAGTGGTAGATAAAGGCGATGCAACAAACCCTCTGGCACAGGAAATGGCACAGTGCATCATTGGAAAAGGCAGAAGCGAACTGCAGAAATATTACCCTAAAGCACTGTATGAAGGTGAAACAACATCTTCCGAAAATGCATCCGCATATCCTAAGACATTTGCGGAACCTCTGACCGTAGAACTGCTGGAAAGCCATCAGGCACTGTCCGAAAGCTGCAAATAAACATATGTAGAAAGTTGAGAAAAGAAAGAAATTTGAAGGAGTATAGACATGTTACATTATAAATTACTGACACCCGGCCCTTTGACCACAACCGCTACCGTAAAACAGCAGATGATGGACGACCACTGCACATGGGATGAAGACTATAAGAAAATCACCCGTGCCATCCGTGAAAAACTGCTGGAACTGGCACATGTTTCCGAACCGGAATACACCACTGTTCTTATGCAGGGCAGCGGCACATTCGGTGTAGAATCCGTACTGACCAGCGTCATCGGCAAAGACGATGTACTGCTGATCTGTGCCAACGGTGCATACGGCAAACGTATGGGCGACATTGCAAAACACGCAGGCATTTCCTACATCATGTACGATGAACCTTATGACCAGATGCCTTCTGCAGAAAAAGTGGCAAAACTGCTGGAAGAAAACCCTCAGGTGACACACGTTTCCATGGTACACAGCGAAACCACTTCCGGTATCCTCAATGACATCGCTTCTGTGGCAAAAGTTGTGAAGGCAGCAGGCAAGACCATGATCGTAGACGCCATGAGCAGCTTTGGCGGCGTGGACATCCCCGTAGGGGAATGGGGCATTGACTTCATCATCAGCAGCGCCAATAAATGCATTCAGGGTGTACCCGGTTTCTCCTTCATCATCTGCCGCACAGACAAACTCATGGAAAGCAAAGGCAAAGCAAGAAGCCTTTCTCTGGATCTGTATGACCAGTGGGAAACCATGCACAAAGACGGCAAATGGCGTTTCACTTCTCCCACTCATGTGGTGCTGGCATTCTGGCAGGCACTGAAAGAACTGGATGCGGAAGGCGGCATTCCCGCAAGACACGCACGCTATAAAAACAACAAGGATTATCTGGTAAAACACATGGGAGAAATGGGCTTCAAACCTTTCATCGAAGGGGAAGCGCGGGGCCCCATCATCACCACATTCTATTATCCTGAAAATACCCATTACGATTTCGGGGAAATGTATCAGTACATCAAAGACCGCGGCTATGCCATCTATCCCGGCAAGCTCACAGATGCGGAAACATTCCGTATCGGTCATATCGGTGAAATCTATGAGGAAGACATGGAAAAACTGTGTGAAATTTTCAGAAGTTATGTGGAGGAGAAAAAGGCATGAAATTCGACGGAATTATTTTTGACTGGGCTGGAACAACCGTAGACTATGGCAGCTTTGCACCTGTGCAGGCATTTGTGGAAGCATTTGAAGCATTTGGCATCACACCCACACTGGAAGAAGTACGCAAACCTATGGGTATGCTGAAAATTGACCACATCCGCACCATGCTTTCCATGGACAGAATCCATGATCTGTGGAAAGAAAAACAGGGCAGAGATTGGACAGAGGAAGATGTGCAGCATGTTTATGAAATCTTCGAAAAGAAGATCATGGAAATCCTTAGCCGTTTTGCGGAACCCAAGCCCTATGTGGTAGAAACCATCCAGAAACTGCGTGAAATGGGTCTGAAAATTGGCTCCACCACAGGCTATACCGATGAAATGATGGCAGTGGTGGTTCCCGGTGCGAAAGCAAAAGGTTATGAACCTGATTGCTGGTTCAGCCCTGACGCAGTAGGCAAATGCGGCAGACCTTACCCTTACATGATCTTCAAAAACATGGAAGCCCTGAAACTGCAGGATGTTTCCAGAGTCATGAAGGTAGGCGATACCGTATCTGACATCAAAGAAGGCAAAAACGCTGGCATGGTGTCCGTAGGCATCATCGAAGGCAGCTCCGTGCTGGGCCTGACACAGGCTGAATACGAAGGGTTGTCCAAAGAAGAAAAAGAAGCAGCAAACAAAAAAGCAGCAGAAACTTATTTCGCGGTTGGTGCTGACTATGTGGTACAGGACATCAGAGGCGTTCTGGAACTGGTTTCCTGCTGATAAATCATTAAAACACCCCTTTTCCACTTTTTGATAATCAGAAAGATATGCGCTGTAAAAGCGGTTATTCAGAAAATCTTTTCTCGTTTTCTGAATGAAACCGCGGCGCATATCTTTTTTTGTTGTCTGATAAGGATATTGACAGGAAAATGGGGAAATGATATGATGTCTTACAAGATTAGCGATTGCTAACAAAACGGAGGTGGAAAGAAATTATGAAAAAAATGGTGTTGGCAGTCTGCTGTTGTGCCGCATTGCTGGGGGGCTGCGGTGACAGATATGAAGCCAAATCGGGACTGACGCCCTACAAAGAGGAGATATTTGCCATGGATACATTCATGGACATCACCGCTTATGGGGATAATGCAAGCACGGCTGTGGAGGCGGCAAGCGCGGAAATCCAGCGGCTGGATGAACTGCTGTCTGTTACCGGTGAAAGCGGCGATGTGTACCAGCTGAACCAGTTGGGGCAAAGACAGGTGGAGGCTGATACCCTTGCCGTTATTTCCAGAGCGGTGGATGTATCCAAGGAAACAGATGGACTTTTTGGCTGTACCATTACGCCGGTCATGAAGTTATGGGGGTTCCGTGATGGTAATTTCCGTGTGCCGTCACCGGAGGAATTGGCGGAACAGCTGGCAAAAGTAGATGGGTCTAAGGTGCGTATCGAAGGCAATACGGTAACACTGCTGGATGGCGTGACTGTGGATCTGGGAGCAATCGCCAAGGGCTATACCTCTCAGCGGATTATGGAAGTTTATCGGGAAAATGATGTTACTTCCGGCATTGTTTCTCTGGGCGGAAATGTGCAGACCTTAGGAAGAAAGCCAGATGGCAGCCTTTGGCGGGTGGCTTTGGAAGACCCTAGAAATTCCGAGGATTATTTCGGTATTTTGGATGTGGAAAACAAAGCGGTCATCACTTCCGGCGGATATCAGCGGAATTTTACGGAAAACGGCAAACTGTATCATCATATCATCGACCCAAGAACCGGTTATCCGGCGGAAAACGGCTTTATTTCTGTAACCATTGTCAGTGAGGATGGCACGCTGGCAGATGCTCTTTCTACGGCGCTTTTTATTATGGGGCCGGAAAAAGCGGAAGCATTCTGGAAGGAACATAAAGACTTGTTTGACGCGGTTATGATGACAGATGACGGAAAAATACTGATGACAGAAGGTTTGTGGGATATGTATACACCCAAAACGGCAGACCCTATGGTCTTATGGACATGAGCATTTAAAAAACGGCAGAAATGCCGTTTTTTTGTTGCAGGGAAAACTGTTGTTGACAAGAAATGTCTGACATGGTATATTGAATTCACTGGTTAGCATATGCTAACTAAAGGGCGAAAATCGTTTTCCCAAACGAGGATGCATGGGGAAAACAGCATAGTTTATGTAAAAAGGAGAAGAGGAGTGATACAAACATGGGAAAAGAACACCAGAAAAGAGTCCTTGCGGCATTGATGGCAGCGTCCATTGCCATACCGACACCGGTGCTGGCGGCTTCGCCGGGGGACTTTTCGGATTTCCCAAACAACTGGGCAACCAATGCTTTGTCCTATGCGGTTAGCAATGGCTTACTGAGTGGCGACAGCGGAAAGATTTGTGCCAATGACACATTGAAACGGGCAGAAATGGCGGCAATTCTCAATCGTCTTGCCGGTGCGGTGAAAGGGGCTTCACTTACCGGCTATACAGACGTGCCCGCCACAGCTTGGTACTATGACGATATGGCAAAGGCGGTGCAGATGGGCACATTTGCGGGGGATGGCGGCATGCTGCGGCCGGAAGCGCCCATCACCAGACAGGAAGTTTTTGCGGTGCTGGCGAGATTTTATTGCCTGGATCAGTCCAATACCGATGTTTTGCAGCAGTATGCAGACAACAGCCAGATTGCGCCTTGGGCAAAAGGTGCTGTGGCAGCCATGGTTCAGGCTGGATATATCCATGGCAATGAAGGAAAGCTCAGCCCCCTTGCGCCTATTACCAGAGCGGAATTTTCTCAGGTGCTTTACCAATTGGCAGGAAACATCGCTGAAGACGGAAAAACGGCAGATGCCAATCTGGAAGGCAATCTCATTGTACGGAAAGATGATGCCTCTTTGTGCAATGTGACCGTCAAAGGGGATTTGGTCATTGCCGACGGCGCACATCGTGTGAAATTGGATAATGTGAAAGTGGAAGGCAGAATCCTTGTCCGCGGCGGCGCCGATGGCGTGGAATTTTCCAAAACCACTGCCGGAAAAGGGGTTCTGGCAGTGCATCCCACCCAGACCAATTTCACTGCGGCAGACAGTTCTTTGGGAGACGTGACCCTTTCCAGTGACACCAAGTTATCTGGTGATTTTGATAAAGTGCAGATTTCCAAGCCTTTGTCCCTGACGGTGGAAAAAGGGAAAATCGGCGCTGTGCAGGTGGAATCTGGTGCGGAAAACGCCAAAATCCAGGTGGAAAAAGATGGAACGGTATCCAAGGTGGAAGCCAAGGCCAAAGGAACCCAAATCAGCGGTGCAGGCAGTGTAGGCGAAGTCCATGCCGGCGGAGACCAAGTGCAGGTTTTTACGGAAAATACAAAAGTCACCACTGGGGACAATGTTTCCGGCGTTCAGGCGGGAAGAAAAGAAGTCAAGCCCAAAACCACTGTGACAACAGATGGGAAAAATGCGGAAGAAGAAATTCCCGTGAGAAAAAAGAAACATTCCTCCGGCAGTTCCAGTGGTTCTTCCGAGAAAAAGCAGAGCGGTGTTCTGGCGGATGGCGTATGGTATGGCACTGGTACAGACAGCTTGTATTACCAGGCGAAAGGGCCAGACATTGTCCGCGTTGTTGTGAAAGACGGACAGGTTTTTGCGGCATACAGCGAAAAGCACATTGAGGACGAAAGCTTCGAAAGAGGACAGAATGTGCTGAACCATGTAAAGGGTATCCGAACCGCAGAAGATGTGGATAAGCTGGAAGCGCAGCTTCGCCAGAAAACAGGGGCGGCTTACGACGCGGTATCCGGCGCCACGGAAACAGCCAAAGGCCACTTGAGCGCACTGCGAAACGCTGTCCTCCGTGCGGAAAAATACAGTTCCGATCAGGTGAAACAGAATGTGCAGTGGTTCGATTTTGAGAAAAAGCCCAAGGCGAACATGAACTTTGGTGAAAAACTGGATTTGACCGGTACTGTGCTGAAAGTACATCTTGCGGACGGACAGACAAAATCCGTACCCTTTGACAAGATTTCCGAATATGGCATTACCACCAATATTGAAAATGGTACGGTCATTACGAAAGATACACCGGGTGTCAACCAGTATGGCGCCTTGCAGGTACAGTTCCGCCAGAATGATGGCTTGATTGTGATGCCTGCCAAAGTGGTGGCCTCCAAAAAGACCATGAGAAAAGCGCCCACCCATTTGATGATTACATTTGCCGATGGCAAAACACAGAAGATGGAGCTGGATGAAAACGAATTCAATTACAGCATCAAAGCCGAAGGCAAGATCAAGGATATCAAGGTTTATGACAATGACCGCCTGCTGACAGCGGCTGTTTATCATGAGGAATATAACGACTGGGAAGCGTTTCTTGGGGAAGTTTCTCCCGGTGAGGGCTTTACAGGATGGAAATACAATACCTACTATATTTCCATCGACAACCAGACAGACGATTCTGCCGTGGCATCCTTTACGCTGGATACAGAACTGCTCCAGACCGTATATGGCGTGGGATACAAGCTGGATCTGAGTCTGCTGAATATCAATCTGGTAACGGAAAAAGGCAGCAAACAGCGGAAAGAAGGCTGGGATGCCTGCAAAGCAAAAGGCTTTACAGCGGAACCCGATCAGGATTATATCTTCACCAAAGAAGATGCCCAGAAGGGAACAAAGACCATCCAGATTAAGAATAATGGTGTGACACAGTCCTTCGATGTGCAGGTCATTGATTACGAAAAACAGATTCCTGCAAAAATCGAGTTGTCCTCTAAAACAGGAGAACCCATCCAGACTATCACCATTCCCGGTGAAAAATGGAAAAATGCCCAGGGTATGTATTCCCTCTACAATGTGAAAATGCCGGAAACATATCAGAAATGGGAAAAAGACACCTTCACTATCAAGGTATATAATGCCGCAGAGGAAGCCCTTTCTGATTACACAGTGGAAAAAGCCATTGACGGCAAAGCATTGGAAATCGCATTCCCTCACTACACAGAATACGATTCCTATGGCGGTTATGTACGTCTGCTCTTTGATTTCTCCGATAAGACAGAGCCGGCACAGCCAGAAGGGGAAATCGCTGAATGGTACGGTACAGCCACATGGGGACGCTATTACCCTGACAGAGGCCCCAACGTGGTGAAAGTGACAGTAAAAGACGGCGTAATCACCGGTGCGGAATCCATCAAGTATACAGATGATACCAATAACCTTTACGCAGGCGGGAAAAATATCCTGAAAAAAGCCGTAGGTCTGTCTGATTTGTCCAGTCTTTCCAAAGCACTGACAGAGAAAAAAGGCGATGCTTTTGACGCGGTCAGCGGTGCCACAGAAACGGCAAAAGGCCATCTCAGCGCCATGGAAAACGCTTTGGCAAAGGCAAAACAGTATAGTCTGGATCAGAAAGACCAGCAGATCGCATGGATGGAATTTAAGGTAAAACCTGCTTTGACTGCGAAATTTAATATGCCTCTGGATCTGAGTCAGACAGAACTGACACTGCATATGACAGATGGCAAGGAGAAAACAGTACCTTTCAACCAGCTGCAGGAATACGATATCGTTACAAATTATCAAAACGGCGATACCATCACCAAGCAGACAGAAGGCATGAAAAACGGCACATTGCTGGTGAAATTCACCCATGAACTTTCTCAAACCACCATCCCTGTAAGCATTGCTTTCTTTGATGAAGTGAAACAGAAATCTCCTACACATATTCTGGTGACCATGGAGGACGATAAAACCCAGAAGATTCAGCTGGAGGAAAATAAATTCCGTTATCGTCTGGAAACAGAAGGCTCTATCAAAGCCATGGCCATTTATGACAATGACAATAAACTGGCAGACGGCGTTTTTGAAGATGGCTATAATTCCTGGAATTTTGCATTGAAAGGCGTTGCTGTCGGAGATGACTATACAGGCTGGAAATTCGAAAATTATTTTGTAGACCTGGATACATCTGCTGATACATCCGCCGTGGCATCCTTTACACTGGATACCAGCCTGGTGCCGAAGCAGTATGCCGTTGGCGAAGCTTTACAGCTGGATAATCTGAATATTTCCCTAAAAACAGAAAAAGGCAGTTCCCAGCGTCTGAACGGATGGGCGGAATGCCGCAACAGAGGTTTTGCCGCATCTGTGGAAAAGGGTCACCGCTTTACAGCGAAAGAAGCGGGCAAACAGACCATCACCATTTCTGTGGGAGATCACCAGCAGACATTCCAGGTGGAAGTGAAAGATTACGCTTCCCAGATTCCTGCGAAAGTGGAACTTTATGACAGTGCCAAGGACACATTGCTCAAGACCATCACCGTAGAAGATCGGGAATGGAAAAAAGACAAAGGCTGTGTCACAAAGACAGGCATTGAACTGCCGGATACATACAAAACTTGGAATGTGGCTACATTCAAAGTCAAAGTATATAACAGAGAAAATGAGATTATCAAAGACGAAGTCTACAAAGTAGGACAGGATTATTATAAAGAAGCTTTGGAAATTGATTTCCCCCACTATCAGGAATATTACGGAGAAGGCGGCTATCTGAAGATGTATTTCTCCTTTCAGAAAACAACGGAAGGCCCCACAGAAGACCCCAATGCCACTGGGGAAGGCAGTGCGAAAGTAGGCAGCTTTGGATACGATGCCAAAGTGACTGTGACTTATAACAAAAAGACAAAAGAAATCGTATCTGTTACAGATAACGGAACAGAAGCAGGCGGCAACGATTCTTTCTGGCAGAAAGCGGCGGCGATGTTTGAGAAATTCAAAGGCAAAACAGCAAAAGATATTGATAGCATTGATGCCATTGCAAGTGCTACCGTTTCCAGTGACGCCATCAAAGAAGCAGTGAAAAAAGCCCTTGGGGAAGAAACAGAGGAAACAGGTACAGCGGAAGCAACAGAAACTGCGGAAGGCAACAAAACTGTAAGTCCCTTCGGTTATGATGCCAAAGTGTCCGTTGTATTTAATAAAGAGACTGGAGAAATCGTATCTGTCACAGATAATGGCACAGAAGCAGGCAGCAATGATTCCTTCTGGGAGAAAGCTGCGGCAATGTTCGAGAAATTCAAAGGCAAAACAGCAAAAGATATTGATAGCATTGATGCCATTGCAAGTGCTACCGTTTCCAGTGACGCCATCAAAGGTGCTGTGAAAGAAGCGCTTTCTTCCAAGTCCGGCGAAGTCAGCGAACCAAAAGTAACAGCGGCAGATTTGCGTACCAATTTATTGTTTGCGGCAACAGAAAACGCCCTGCTGAATATTTCCGCACCGGAAGGCGCAGATGTTTTCTATACCACAGACGGCAGTGACCCCAAAGGGGAAAATGAATTAAAAAAAACTGAGTCAGCCGAGCCTGTCCTTGAAGGGGAATGGGACTGATGCCGACGAAACCATTTCTTTGAAGCTGGCAGCCCAGAAAGACGGGAAGTGGTCAAAGGTGGCGGAAATCCCTCTGACTTTTGTGAAAATCCCGCCTTTGGGGGCAGGTACAAAGGTATATGAAGGACAGGCGGAATGCAAGGGCAATGAAGGCAAGCCTTATACGGTAAAGGTACGAGTGACTACGGTAAATGGCAGGATCGCCCTGCTGGAAGATAACGGCACGGAGATTCCTGGTTATATTGACGAATCTTTCTGGCTGGGCGGTGATGTCATGGGTGCAGAGGGCATGCCGAAAAAACTAAAGGGAAAGACCTTGGAGGAAGTGCTGAAGGCACGCACCACGCCTTCAGATAAGGAGGAAGAAAAGGTGGATGCCATCAGCGGTGCGACCCTGTCCAGCGATGCGGTGAAATATGCGGTTATTGACGCTTTGCGGAGCAAACCGTTGCGGGAAGGAACGGGAGAAATTGCGCCTCCCACTTTCCAGAGCAGCAGACAGGTGGCACCCAATGGAAAAATCAATCACATTTTTGTCACCATGAAAGCGCCGGAAGGGACAGTCATCCACTATACCACAGACGGCAGTGAACCTACGGAGGATAGCCCTACACCATCCCAAGATCCCATTTTCCACGAGGATTTCGGCGCGGATTTGCGGGCCGGAAGTGAAACATATCCTGACGGCAGAGTGATTTTGCTCAAAGCAGCAGCTTTTCAGGATGGAAAACGCTCGGAAACAGTGACAGGCAGATATGTCTTTGCCAATCCAAATCCGAAACATTCCTATGAGCTTGGACAGTTCAGCGGAAAGGCAGAGGGCATTACGGCAAGAGTGGAGTTTGAAAGCCCGAATTTCGACCAGAAATATTATTTGACGAAGATCCGTCTGGACGATGTGAGCGAAAAGACATATGCAGCCTTTTTGCCGGAACTGTTCAGCCAGATTTATCTGAAACAGGGTGTGGAAGGTGTGACACCTATTTCCGGCCATGAGGAAGAAAGCCGAAAAGTCATTGCTGCCGTTCAGGCGGCATTGCATGAAGGCTTTGTGGCGGCGGAACCTGTCATTACCATAACCCCAAAACAGGGCAATTACAGCAATGATGACAAAGTGAATGTGGAAATCACATGTGCCACTGAAGAAGCGGAAATCTATTATGTGGTAGATAACAGCAATGACATCACTGGGGGAAGATTGTCGGACTTTGAAAAACATAAAGTTCTTTACGAAAAACCCCTGACACTGACCATAGAAAATCCCCAAGGCGGCACGCTGTATATCCGTGCAGCGGCAAAGACAGGACAAAAGAATTGGTCTCCTACGGCAAGAAAAGATCTGCCATTTGTGAAAGCAGTGGGAAAAGAAGCTTTTGAAGTAAATGGCAGCAAATACGGCACATGGAAAGAAGCCGTCAGTGCCCTTGAGAAAGCCGGCAGCGGTGAGATCATTCTGCGGGATGATGTGGAATTGCAGGAAAAAGACGAATTTCCTTCTGTTTCCTGCACCATCCGTTCCGGGGATGAGCGCAAGTGTAAAATCAAAGGCGGCGTGATGGAAGCAAAGGCTGATATTGCATTCGAAAACGTTGTGTACGATGTCAGACGCATTTACGGCAATGGACATTCCGTTACCATTGGCACAGATGTGGAAACTACTTTCAGTTTCATGAAACGTTCTATTTTTGCGGGGGTTGCTTATGATGCTGAAGAAAAAGAAATTACGGCGAATCCTGTGATTTCCGTAGAAAGCGGTAAATTTGTCCTTTATGGCAGCGGCAGCGGAGGCACAACCTTGAAAGGCAATGTGGAAATCAGAGTCAAAGGTACAGCAGAAGCGGAAGTTGCCGGCGCATATATGAACAGCACCGTGGATGGCAAAGTGACGGTTACTGTGGAAGATCAGGCATCTCTTTCTGAATTCCTTGGTGAACAGAACAAAGGCAGCGCAAAAGAATTGGAACTGATTCTGATGGGCAGCCCGAAACTGGATGGACGTACCTTCCGGGGCACTGTCAACGGCACACCCAAAGGCACATCGAATCTGCGGCAGGCATCCCTGTCACCAGAACAAGCAGAGAAATTTAAGGACTTTGCGGAAATTTTGAAGGCAGATAGTCCTGCGGCAGAAGAAAACCTTCTGACAAAACCGGCTGTGGAGGCGGAAACAGAAGCAATGGAGAAAGAAAAAGCAGCTGAAGAAGCAGTTGCCATTGAAAAAATGATTGCAGAATCTGTTTCTAACTTTTCCGATCCGGAGGAAAGTGATTTCCTGTAATCTACGAAGAGAAGAAACAATTTTTTGCGGCAACAGATACGAAAAGCGCTCAGGGAAGAAATTTCCTGGGCGTTTTTGTGGAAATTACGAAGAAAATGAAAAAACGGAAAAAATCTCCATCTGCGGAAAGAAATCTTATTTTTACATAAATGTGCGTCCTTTGGTTCATAATAACTCTGAACAACCGACCGACGGAGGTTGGACACAGAGGAGGACAAACAACATGAGAGCAACTGGCATTGTCAGAAGAATCGACGATTAAGTTATAATAGGAGCAAGGTCAGAAAGCCTTGAAAACACTGGTGTTTCGCTGATTTTGTCCAACTTCACAAACATCCAGAGAACAAGCTGTTTGGCTGCGGTGAGCTGCAACCGCACTCTCGGAAGGAGGTCGCAGCAAATAACAAAATACTCAACGGGATAGCCCCGGTACTGTACCACGCATGAGTGGAACAATACCGGGGCTATTTTTTTATCACAACGGAGGTAACACTTATGATTCCAAATCCACTTCTGGCGTTTGACGCCTTGATGCAGGAAACGCCGTATTCCCATTTCGACAGCGGCTGCGAGGGCATCACACCGGAATGCCGCACCTGTCGTTTCCATCGTCCGTACTGGAAGCATCAGTCCTGTGTCTTTCAGTTCTGCCCCTATTCTCCGATTGCGGTTTCCACACGCAAGGATAAGCAGGGACGGTGATGCCAAATGTCAATCGTTCGATCCGCTAAAACAGAAGGCTTCACAGTCATGTCCAACAGCCACCTGAAAGATCGATCCATTTCACTCAAGGCTAAAGGGCTGCTATCGCTGATTTTGAGCCTTCCGGACGGCTGGGTCTACACAATCAAGGGGCTTGCAACACTCAACTCCGATGGTCTGGATTCCACCAGAGCGGCGCTCAAAAACCTTGAAGATCACGGCTACGTTGTCAGGCGGCAGCTTTATGACAAGAGAGGTCGATTTGCAAAATGTGAGTACACGGTTTATGAGCGTCCACAGCGGTCTTCTCCACCAACGGGTTCACCGTTATCGGAAAAGCCGACAACGGACAATCCGTCACCGAGGAATGCGTCAACGGTAAAGCCCACGCTATTAAATACGAATAAAGAAATTACAGAAGAATCAAATACGGACTCTATGAACTATCCATCTATCAATCTTGATAGGATGGATGGAACGGATGAGCGAAGCGAATATGAGGAACTGATTAAAGAGAACATTGGCTTCGACTACCTGATCCGGAATTATCACTATGACCGTGACCGACTTCAAGAAATTGTAGACATTATCTTGGATGTGGTTTGCTCCTGCGCAGAGACAATTCGCATCAACGGCGAAGATATTCCCGTAGCTGTGATTAAATCCCGGTATCTCAAATTGAATGACAGCCACATTGAGTATGTGATTGACTCAATGGCAAAGAACCCATCTGACATTCGGAACATCAGAGCCTATCTCCTGACGGCGCTCTACAATGCGCCTGTTACGATAGACAATTACTACTCCGCGCTGGTCAACCATGATCTCTACGGGCAGGACAAGTCCTCCCAATAATCACATAAATACGATTGCAGCATAAGAAGCTGTTTGAGCAATGCTCGGAAAGGAAAAACATGAGAAGTGCAAAAGAAACAGGCTGCTTCCCGTATGGCAGCGGTCAGGTCTGTTACATGGAGGTCTCGCCTGACGGAGCCGTTACCCAGTTATCCACGGTTTGTGAAAAACGTTCTGCCTACATAAACGCACAGGCTGGCATCAGCAAAATCCTTGCAGTGTGGCCGGGACGTTGGTGCAGCGATCTCTTCATCATTGACGATCTGGACGCTTTTTCCGAAAAGCAAAGTCTGTTCGGAAAATACAGATAACTCGGCGGAAAGGAGGATAGCTCGAATGAAAATCTTCTGTCTCAAGGGTGTGCCGCCTTAGCTGAGGCAGCATCCCCTCAATCATCTCAAGGAAAGGAGGTATCACTGCAATGCAGGATGAAGTCAACACCAAAGTTGTTGCAATCATGATCAAGGGCGGCA
>OKRR01001034.1_pt1 | contig 27480 bp, 26 predicted proteins | sample 1601211 | NCBI WGS metagenome assembly OKRR01 (sample SAMEA3541525, study PRJEB24748) | human gut metagenome | biome: human gut; feature: human-associated habitat; material: faeces | place: China | collected 2012
TACAGCTGCCATGTCGAAGACGACAGCATAAAAATCACGGGCGTAGTGGGAGATACTTCGAGATTCGTAAATATGTAGGACCTGTTATTTTGCTATGCCTGAGAAATCTGGGAGGTGTTGACATGGGGAAAGACAAAAAACCGGACAAAATAGAAGTCAGAGGCGCAAGAGTCCATAATCTGAAAAATATCAGCGTTGATATTCCGCTGAATGAGATTGTCGGGATTGCCGGAGTATCCGGCTCCGGTAAAAGCTCTCTTGCGCTGGGGGTGCTGTATGCCGAAGGATCGAGACGTTATCTGGAATCTCTTTCTACATACACGCGCCGGCGGATGACGCAGGCATCGAGAGCGGATGTGGATGAGGTGCTGTATGTTCCGGCGGCGTTGGCATTGCATCAGAGACCGGCGGTTCCTGGCATCCGTTCGACTTTCGGGACAGCAACAGAGCTGCTCAACAGCCTGCGGCTGATGTTCTCCCGCCTTGCCAGCCATCGCTGTCCGAATGGCCACTACCTGAAGCCCAGCATCAATGTTGCCGCGATGAATGGAGAATTAGTCTGCCCGGAGTGCGGGGAGCATTTTTATGCCCCGGGGGCAGAAGAGCTTGCCTTTAATTCCACCGGGGCGTGCAAATGCTGCAGCGGCACGGGAATGGTGCGGACTGTTGACCGTGCAACACTGATTCCGGATGAAAATAAAACCATTGATGAGGGAGCCGTTGCGCCATGGAATTCTCTGATGTGGTCTTTGATGACAGATGTCTGCCGGGAGATGGGGGTGCGCACGAATGTTCCGTTCAAAGACCTGACAGAGCGGGAAAAGGAGATCGTCTATGATGGTCCGATGGAGAAGAAGCATATCTTCTATGTCCCGAAGAATAAGAATAGCGCTGCGGTCGGGGAACTGGATATGACCTATTACAGTGCCACGGCAACTGTCCTCAATGCACTGAATAAGGTAAAGGACGAAAAGGGCATGAAAAGGGTTGAGAAATTCCTGCGGGAGGATATTTGTCCGGAATGTCATGGGACAAGACTTTCAGAAGAGGCCAGGGCGCCGAGACTGATGGGGATTTCGCTGGCAGATGCCTGCAGGATGACCCTGAAAGAGTCTGTTGCCTGGGTGAAGCGTGTACCGGAAGCTCTGCCGGAGGAGATGCGGAATATGGCGGAAGCTGTTTGTGAGTCGTATCTGGAAGCAGCTGTTCGACTCATGGATTTAGGGCTTGGCTATCTGACACTGGATCGGGCATCTTCCACGCTCTCCACGGGGGAACGGCAGCGGATGCAGCTTGCAAGGGCTGTGCGCAACCGCACAACAGGCGTTCTATATGTTCTGGACGAGCCTTCCATTGGTTTGCATCCGGCAAATATTGTGGGGTTGAACGGTGTGATGCATGATCTTGTCCGGGACGGCAATTCAGTCCTGCTGGTAGATCATGATACACAGATCCTGCAGGAAGCGGACTGGCTGGTGGAAATGGGACGCGGTGCCGGAGCATATCCGGAAGATCGATGCAAATGGAATTCATCAGATCAAGCTGATCGATGCAACACCGATCGGCGTGAATGTGCGTTCAACGGTTGCCACCTATGCGAATGTGCATGATGAGCTGCGAAAGATTTACGGCAGGACAGCGGAGGCAAAACGGCTTGGATATAAAGCCGGAGATTTTTCCTACAACACGGGAAGTCTGCGGTGTCCGGTCTGTGATGGTACCGGTATGATCTCACTGGATGTCCAGTTTTTGCCCGATGTGGATATTCCATGTCCGGAGTGTCGTGGTTCACGCTATGGAAAACAGGCGAAGCGGATCCGTTATACAAACAAGGATGGAGAAGAACGGTCATTGCCGGAACTGATGAATATGGATGTCAACGCTGCCGCGCAGTACTGCCGGCACATGAATTCAGTCAGACCGAAGCAGGAAATCCTGCGTGATCTGGGACTTGGGTATCTGACCCTTGGGGAGGAAACACCGTCACTTTCCGGTGGAGAGGCACAGCGCTTAAAGCTGGCAAGCGAAATGGACCGGAAACAGACGGATTCGGTTTTTGTTTTTGATGAGCCGACCATTGGTCTGCATCCGAAAGACGTAGAAACCCTGCTTCAGGTCTTTGCAACCCTGATCGATAATGGTGCAACGGTGATTGTCATAGAGCATGATCTGGATGTGATCCGCACCGCAGACTATCTTGTGGATATGGGGCCGGACGGCGGTGAGGACGGCGGCAGGATCGTTGCCTGCGGCTCACAGGACGATATCGTAAACTGCAGGGAAAGCGTAACCGGAAGATTTATCTGACAACAGACGAGCCGGTTGCTGCAAACTTTTGTGATTGCGGATGGCCGGCATTCCGATGCCGGTTGTTTTGCAGGATTGAAATTCCCGTTACTTAATGATAGAATCAGTATACCTGTCAGTATGAACAGAGTTTAACACCAGAAAGGGATTTGTTTTTATAATGAAAGAGAGGGATGGTTTTAAAAGCCGGACCGGTTTTGTGCTTGCGTGCATCGGTTCGGCGGTTGGTATGGGAAATATCTGGCGTTTTCCATACATTGTTTCAGACTGGGGTGGCATGACATTTCTGCTTCCCTATTTGATGTTTGTGGTTTTGATCGCTTCTACCGGCGTGATCGAGGAGATGGCGCTGGGACGTGCGGCCAAGAGCGGCCCCATCAAGGCCTTTGGAATGTGCACAGAGCTTCGGACCGGAAAGAAACGGGCGGGAGAGCTGATCGGCATGATCCCGGTTCTGGGCTCCATGGCGCTGGCAATCGGTTATACAGTAGTAGTCGGCTGGATTTTCAAGTATGCGTTTCTGGCGCTTAGCGGAAATCTGTATACACTGGGACAGGATATGGGGGCCATTGGTGGTCTGTTCGATGGTACTGCTTCCGGATTTGGAAATAACAGCTGGCTTGTCATCACAGTTCTGGTAACTGCAGTCATCATGGCTTTTGGTATTGCCGGTGGAATTGAAAAAGCCAACAAGGTAATGATGCCGCTGCTATTTGTGCTGTTTCTGGGACTTGGCGCATACATTTTTACCCTGCCTGGTTCTGAGAACGGCTATCATTATATTTTTACCATTGATCCGGCAGGCTTAAAGGATGTACGCCTTTGGATCTATGCGTTTGGCCAGGCATTTTTTTCTCTGTCTATTGCCGGAAATGGAACAGTTATTTACGGTTCCTACTTAAGTGATTCCGAGGATATTCCTGGTTCGGCAAGAAATGTGGCATTTTTTGACACACTGGCGGCGCTGCTGGCTGCCTTTGTGATCATTCCCGGCATGGCGGCAGGCGGAGCGGAGTTATCCTCCGGAGGCCCGGGTCTGATGTTTATTTATCTGCTAAACGTATTTAACGGCATGCCGGGCGGCAGAATCTGCGGCATGGTATTTTATGTCTGTGTCCTGTTTGCCGGCATGAGTTCCCTGGTCAATCTGTACGAGGCTCCGGTGGAAACCCTGCAGGAGCGCTGCGGTCTGAAACGCCCGGCAGCGGTTGCAGTGATCGCGGTGCTCGGCTGCGGTGTGGCACTGTTTATTCAGGGGATCGTATCAGGCTGGATGGATGTGGTATCCATCTATATTTGTCCGTTAGGGGCTATGCTTGCGGGTATCATGTTCTTCTGGGTGGCAGGAAAAGAATTTGCCTTGGAGACAGTCAACCGCGGCGCAAAGCGTGAGATTGGTGTCTGGTTTGTACCGCTTGGAAAGTATGTGCTGGTACCGGCGGCCTTTGTGGCACTGGTGGCCGGCGCGCTGATGGGAGGTATCGGCTGATAATAAAGGACAGGAAGGAGACTGGGATCATGAGAGAAAAACTGACAAAATCAGACGTGGAAAAGATTCAGGCAGAGATTGAGCATCGGAAACTGGAGGTGCGTCCTAAGTGCCTGGAAGCAGTCAAGGAAGCGCGTGCCCACGGAGATCTGAGTGAGAACTTTGAATATCATGCGGCAAAGAAGGATAAAAATCAGAACGAAAGCCGCATCCGTTATCTGGAGAATATGCTGAAAAATGCAATTGTGATCTCCGATGAGTCAAGATCCGATGAGGTCGGTCTGAATAAGGCGGTTACCCTCTATATGGAGGATGACGATGAAGAGGAGACCTACAAGCTGGTCACCAGCATCCGCGGCAACTCCATGCACAATATGGTCAGCATTGAGTCACCTCTTGGCAAAGCTATTCTGCGCCACAAGGTGGGGGACCGGGTAGAGATTACCACGGACAACGGTTACAGCTATTTTGCGGAGATCAGGAAAATTGAAGATATTGGAGATGAGGATGATACGATCCGAAAATTCTGATATTTCTGAGATATCAGAACTCCCGGATTGGAGGATCAGTATCTTGATCTGGTGTAAAAATTGATCACAAACTCCATAAAATGATGCACATAAGGCTTTAAGATAAAATTCTTATGGTAAACCAGATACAGGCTGCGGCTGTCTGCAACCATCGGAAGATCAAAAACAAGAAGTTTCTGATCCGATCCGGGGCTGCAGGCGGCCGCTTTTGATATGACAGAAATTCCCAGACCGTTAGCAACGAGATTTTTGATGGATTCCTGGTCGTTCAGGCGGGCGGTGACCTGCAGGGAGCTTTCCGGAATGTTCAGCTTTTCCAGCAGTTCGCAGACAAATTTGCGGCTTCCGCTGCCTTCCTCCCGCAGGATCAGGTCCTCGGTCTGCAGAATCTGCTCTATGGGAAGGCAGTTGTCCTTAAGCTTCTGGAAATAGTGGTTTTTCTGTGTGATAAGCACCATCTGGTCCTGGTAGAAGGGTTCAAAGCAGAACCGGTCATCTTCGCTGATCATGCCAACCAGACCCAGGTTAAAGCTGCCTTCCAGAATTTTGTCCAGAATGCCCTGGCTGTCACTTTGATGGATATTGAAATAGGTTTCCGGACACAGCTTTTTGTAGGCAGGAAGAAGCTCCGGCAGCAGATAGGTGGACGGAATCGTGGAGGCACCCATGTGGATCACGTTCCGGCTTTCGTAAAGCTGCCATAATCGACGACAGCGATGAATGATTGCAGTTGCTTGAATTCCATATGTCTCCTTTGTATCAGATCCAGCCGCCGTCCAGGCCGATCACCTGGCCGGTCAGATAAGAACCCTTGTAACCAAGGTGATAGACAAAGTCTGCTACCTCCTCCGCGCGCCCAAGGCGTCCTGCCGGAATTTCCTCGACAAGCTGGATCAGCTCGTCTTCCTCCATCCACTGGTTCATTTCTGTGTCAATGGCGCCGCAGGCTACTGCGTTTACCTGAATATTACTGGGAGCCAATTCCTTGGCCAGCGCTTTTGTGAAGGCGTTGATGCCGCCCTTGGTTGCGGAATAGGCCACTTCGCAGGAGGCACCTACACAGCCCCAGACAGAAGAAATATTGACGATCTTTCCGTGTCCGGCCGGAAGCATCAGCGGGATAGCCAGCTTGCAGCAGTTAAAGACGGAAGTCAGATTGGTGCGCAGGATGCGGTCCCAGTCTTCCGAAGACATGTCCTGAAGAAGGCCGATGTAATCGATCCCGGCATTGTTGACAAGTACATCCAGAGAGCCAAATTGCTTACGGATCATGGAAAACATCTGCTCACAGGCGGACATATCTCCCATGTCTCCGAGAAATGCGGTACAGGTTACCTGATAGCTTTCAATTTCTTTTTTTGTCTGCATCAGCTCCTGTTTGCGGTGCGCGCAGTTGATAATAACGTTGTAGCCTTTCTTGGCGAATTTTACGGCAATGGCCTTTCCGATTCCACGGGAAGCGCCGGTCACGAGAACAACTTTCTTTGCCATAAAGATCACTCCTTTCTCTGGTTCTATTTTATCATAAAAATGAAATATTTGCTCGGTGGTTTCTGAAATGATTGAGACATTTTACAATTCAATTACAATTTTGCGAACGCTCTGTAACTTTTAAGATAGTTATGCTATACTGGATGACAGATTACAGTGGAAACAGGATAATGGCTGTGGATCCACAGCTGGAAAGGCAAATACGCATGAATATATGGAAGAAAGTACTGGCAGTGAGCTGTCTTTGCGCAGCGGCATCCAGCCCGTTTGCCGCTTATGCGGATGCGTCAAAGTCTGTTCATGAGGCAACGCTTGTGGCAGCACCTGCAGATTATGAAAATATTGCGGTATCGCAGGTATCAGATTATGTAAATATTCGGGAACAGGCAACTACAAACAGCAAGATTGTCGGTAAAATCTATAATAACTGTGCGGCTACCATTCTGGAGACGGTGGAAGGAGAGGGCGGAAGCTGGTACCGTATCCAGTCCGGAACGGTTAACGGTTTTATCAAATCCCAGTATTTTATCACCGGACAGGAGGCGGAGACTCTGGCGCAGTCGATTGGGCGGGAGTTTGTCACAGTCAGTGTGGATAACCTGCGTCTCCGAGAGGAACCGAACCTCACCAGCAATGTCCTGACTATGGTTTCAAGCGGTTCTCGCTACGTGGTCCAGGGAGATGAAGGTGATTTTTATAAGGTTGAGGTCGATGCAGACCTGATCGGCTACATTGCCAAGTCTTATTGTCAGGTAGAGGTGGAATTTGACCAGGCAGTATCCCTGGAGGAAGAACGCCAGAAGCTGGAGGAAGAAGCGCAGAGAAAGCGTGATGCCCAGACAGCTATCGCAAACCTGGAGCAGACCATCAAGATGGAAGAAAATAAGGATGTCATCATTGCGGCCAATCCATCCCAGAGCGATGATTCCGCAATGACAAGTGCTCCGCCGGCGAATAATGCGCAGAGCAGTCAGTCCAAGAGTCCGTCAGCAGGACAGAGCAGTTCGGGCAGCCAGCCGGCGGCCTCTGCTCCGGGAAAGACAGATTCTTCGCAGAACAGTTCCTCTCAGAGCGGCTCCAGCCAGATCGGATCTTCCGGTCCGTCTGCCGGTACGGTATCTTCACCGGTTGCCGGTCCCGGAAGTCCTGCAGCAGTCGTATCTGCGACCAGAACAGCTATCGTGGCTTATGCGAAACAGTTTTTGGGCAATCCATATGTTTACGGAGGCACCAGCCTGACAAATGGCGCAGACTGCTCCGGCTTTACCCAGTCAGTTTTTGCTCACTTTGGTATTACGACAGGAAGAAGCTCAAGAGATCAGGCGGCAAAGGGAAAAGAAATTTCCATGTCAGCCATTCAGCCGGGCGATCTGCTGTTCTATGCCAGCGGTAATTATATCAACCATGTGGCTATTTACATAGGCGATGGAAAAATCATCCACTCCAGCAATCCGACTACGGGTATCACCATCACCAAATACAACTACCGTACGCCGTGCAAGGCGGTGACATTCCTGAATTAGGAGTGAGCGGGCTATGAATGAAAAAAAACAATACTGCGGCCTGGATCTGCTGAAATTTATCATGGCAGTCCTGGTGGCCGCGCGGCATATGATCCAGGTATTTTATCCGGCAGAGAGCCGCTGGCGTCTGGTGATCGGCAGCTGGCTTTCTAACCTGGCAGTTCCGGTGTTCTTCATCATTGCCGGTTTTCTGCTGTTTCGCAAGATCCCGGATACCGGCAAAAAGAGCGGATGGCCGGTGGCAGGACGTTATGCCTGGCGCATTGTGAAGCTGTATCTGCTCTGGTGCGTGATCTACTGGCCCATTGATATCTTCAACTGGTATCATGGTACAGCCGGCATTGCGGAGACTGTGAAGGCATATATCCATTCCTTCTTTTTCTCGAGCACCATTGCCCAGCTGTGGTATCTTCCGGCGCTGGCAGTGGCGGTCCTTCTGGTATGGACCGCTTACCGGGCAGGGCTGGGCGTGCGGCAGCTGCTGGTGCTGACAGGTGTGCTGTTTGCGTTTGGGTGCATCTGCGACAACTGGTATTTTACCGAGCGGGCGCCTATGAAGATCCAGGAGTTCGTCTGGTGGTACGCACCCAAATTTGTCACCATGCGAAACGGTCTGTTTTATGGCAGCTTCTACCTGACACTCGGACTCTGGTTTTCCAGAAAGACCTGGCGCATGCCGGTACTGCTTTCTCTTGGGGGCAGTGTGGTGTTTCTGATTCTCATGTACAAAGAGGTGTCCACCTGCTTCAATACCAATATGGTATTCACCGCGGCTCCGGTGGCAGTCTGCCTGACAGAGCTTTTTATGGGCTTTGCGGGAGCGTATTCCCGTTTCTTTGTGATCCTGCGGGAAATGAGTGAATGGATATACTTTTCCCATTTTTATTTCTTCTATTTCTTTTCGTGGACAGTAAAGTGGAATCCACTTCCGCTCACCAAACAGAATATTACGCTGTGTATTTTTGTGCCGATGCTGCTGTTTGCGCTTTTGGTATCACTTTTATCCCATCGGGAAAAAGGAAAGTGGCTTCGGAAATTTATTTGAATGAACGTCAAAACGCCTCCGGGAAATCATATTCCCGAAGGCGTTTTGTGTATGAAAGTACTCTGATCCTCGTATGGAATTGTTTAGAACTCCGGCTCGATCAGTCCGTAGGTCTGTCCTTTTCTCTTATAAACAACGTTGACTTCCTCAGTCTCTGCATTTAAGAATACGTAGAAGTTATGTCCTAACAGCTCCATCTGTACGCAGGCTTCTTCCGGATCCATGGGTTTCATGGCGAAACGTTTGGTCTTCACGATCTGGATCTCGTCCTCAGCCTCGACCTCTTCAGTGATGAACAGATCGGAGAAGGCCTGTGCGGACTGTTTCTGGTCAATGAGTTTGTTTTTGTACTTACGAAGCTGGCGTTCGATGATCTCTTCTACCAGGTCAATGGATACGTACATATCACTGCTGGATTCTTCGGCACGGATAATGCTACCCTTAACCGGGATGGTAACCTCGATCTTCTGTTTGTCTTTCTGTACGCTGAGCGTTACGATGATTTCTGTATCCGGAAGGAAGTAACGTTCCAGTTTTCCGATTTTTTCCTCAATGGCGGCGCGAAGCCCCGGAGTCACATCAATATTTCTGCCTGTAATTGTATAACGCATAAGTCATCAGCTCCTTCTTTTGAGATGTCCTAAGTATAACATATAAAACCGAAAATTTCAACCAAAACGAGGAAATTGTTGAGACAATTATTGAGAATGAAATATAAAAACGCATACTTTATCCACAAAAAATAAATTGCATTTTTACCTGCATGTCAGCGGAAAAGTCAAGCGCTTTTAGTGTATTTTTTGGCGTAAAACGCGGATTTATAAGATATGAACAAAGAAAACCGCGGAGTTTCCGAAAGTGGAAGAACTGGAAAATGTGGGAAATTTATGTGGATAATGTGGATAACTTGGTGTATAACTCATTTTTGGCTGAAAAACAGGGGGAAGAAATGTGGATGCAGATTTCGTGGATAATGTGGATAACGTGGATAAGTTGTGAATCGAACATAGTTTTTGTGCAACCTGACAAGTTTACCATAATTTCAAAATTATGTCACCTTTGTATCGAGGAAATTAATTTTTTGTGAACAAGGGGCCTAAAACTTGAATAAATCAGGGGATGGTGGTACAATATCAAAGATTGACTTATAATAGTAGAAATGTGACAGACGAAACAAAGAAAATTTAGGAGAAAGAACTATATGAATCTCATAGAAAAAGTATTTGGCACCCACAGTGAGCGGGAACTGAAGATGATCTATCCGATCGTGGATAAGATCGAGGCGCTGCGCCCGACCATGCAGGCAAAGACCGATGAGGAGCTGCGCGACAATACCCGCATCTTCAAGGAGCGCCTGGTCAATGGCGAGACTCTGGACGATATTCTTCCGGAGGCATTTGCCACCGTACGTGAGGCCGCAAAGCGTGTGCTGAACATGGAACATTACCCGGTACAGCTCATTGGTGGTATCGTCCTGCATCAGGGCCGTATCGCTGAGATGAGAACCGGTGAAGGTAAGACCCTGGTTTCTACTTCCCCGGCATATTTAAATGCACTGGCCGGTAAAGGCGTTCATATCGTAACGGTCAACGACTATCTGGCAAAGCGAGATGCGGAGTGGATGGGACAGGTTCACCGTTTCCTGGGTCTGACCGTCGGAGTGGTATTAAATCCGATGACCTCTGAGGAGCGTAAGGCTGCATACAACTGCGATATTACCTACGTTACCAACAACGAGCTGGGCTTTGATTACCTGCGTGATAACATGGCCATCTACAAAGATCAGATGGTTCTGCGCAATCTGGATTACGCCATCATCGATGAGGTCGATTCCGTCCTGATCGATGAAGCAAGAACCCCGCTGATCATTTCCGGACAGAGCGGTAAATCCACCAAGCTGTACGAGGTCTGCGATGTGCTGGCCCATCAGCTGGTACGCGGTGAGGCCTCCGGTGAGTTCACCAAGATGAATGCCATCATGGGTGAGGACATTGAAGAAACCGGAGATTTCATTGTAAACGAAAAGGATAAAGTCGTTAACCTGACTGAGGAAGGCGTTAAGAAGGTAGAGCAGTTCTTCCATATTGAGAACCTGGCAGATCCGGAAAATCTGGAGATCCAGCACAACATCATTCTGGCACTGCGCGCAAACTACCTGATGTTCCGTGATAAGGACTATGTGGTAAAAGATGATGAGGTACTGATCGTCGATGAATTTACCGGACGTATCATGCCGGGCCGCCGTTACTCAGATGGCCTGCATCAGGCAATTGAGGCGAAGGAGCATGTGAATGTGCGTCGTGAGAGCAAGACTCTGGCAACCATCACCTTCCAGAACTTCTTCAACAAATTCCGCAAAAAATCCGGTATGACAGGTACTGCGCTGACTGAGGAGAAAGAGTTCCGAAACACTTATGGCATGGACGCGATCGCAATCCCGACCAACCGTCCGGTAGCGCGTATCGATCATGAGGATGCCGTATACAAGACGAAAAAAGAAAAATTTGAGGCTGTTGTCAACGATGTTGTAGCTTCTCATGAGAAGGGACAGCCGGTGCTGGTTGGTACCATTACCATTGAGACTTCCGAGCTTTTAAGCAAGATGCTGAACAAACGCGGCATCCAGCATAAGGTCCTGAACGCGAAGTTCCATGAGCTGGAGGCTGAGATCGTAGCAGATGCAGGTATTCATGGAGCCGTAACTATCGCAACCAACATGGCAGGCCGTGGTACCGATATCAAGCTGGATGATGAGGCAAAGGCAGCAGGCGGTTTAAAGGTTATCGGTACCGAGCGTCACGAGTCCCGCCGAATCGATAACCAGTTGCGCGGCCGTTCCGGACGTCAGGGAGACCCGGGTGAATCCCGTTTCTATATTTCCCTGGAAGATGACCTGATGCGTCTGTTCGGTTCTGAGCGTCTCATGGCTATGTTCGAAGCTCTGGGTGTTCCGGAGGGCGAGCAGATCGAGCACAAGATGCTTTCCAGTGCCATTGAGAAGGCACAGATGAAGATCGAGAACAACAACTACGGTATCCGTGAAAACCTGTTAAAATACGACGAGGTCAACAACGAGCAGCGTGAGATCATCTACGCAGAGCGCCGCAAGGTTCTGGATGGAGATAACATGCGCGACCTCATCTTAAAGATGATCACCGATATCGTGGAGAACTCCGTAGATCTGTCCATTTCTGATGAGCAGGCATCCTCTGATTGGGATCTGAAGGAGCTGAACAGTCTTCTGCTCCCGATCATTCCGCTTGAGACGATTACGGCAGAGAATCATCCGGTGACCAAGAAAAATGAGTTAAAGCACATGCTGAAGGAAGAAGCCATCAAGCTGTATGAGGCGAAGGAGGCTGAATTCCAGGATGCAGAGCAGATCCGTGAGCTGGAGCGTGTGGTACTTCTGAAGGTGATCGACAACAAGTGGATGAGCCATATCGATGACATGGACCAGCTGCGTCAGGGTATCGGCCTGCAGGCTTACGGCCAGAGAGATCCGGTTGTTGAGTATAAGATGAATGCCTACGAGATGTTCGAGGCCATGACGGCTGCCATCACCGAGGAGACAGTCCGTATTCTGTTCCACATTCGCGTAGAGCAGAAGGTTGAACGAGAGCCGGCAGCGAAGGTAACCGGGACCAACCGTGACACCTCTGCGCCGCAGGCACCGAAGGTACGCCAGGTGCAGAAGATTTACCCGAATGATCCGTGTCCGTGCGGAAGCGGTAAAAAGTTCAAACAGTGCCATGGCCGCGATCTGATGCCGAGATAAGATTCAGAAATATAATTATGAAAGAAGGTGACACAATGGTAGAATTAGATCAGTTTAAGTACACATTATCGACCTTTGAAAAACCATTAGTGGAAGTGAGGGATTCACTTTGACCTGGATAACAAGGTCAGACGAATCGATGAGTTAGATAAATCCATGGAGGAGCCAGGCTTCTGGGACAATGCCGACCGTGCCACCAAACTGGTGCAGGAGGCAAAGAACCTGAAGGATACCGTAGATCTTTACCGTGGTCTGGAGCAGCAGTACGAAGATATCCAGGTGATGATCGAGATGGGCTATGAGGAGGAAGATCCTGCCCTGATACCGGAGATCCAGGAGATGCTGGATGAGTTCGAGCGCAATCTGGAGAAACTGCGCATGGAGACGCTGCTGTCCGGAGAGTATGACAAATACAATGCTATCCTGCGTCTGAATGCAGGCGCAGGCGGTACCGAATCCTGTGACTGGTGCAGCATGCTTTACCGTATGTACTGCAGATGGGCGGACAAGATGGGCTATAAGACCGAGGTCCTGGACTACCTGGACGGCGATGAAGCAGGCATTAAATCTGTTACCATCCAGATCAATGGTGAAAATGCCTTCGGCTATTTAAAGTCCGAACGCGGTGTGCACCGCCTGGTGCGGATCTCTCCGTTCAATGCGGCAGGAAAGCGTCAGACCTCCTTTGTATCCTGTGATGTTATGCCGGATATTGAAGAAGATCTGGATGTGGAGATCAACCCGGATGACCTGCGGATCGATACCTATCGTTCCAGCGGTGCCGGTGGTCAGCATATCAACAAGACCTCCTCTGCGATCCGTATCACCCATATTCCGACCGGAATCGTGGTACAGTGCCAGAATGAGCGTTCCCAGTTCCAGAACAAGGATAAGGCCATGCAGATGTTAAAGGCAAAGCTGTATATGTTAAAGCAGCAGGAGAATGCAGAGAAGCTTTCTGACATCCGGGGCGATGTGAAAGAGATCGGCTGGGGAAACCAGATCCGCTCTTATGTCCTGCAGCCGTATACCATGGTCAAGGATCTGCGCACCGGAGAGGAAACCGGAAATGTGGCCAATGTGCTGGATGGCGGGCTTGATCCGTTTATCAGCGCTTACCTGCGCTGGCTGAGTCTGGGCTGTCCGGACCGCAAGGCATCCGCAGAAGATTAATTTGAAATTCTTTATAAAAGCAGAGTGTATGCAAGAAAAAGCTTGCACTCTGCTTTTTTTTGTGCTAATATCTCTCACATGAGCACAAATGTTCATGATAGACGAACATGAAATGTGCCGGGAGGATTGATTATGCCAGAGGAAAAAACAAAATACTTTGTGGTAAAACAGAAAGCGGTACCGGAAGTATTACTGAAGGTGGTAGAGGCGAAAAAGCTTCTGGAGTCGGAACGTGTGCTGACCGTGCAGGAGGCAACGGACCGTGTAGGTATCAGCCGCAGTTCTTTTTATAAATATAAAGAGGATATTTTCCCGTTTTACGACAATACCAAGGGCAAAACGGTTACCTTTGTGGTACAGATGGATGATGAACAGGGCCTTCTTTCGGACCTGCTCCATATTGTAGCGATTTATAAGGCAAATATTCTGACGATCCACCAGAGTATTCCGGTCAACGGCGTGGCAACCCTGACCTTGTCCGTAGAAGTAAAGGACAACACCGGCAATATTTCCAAGATGGTGGAAGAAATCGAAGAACAGGATGGTATCCATTATGTAAAGATTGTTTCCAGGGAGTAGCACCGGAGTTCGCAGATATTGGGGAGTTTATACGAATAAATGAATCGATAACAGAGAGAAAAGTGAGGAAAGAGCAATGGTACAGGTAGCAATCATGGGATATGGCACAATTGGTTCCGGAGTAGCGGAGATTTTGGCCAGGAACGCAGAGCAGATCAAAAATGGCTGTGGTCAGGATGTGGCTCTTAAGTATGTTCTGGATCTTCGGGACTTTCCGGGAAGCCCGGTGGAAGACAAGATCGTACATGATTTTTCCGTGATCGAGCAGGATCCGGAGGTCAGCGTGGTGGTAGAGACCATGGGCGGACTGAACCCGTCGTACCCGTTTGTAAAAGCAAGCCTGTTAGCCGGCAAGCATGTGGTAACTTCCAACAAGGCGCTGGTGGCAGCCTATGGAACGGAGCTTCTTGCCATTGCGAGGGAAAAGAACGTAAACTTCTTTTTTGAGGCCAGTGTGGGCGGCGGTATCCCGATCATCCGTCCGCTGTACCGCTGCTTAAAGGGAGAGAAAATCCTGGAGATCACCGGTATCTTAAACGGAACCACCAACTTCATCCTGACTAAGATGGATAAGGAGGGTGCTTCCTTTGAGACTGTATTGAAAGAGGCACAGGATTTAGGCTATGCAGAACGCAATCCGGAGGCAGATGTAGAGGGCTATGATACCTGCAGAAAGATCGCGATCCTTACAGCAATGGCAACCGGAAAAGAAGTAAACTATGAGGATATCTGTACTGAGGGCATCACGAAGATTACCGATGTGGATTTCAAGTATGCAGATAAGCTTGGAACTTCCGTGAAGCTGTTTGGAACCAGCCGCATGGACGGCAATGAGGTTCACGCATGGGTCGCACCGGTCATGATCGGAAAGGATCATCCGCTGTATGCCGTAAATGATGTATTTAACGGCATTCTGGTAAAGGGCAACATGCTGGGCACTTCCATGTTCTACGGAAGCGGAGCCGGAAAGCTCCCGACCGCAAGCGCTGTCATTGCGGATATTATGGAAGCGGTTGAGAATGCGGACCATAACGTTCCGTTCGGCTGGAGCGGTGAGCGTCTGACGATCGCAAACCAGAAAACTTCCGTACACCGCTATTTTGTGCGTGTGGAGGGAAATGGGGCAGAGCTGGAGCAGGCCGCAGCCGCTGCATTTGGCGGCGGCCAGATTGTAAAGCTTGAAAATCTGACCGATGAATTCGCGCTTCTGACCGGTGAAATGAGTGAAGCAGCATACGCAGACTGCGCTGCTGCCTTTGAGAAAACCGCAAAGATCCGCCAGAGAATCCGCGCAGAGTTATAAAATGAAATATGAGGAAAGCATAGAAAATGCCAGGCAGCATCCTTTGATGCTGCCTGGCATTTTGCCTGAAATACGGTTGCTGACAGCTTACTGCGCTGTCGTTCCCATGTGGTTTAGAATTTCCTGAGCCTGGTGATATACCTGACGGATCAGGTCGGCATTGGCTGGATCCCGGGCTACTTCGTAGACCAGCATATACTGGAAAAAGATAAAAAAGCTCAGCAGGATGCAGAAGATTCCAATAACAAATCCAGCAATTCCGGCACCGGTAAAATGGTGCTCTTTCCGGGAAAACCATGCGCTCAAAGCCGCAGAAGCTCCGAGTATGATCTGAACCGGCGGATAAAACCAGCTGAAGATAGCGAAGATGCCGAGAAAAAGGCTGGTCCGCGCGAGTCTGTTGGGGGAGGGGCGTTTGGCGCCGGTGTTTTGTTCCATGTAAATTCCTCCGTAGGTAGAGATAAAATAACATTCTTAATCATAACACGAAAACAAAAAAGCCTCAAGGGAGAATCTTGAATGGCTTGCGCCGCATCTGGTTATGGATTATAATGAAAGATACAGCTTAAAGAAAGACAAAAGGAGTTTTACACCAGATGGATATTTTTAAAATATTGCAGGAAGAACTGCAGATTGGATATAAGCAGGTGGAGGCAGCGGTCCAGCTGATCGATGAAGGAAACACCATTCCGTTCATTGCCCGTTACCGCAAAGAGGCAACCGGCTCTTTGAACGATGAGGTACTCCGAAATCTGGACGAGCGTCTGCGTTACCTGCGCAACCTGGACGAAAAGAAGGAACAGGTGCTTTCTACCATCCGGGATCAGGAAAAGCTGACACCGGAGCTGGAAAAACAGATTCAGGCGGCCATGACCATGGTAGCTCTGGAAGATCTCTATCGTCCATACCGTCCAAAGCGCCGAACCCGCGCCATGATCGCGAAGGAACGTGGCCTGGAGCCATTGGCGGATCTGATCCTTGCGCAGCAGGTGGAGGAACCGTTAGAGAAGCTTGCAGAAGGCTATGTGTCGGAAGCCAGGGAGGTGCCGACGGCGGCTGATGCCATTGCCGGAGCAAAGGATATCATTGCGGAGCGCATTTCCGACCAGGCAGATTACCGCACTTATATCCGAAAGGTTACCACAGAGCAGGGCATGCTCCGTTCCCAGGCCAGAGATGAAAAGGCAGAGTCTGTTTATGAGATGTATTACCAGTACGAGGAACCGGTGAAAAAATGCGCCGGTCACCGTGTCCTGGCTTTAAACCGCGGTGAAAAAGAAAAGGTGCTGACCGTGAAGGTAGAGGCTCCGGAGGAGAATATCCTGCGCTATCTGGAAAAACAGATCGTCACTCAGGACAACCCATATACCGCACCGGTTTTAAGAGAGGTAGCTGCAGACAGCTACCGCCGTTTGATTGCGCCGGCGATTGAGCGTGAGATCCGCAGTGCTCTGACTGAGACTGCAGAGGCCGGAGCAATTAAGGTATTCGGCAAGAATTTAAAGCAGCTTCTGATGCAGCCGCCGGTTGCAGGCCGTGTTGTGCTGGGCTGGGATCCGGCATTCCGTACCGGCTGTAAGCTGGCTGTTGTGGATGCGACAGGCAAGGTGCTGGATACCACCGTTATTTACCCGACTGCACCGCAGAATAAGGTAGAGGAATCCAAGAAAATCGTAAAAGACCTGATCAAAAAATATGATATTTCGCTGATCTCACTCGGAAATGGCACAGCCTCGCGTGAGTCTGAGATGATCATCGTGGAGCTGCTCAAAGAGATTCCGCAGCAGGTTCAGTACGTGATCGTCAACGAGGCAGGAGCCTCTGTGTATTCTGCCAGCAAGCTGGCTACCGAGGAGTTCCCGAACTTTGATGTAGGGCAGCGAAGCGCAGCTTCTATCGCAAGAAGACTGCAGGATCCGCTGGCAGAGCTTGTCAAGATTGATCCAAAGTCCATCGGCGTGGGGCAGTATCAGCATGATATGAACCAGAAAAACTTAAGTGAAACCCTGCAGGGCGTTGTGGAGGATTGCGTAAACCGTGTGGGCGTGGATTTAAACACCGCTTCCGCCTCCCTGCTTGAGTACATTTCCGGTGTCTCCAAGGCCATTGCGAAGAACATTGTGGCATATCGCGAGGAGAACGGCGTATTCACAAACCGCAGACAGCTTTTAAAGGTAGCAAAGCTTGGCCCGAAGGCATTCGAGCAGTGTGCCGGCTTCATGCGCATCAAAGGCGGGGACAATCCGCTGGATATGACTTCCGTGCATCCGGAAAGCTATGAGGCAGTACAAAAGCTTCTGGAAAAGGTAAGCTGCAGACCGCAAGATATTGCCGCAGGCGGCTTAAAGGAACTTGGCAGAAAGGTACGCAGCTGCAAAGGTCTTGCAGAGGAGCTTGGCATCGGTGAGATCACGTTAAAGGACATTGTAAAGGAGTTGGAAAAACCGGCCAGAGATCCCCGTGAGGAGATGCAAAAACCGATCCTGCGTACCGATGTCCTTGAGATGAAGGACCTGACACCGGGCATGGTGCTGAAGGGAACCGTGCGCAATGTCATCGACTTTGGTGCCTTTGTGGATATCGGTGTGCATCAGGATGGCCTGGTCCATATTTCACAGATGACAGACCGCTATATCAAGCATCCGCTTGAGGCAGTCAGCGTTGGTGATATCGTAGAGGTGAAGGTATTAAGCGTAGATCTGAACAAGAAGCGCATTGGCCTGACTATGAAGCTGTAAAAATGAAACAAAGGATTCTGCGAGGATGCCTTAGACGGCGGTCTGAAGCAGTGTTTGGAAAGGAACGGTGAATGCGATGGCAAACGAGAAACATGCGGCAAGTGAAGTCAATGAGACTGCCTGCACCGGCAAAACGGTAGATGTGACTTTGCATATTACGGCGAAGGATCTGTGGGCATTTTCCATGTATCATGCGAATGCCGGATTTATGGGAATTTTTAATGGGCTCTTTTCCCTGGCAGCGCTGTATCTTCTGATCTTCCGCTGGAATACCACTACGGTTCCATATAGGTGCCTGCTTGTGGTCTGTGCATTGATCTTTACCGTCTGGCAGCCATGTCTGCTCTGGCTCAAGGCAAGCAAACAGGCAAAGCGTCCGGCTGTAAAAAATCCAATGCGGCTGATGTTCGATCAGGAGAAGCTGACGGTTAGCCAGGAGGACAATTCCGCAGATTTTACCTGGGAACAGATGGGGCGGCTGGATGCGAAGCCATCCATGTACATTCTTTATATGGACCGGGTTCATGCCTATCTGATCCCGAAAACGGCTCTGGGCGATCAGGAAGAAGCGTTCAGGGAACTGGTGACGGCACATCTCCCGAAAGAAAAACGGAGGAAAATCTGATGGAATATACAAGCAACAGCCCACAGGAAACCTTTGCCCTGGGGAAACGCCTGGGGGAACAGGCAAAGCCGGGAGAGGTGTATTGCCTGGACGGCGATCTGGGAGTGGGCAAGACTATTTTTACCCAGGGCTTTGCAGCCGGACTCGGAATTGATGAGCCGGTGAACAGTCCGACCTTTACCATTGTACAGCAGTACGACAGCGGACGGATTCCCCTGTACCATTTTGATGTGTATCGCATCGGCGATATCAGCGAGATGGACGAGATCGGCTATGAGGACTGCTTTTACGGAGAGGGCGTCTGTCTGATCGAGTGGTCCCAGCTCATTTTGGAGATCCTGCCGGATAAGGTTGTCCACATCTGCATTGAAAAAGACCTGGAGCAGGGATTTGATTACCGCAAGATAACGGTGGAGGGATTATCATGAAGATACTTGGAATAGAAAGTGCGTCACTGGTGGCTTCTGTGGCCGTGGTGAGCGATGGCCTGGTGACAGCAGAATATACCGTGGATTTTAAAAAGACCCATTCCCAGACGCTGCTTCCCATGATTGATGAGGTGACCCGCATGCTGGAGCTGGATCTTCATGAGGTCGATGCGATCGCGGTGTCAGGCGGTCCGGGCTCCTACACGGGCCTGCGCATCGGATCTGCTACGGCAAAGGGTCTTGGACTTGCGCTGGAGAAGCCGCTGGTCCATGTTCCGACCATGGATGCCATGGCTTATAATTTATATGGAACATCTGCACTCATCTGCCCGGTCATGGATGCAAGAAGAGGTCAGGTCTATACCGGACTCTATCATTATGAAGAGGCTTTTGAGGTTGTAAAGCCGCAGTGCGGCATGGATATCCACGAACTGATCAGAGAGCTGAATGCGCGCGGAGAGCGCGTGATCTTTCTGGGAGATGGTGTGCCGGTCAATGAGAAGATCATCCGTGAGGAGATGACGGTATCGTTTTCCTTTGCTCCAGCCCAGGTAAACCGCCAGCGCGGCGCCAGTGTGGCTGCCCTTGGAAGCGTATATATTGCGGAAGGCAGGACTGTGTCAGCCATGGATCACGCGCCGGATTATCTGCGCAAAGCCCAGGCGGAGCGCGAACTGGAAGAAGCAAAACGCCAGGGGAAGACGGACGAGCTGGCAGCAGGACACAGTGTCGGTACAGGAGACTCACAGTGATCCGCCGCATGGAAGAACGGGATATTCCGGAGGTGGCAGAGCTGGAGCGCATCTGCTTTTCGGAATGCTGGTCTGCCCGCATACTGGAATCCGGGATCCACAGTCCGTATGATGTCTATTATGTGTTTGAACAGGATGAAAGGATCCTTGGCTACTGCAACCTGCGGGTCCTTGCCGGAGAAGGTGAGGTTCAGCGGATTGCCGTGCATCCTGACAGCCGCCGTTATGGTGTCGGCAGAAAAATGATGGATGCTATGGTAGAATATGCTGTCCGGGAAGGTGCCTGTGCCATGAGTCTGGAGGTGCGCGAAGGAAACACGGCAGCCAGAAATCTGTATGAATCCTACGGTTTTATACAGGAGGCAGTGCGGAAATCCTATTATCATAACCCGACAGAGGATGCACTCATCATGTGGAAGCGAGATCTGCCGGAAAGAATTACCACTTAAAATCGTGAATATTTCTGTTTATAATGTAGGAGATGCGGCAGCTGGCCGTATCTCCTGTTTTTGTTTCATAGGAAATTGCGTCCTATGAAACAAACAAGCGCTCCGCAGGGATGCGCACTCGGCGCAAAGGTAGATGGTTGCTGAAGCAACCGCGCCTCGGCGCGAGAATGTGCCAAGGCACATTCTTTTTCGTTTCGCGGGAATGCCCCGAAATGTGAGCGATGACGCCGGAACAGGAAGAATAAGTGAAAAGAAAAGGTGAGGGACCAACATGAGAAAATATCAGGAAAGCGGAAAACTGGAAACTGTGATCTGCAATGGATGCGGAAAGAAACTGGTGGTAGAGCGGGGGATTCTGCGGGAGGGCGGATTTTCCGTGAATTATCCCTGGGATTATTTTTCGGAAAAAGATGGGGAGGTTCACCACTGGGATCTGTGCGAGGCGTGCTATGACCGGCTGATCCGGCAGTTTCGGATCGCACCGGAAATCGAGGAAGCGGTTGAATTCATTTAAACGCTATGCTATGATATCAGCATCAAATGAAATGAGGTTAATCGATTTATGTTAGATATCTGTTTACTGGGAACCGGCGGTATGATGCCGCTTCCGTATCGCTGGCTGACTGCAATGATGGCGCGCTGTGACGGCAGTAGCCTTCTGATTGACTGCGGAGAAGGAACGCAGGTAGCGTTGAAAGAAAAAGGATGGAGCCCGAAGCCCATTGATGTGATCTGTTTTACCCATTATCATGCGGATCACATCAGCGGACTTCCAGGGCTTCTTCTCACGATGGGCAACGCAGAGCGGACGGAACCGGTGACATTGATCGGACCGAAGGGACTCGAGCGTGTGGTGAACGCGCTGCGCACCATTGCGCCGGAGCTTCCTTTCCAGTTAAAATTCATCGAATTGGAAGAAAACAGACATCAGTTTCATATCGGACCTTATGTGATCGATGCCTACCGGGTGAACCACAATGTGGTCTGCTACGGCTATTCCATCTCCATCCCGCGGGCGGGCCGCTTTGATGTGGAGCGTGCCAGGGCCCAGAATGTGCCGATGAAGGCATGGAGCCGTCTTCAGAAGGGTGAGACGCTGGAGCTTGACGGTGTAACCTATACACCGGATATGGTGCTGGGACCGGACCGTAAGGGACTGAAGGTCACCTACTGTACCGATACCAGGCCGGTTCCGGTCATTGCGGAGTATGCTGAACACGCGGACCTCTTTATCTGCGAGGGCATGTATGGTGAGGATGGCAAGGAGGCCAAGGCCAGGGAGTACAAGCACATGACCATGTACGAGGCTGCAAACCTGGCAAAAAAAGCGCAGCCGGCAGAAATGTGGCTGACGCATTACAGCCCGTCCTTAAACCGGCCGGATGAGTTTATTGACAAAGTACGGGAAATCTTTCCGGGAGCGAAGACGGCGCGGGACGGCTGGACCCGTGAGCTGACCTTCGATGAGGAGTAAGAGAAATGATGGATACAGAACAGAAGACAACAGAAAAAAATGAAAAGAAAGTAACCGGAGCTGCAGATGCAGAGAAAAAAGATACACTGATCCTGGCTATTGAGAGTTCCTGTGATGAAACGGCCGCTTCCGTGGTAAAGAATGGCCGTGAGGTCCTTTCTAACGTGATCTCGTCCCAGATTGCGTTGCATACCCAGTTTGGTGGCGTGGTTCCGGAGATCGCCTCAAGAAAACATATTGAGAAGATCAACCAGGTTGTAACTCAGGCCCTGGAGGACGCCGGGGTGACTCTGGCAGACGTGGATGCCATTGGCGTGACCTACGGCCCGGGGCTTGTGGGGGCTCTTTTGGTTGGTGTGGCTGAGGCAAAAGCCATTGCTTTTGCGGCAAAGAAACCCCTTGTGGGTGTCCATCACATTGAGGGACATGTGTCTGCAAACTACATTGAGAACCCGGATCTGGAACCGCCGTTTGTGTGCCTGATCGTGTCTGGCGGACATACCCATCTGGTTATTGTAAAGGATTACGGAGAGTTTGAAATCATTGGCCGCACCCGAGATGACGCAGCAGGCGAGGCATTTGATAAGGTGGCCCGTGCCGTTGGACTCGGCTATCCGGGAGGTCCGAAGGTAGATAAGACTGCAAAAGAGGGAAATCCGCATGCCATTGAGTTCCCCAGGGCAAAGGTGGAAGGTTCACCATATGATTTCAGCTTCAGCGGCCTGAAGTCTGCTGTGCTGAATTACATTAACAAAGCCCATATGACCGGCGAAGAGATCCAGGTGCCGGACCTGGTGGCATCGTTCCAGAATGCAGTGGTGGAGGCTCTGGTAAGCCGTGCAGTTCTCGCTGCAAAAGAATATGGCTATGACAAGCTGGCTATTGCCGGCGGCGTGGCATCCAATTCCGCGCTCCGGGCAGCCATGCAGGAGGCCTGTGATAAGGCGCACATCCGGTTCTATCATCCGTCTCCGATCTTCTGCACAGACAATGCAGCCATGATCGGCTGTGCTGCCTACTATGAATATAAAAAGGGCACACGTCATGGCTGGGATCTGAATGCGATTCCGAATCTGAAGCTTGGTGAACGGTAACATAAAATAGAAACAGGATTGAGAAAGAAGAAATATTATGATTGATACATTTCGGATCGGTGCGGTCATCCTGGCAGGCGGCCGGGGCAGCAGGATGCACAGTGCCATTCAAAAACAGTACATGCTTTTAAATGGCAGGCCGCTGATTTCGTACGCACTGGAAGCCTTTGAACAAAGCTGCGCGGATGAGCTGGTGCTGGTGACCGGTGCCGGAGAAGAATCCTATGTGAGAGAGGAAATCCTGCCTGCCCTGGGCCTTACCAAGCTGCGCGCTGTTGTGACCGGAGGAAAAGAACGATATCATTCGGTATATGAAGGACTGAAAGCACTGCAGCATTGTGATTATGTGCTGATCCATGACGGTGCAAGGCCTCTTGTGACGGATGGGATCATTTCCCGTGCGGCACAGGCTGCTGTTTCGGATGAAGCCTGTGTAGTGGGGATGCCGGTGAAAGATACCATCAAGGTAGCAGATGCAGGTGGCTTTGCGGAATCCACGCCGGACCGTTCCCGACTGTGGCAGGTACAGACTCCGCAGGCATTTTCCTATCCCCTGGTGCGCAGTGCCTATGACCGTCTGATGGCAGATGAGACACAGCAGAAGGGCATCACGGATGATGCCATGGTGGTAGAGCATTTAAGCGGCATAAAGGTGCGCCTGGTGGAGGGAAGCTACGAAAATTTAAAGGTGACCACACCGGAGGATCTGGTACTGGCAGAGGCTTTATTAAAAAAACGCATGAATCCGTAAATGGCGGGGAAAACTTTATTTTCCAAACTAGGATTATGGAAAATGCTGAAAAATGCGGAAAACAGCTAAAGAAAGTTAACAAAATAACGAAGAATTATCGCGGAAAATGCTTGTATATTTTGAAAAATGATGCTATACTCTGTAATAGCTGATAAATAAATATACACATTGCATAGAGAGAATAGAGCAGCGCAGGTGTGTAGGACATTTCTTTTAGAGTCCATGTGGAACGTAAGGTGTCGTACGACTGCGCTATTTTTGCGCTTAAAAGCAGTGTATATTTCTTATCTATGAAAACGTCCGGTTAACACAGGCTGGACGATTATAAGAAAACGGAGGAAATGTGTATGAAGAAAAAAATCGCATTGCTGCTCAGCGTTGCCATGCTGACAGCATCCCTGGCAGGCTGCGGCGGAAAGTCCGGTTCCACATCGGCCCCGTCCGGTGACTCTGGTTCCGCAACAACAGAGGCAGGAGGCACTGCGGCAGGCGGTCACAAAGACACCCTGGTTATCGGTACCGATGCTGACATCAACAATTTGGATCTGCAGCAGCAGCAGGATCAGATCAACAACATTATTTTAAAGAATACGCATCAGACCCTGGTATTTTTCAACAATGGTTCCCAGGGAGATGAGCGTTTCGGTCCTTGTCTGGCTACCTCCTGGGAGTTTAAGGATGACACCCACATCGAGATGAAGCTGCGTGATGACGTTCACTTCAACGACGATGACAAGACGCCGATGACCGCAGAGGATGTAAAATTCACTCTGGATATGGCAACCGGCAACATGGTAGCCTCCATTCTGGCTGGCTATGTTGGCTGTACCGTAGTTGATGATTACACCATCGAGATTGAAATTGAAAAATACAACAATGAGTTCATCCAGTCTCTGGCATCCGTTCCGTTATCCATTCAGTCCAAGAAGGCTTATGATGACGGCGTAGAGGATCCGTATTACATTGGTACCGGCCCGTACAAATTTGATGAGTGGGTAGAAGGTGAGTACTGCCGCCTGGTTAAGGTTGATGATTACTGGGGCAACGATCTCCCTGCAGACGACAACCTGGCTCCTGGCGTAGCTGAGACCATCGAGTTCCGTCCGTACATCGAGGCATCCTCCCGTGTTATGGCATTGCAGGCCGGCGAGATTGATGTTTGTGTAAATCCGCCGATCAATGAGCTGCAGTACTTAGAGGATGATGACAATATCACCGTTTACGAGCAGACCGGTACCCGTCTTTTCTACTTTGCATTTAATGTAGAGAAGGAGCCGTGGAACAATCAGACCTTAAGACAGGCTGTTGCATGCGCGATCGACCGTGACGCGGTTCTTGAGGCAGCTGTATATGGCAAGGGCACACTGCAGACCACCATCTTAAACCGCGGTCTGTGGGGCTTCTATGATGACATGGAAGGCTTTGACTACGATGTGGACAGAGCAAAATCCTTAATGGCAGAGGCCGGCTATCCGGATGGCGGTATCAGCACAACCTTAACCTATGCATCCGGTGCTCCGTATGAGCAGATCGCAACCATCGTTCAGGCAAATCTGGCAGACATCGGCATCGACGTAACTCTGGAGCCGATGGAGACTGCAACCTTAAAATCTACCTGTGTAGACGGCAAGCAGGAGCTCTTCCTGTGGAGATGGAATGAGGACTCCAAGGTTGACTTTGTATACCGTGACCTGTTCTACACCGGTTCCGGTTCCAACTATCATCACTACTCGGATTCTAAGGCAGATGAGATGATTGATATCGTAGCAACTGAGAAAGATCAGGATAAACGTCTTGAGACAGCAAAAGAGCTGCAGACCTATCTGGTAGATGCATGCCCGCAGGTTCCGTTATACATTGCAAATCTGGTTGTTGCATACAACAAGAACCTTCAGGGACAGTACTTCTACGGCGGCGGCAACCACGACTGGCGTCATGCATACATCGCAGAGTAAAGAGAAACAAAGACATAATGGCTGAAAAGACTTGCGGGTGCTTCAAAAGCCCCGCAAGTTTCCATATGAGTCACTGAACATAAAAAAAGGAGCGACAGGCAAATGCTGAAATACATTGGGAAAAGACTTATCATGCTGATCCCGGTTATTCTGGTAACCTCATTTCTGATCTTCTGGGCCATGAGCCTGACCGGCGGCGACCCGGCGTTAATGCTTGCGGGTGATAACGCAAAGCCGGAACAGATTGAGCAGATCCGTGAAGACCTTGGACTGAATGATCCGTTTATCGTACGTTATGGAAACTATATGAAAGGCATGTTGACTGGTGATATGGGTAAGTCCTATGTGACCAAGCGGGATGTATTTAAGACCTTCATGGAGCGTCTTCCGAATACCCTGCTGCTGGGCGGAGCCGCCGTGCTTATCGCTGTAGTGGTATCCCTGCCGCTCGGTATTTACACTGCGATACATCAAAATACATGGAAGGATACAGCGGGTATGATATTTGCCCTATTCGGCACGTCCATGCCAAACTTCTGGCTGGGACTTATGCTGATCATCATATTTTCGCTGAAGCTGGGCCTGTTTCCAACGGGCGGTAAAGGCGGGCTGGACAGCCTGGTGCTGCCGGCAGTAACAGTAGGCTTCGGACTGGCTGCACTCATTACCAGAACGACACGCTCATCCATGCTGGATGTACTCCGTCAGGATTACATGACCACCGCGAGGGCAAAGGGCTGTTCAGAGAAGCAGGTCATCACCGTACACGGTTTAAAGAACGCGCTGATCCCGATCATCACTGCGATCGGTCTGCAGATGTCTCTGGTTATTACCGGCTCCGTTCTGGCAGAGACGGTATTCTCCTGGCCGGGAATCGGACGTCTGGTATATGACTTCATCTCCAAGCGTGATACCCCGATGGTTACAGGAGCGATCATTATGTGCTCCATCCTTATGTGTATCATTAACCTGGTGGTAGACCTGATCTACGCATTCTTTGATCCGAGAATCAAAGCTCAGTACAGTAAGAAGGGGTGATAACATGGCACAGGCAAGCGAAATCAAAAAACAGTATAAAAAAAGGACGCTGTTTCAGGAAACCTGGCGGCGCCTGACCAAGAACCGCGGTGCCATGCTGGGACTGGCCTTTCTGGTCCTTCTGGTACTGGCAGCGGCGCTCAGCCCGGTTATTTTCAATTACGAGAAAGACGTGATCGGCCAGAATATGAAAGACCGTCTGATGGGACCGTGCGCGGCTCATTGGTTTGGTACGGATGAGTATGGCCGTGACTTATTTGCACGTATCGTCTACGGTGCCCGTTATTCCCTGATCATCGGTGTCGGCTCCGTTTTGCTGGGACTTCTCGTCGGAACCATCCTGGGTTCCCAGGCAGGCTTCAAGGGCGGAATTACCGATTCCATCATCATGCGCGGCATTGATATTTTCTATTCCATTCCGAACATCATGACAGCGGTAGTTATTGTATCTCTGTTAGGACCGAGCACGGTGAACCTGATGATCGCGCTGGCCTTCTCCTGCGCCAGCAGTTTTGCGCGTATCGTGCGCGCTTCCGTTATGACCATTCGTGATCAGGAGTATGTGGAATCCTCCTACGCCATGGGACTGCCGACCTGGAAGATCATCGTAAAGCACATTCTTCCAAACTGCCTTTCCCCGATCATCGTGCAGATCACGCTGCTGATCGGTACTACCATCATCTCGGCTTCTTCCTTAAGCTTCCTTGGAATCGGTGTTCCGGCACCGGCACCGGAATGGGGTGCACTGCTTTCAGCAGGCCGCAGCCACATCCGTGACGCAAGCTATATGTGTATCATTCCGGGTCTTGCCATTATGTTCACGGTTCTTGCATTGAACCTTCTGGGTGATGGCTTGCGAGATGCGCTGGATCCGAAGCTGAAAAAGTAGGTAATACATAAGATTTAGGAGGAATAGGGTATGGCTGACGAGTTAGTACTTGATATAAAAAACCTGGTA
>OKRR01001058.1_pt1 | contig 27061 bp, 20 predicted proteins | sample 1601211 | NCBI WGS metagenome assembly OKRR01 (sample SAMEA3541525, study PRJEB24748) | human gut metagenome | biome: human gut; feature: human-associated habitat; material: faeces | place: China | collected 2012
GCATCGCCATGATAGACGCCAAATTCAGGAGCTGCTTCTGCCCGCCGGACAGCTCCGTGACGTTCTTGTAGAACCAGGTCTGAATGCCGAAAAAGGAGGCCATCTCAGCCACCCGGCGCCGGATGGTAGGCGTGTCATACCCCAGGCTCTCCAGGCCAAAGGCGAGTTCGTGCCACACCTTGTCGGTGACAATCTGGTTTTCGGGGTCCTGCTGCACAAAGCCGATTCCGGCGCTCTGCTCCCTCTGATCCAGTTCTTCCAAAGGGCGCCCCTCGAAATGGATGCTTCCCAGCCTTCGGCCGTGGGGTGCCAGCACCGTCTTGAGCTGTCGCAGAAGCGTGGATTTCCCACACCCCGACGGGCCGCACAGCACCAGGAATTCCCCCTGCTCCACGGTCAGCGTCAGATCGTCCAACACTTTCTCTGTCCGCTCCGGGTAATAAAAGGAAAAATGCTCAATTTCTATGTATGGTCTTTTCTGCTCAGACACCCATCTTTCCTCCCTGCTGAAATAGTCTTGCCTGTGCGGCCATGGCCTCCGCCCGGGACATACGCCCGCGGGAGGACAGCTCATGGGTCAGGTAGCGCGGGCCAATCTGCTCCAGAACCGGAAGAATGGCGGGATCCGTCCAAGGCCGGTGCTGGTCAATCTGAAGGATGTGCTGATAGCTCACCCCGAAGCGCTCCCCATAATCCTCCGGCAACCCTGCCGGCAGTAAGCCGGTGTGGGCCTTCACATATTCCCCGCTCAGGGACTGGTGCAGATGAACGCCCCGCACCCACGTTGCCAGGCTGCCATGCCGGTTCAGCATGCGCCGGATATAGTCCGCTCCCTCTGCCTCACTCTTCAGCCCGGTGCAGGCATTCATCAGGTGTCCGGTATCCAGCAGGATCCCTTTCCCTGCAAAACGGATTCCCTCCAGCAGGCGGACGGTTTCCTCCGGCTCCGTAAACGTAAAGCCGGGCCACCACTGGTTTTCCACAAGGAATTCAAAGGGCCATGTTTCCGTGCCCAGAATGAGGTTTATCACCTCCACCGCCGCATCAATGACCTCTTGATTGGTGTGCAGCCAGTGGTAGGTATACCCTTCCTCAATTGAGACATCCGATACATGAAAGACCACATAGTGGGGATTCAGCCCTGCCGCGCGCCGCAGATCCGCCCGGTACTGCTCCAGCAGTGTCTCCGGCCCTGGACCGCCGTAAAAGCGTGCCGCAGCATCCAGTGAACCGAATTTTCGCTTCAGCGCCCTCCGGTCATCCCGGTAGAAGTCCAGCCAGTCCGGATAGAAGGCGAGGTGATAGCCGATAACCAGGTCTGCCGGCAAATCCTCAGGAAATTCCTCACCGCTCCAGATACCCTCCATGCCGTCGCATCCCAGAGCTGCCAGCTCCGCCCGCAGGTCGCCCCAGCCGTGGTATTCTTCAAAGCTCCCCGAATACAGCGGGAGGCTCATTGTTTGGTACATGGCTGCACCTCGTTTTCTTTGCGCAGCACTCCCCACTCCCGGTCCGCGCGTATATTCAGGATAACCGGCATCAGGCACAAAGCCAGATACACTGCTTGAAGGCAGACGGTCATCGGTGTCAGCGGCACTCCTCTCGCCGTAGGATAATAACGCCAGTAAAAGCCCTTTGCCGCCGCGCCGCAGCAGAGGAAAAATCCGCAGTAGAGCAGCCATGAAAGTGCCGATTGATCCCGGCTGTCAAACCGGTAGATGGAAAATGCTGTCCGTCCAGGCAGCCCATACCCACGGCTTTTCATGCTGTCCGCTGTTTCAATCGCACTCTCCAAGCTCCAGGTCACCATAATGGAGAGGATCGTAATTGCATTGCGAAGCCGCCGGAGCACCCCACCATTAGAGACATCCCGGCCAATACACCGTTGGGCCTCTGATACGACCTGAAGCTGCGCTTGGAATTTTGGTACAAAGCGCAGTGTCATACTCAGGACGAGAGAGAGGGCCGGAATAACGCGCCCGAATAGGTACACGAACTTGTCCGAGGTCATGACCGCCGTATAGCAGGAAAACCAGGTGACAACCGCCGCCAGCATGGCCGCTGCCGCCGCTCCATACAGGATACTCTCCAGCGTCAGGGGATTCCCGGAGGGCAGATAGGTCAAAATCGTGGCTCCCTCGTGGTTGAACGCCGGGTTAACCAGGGCGGCAACCACCATCATGGGGAGCATATACAACAGACTGAAGCGCACTGCTCGCCGTCCGTTCAGGTATACGGCATAGACCAAAGCGGAAGCCAGAGAAATCGCCAGCGAAACCGGGTGCATCAGAAACATGGTAAAAGCAATTACCAATCCAAAATACAAAAAGTTTATAATAGGGTGATAGCTGGAAAATGTATCCCTGTATTGAATAAGGCATCCCTTCCAGACGTGGGGCGCGGTGAGGCGCCGCGCCCCACGTAAATTTTTTATTAGTTTTTCACGAAAATAGCGTGTCAGTTCACCAGAAGTCCGCCCATGAGAGGTCAGGTACTCCGGCACTTCGCCGTTATGACTCCAAACTATGGGGCGTCCAAAATACAGCTCCATGGTTTTCCCGCTGTCTCCCCCAAGGACGTTGAAGGAATAGCGCGTCTCCTCCGGCCAGGGGCTCCCGCATGTCCTGATGCAGTTGTCTCACACAAGCTGCATCCGCCTGCGGAATGTGCCGACGTATGGGGAGACTTTTTCCCTGTTCAACAGCTCCGCCATCATCCCCGCCTTCTCTTCCCGCATTCCCCGTATCAGCACCGGAAGCGTTTCATCCGGGGATGGGTGCAGTATACGCGCAAACAGCGTCAGATGGTTAAATTGATGTCAGAGCTGCAGCGGCTGAAAGGAAAAGGGCGGGCAGGACCACCGCGTGTTATAGCTGCTGCACTCCCTGCAAAATCCCAGAAACCGCTCTACATCTACACAGCGTTCGGTATACTCTTTTACAGAAACCTTCGCCTTTCCTGTTTCCACCACATATGGCATAAAGTCAAGCTCGCTTCCGTCTGTACTCAACCGCCGGTGGAATAGAAGCCGCCCACATCCACACCCAGGTCACAGGTGTAGACCCACTCTATCGTATCGCCCTCTTTGAGCTGATAGCGGGAACAGCCATAATTGGGGAACCAGCCGTTCACCTTATACATCCAGCCGGACAGCTCTCCGCAGTCAAATTCATAGAGGTTGTTAATCCCCTCAATATAGGCGGAGTTGTACATCGGTGTATCCTCAAACTCCATGTGGATGCCGGCCTTCCGCATCTCACGTTGGAGCACATTGAACACACTTTCACCCTCGTAGAACGTAACGGTCGTCGCAGGGAATATGACTCCGTCTTCCGGCACCAGCTCCACTTTTTCCGGGTCCAGCCAGTCAATGTTGTCCAAAATAGTATTGCAGCGGACAGAGAGCGTACAGGTATGGGTCACATCGGAGAACTCCACATCCTGCGGCTCCACCGGCAGAGGCTTTCCTTCCGGCACTGGATCCGTAAGATACTTGTCCTTTCCAGTCTCCGGATTGATCTCCATGCCGTTGGCCTCTGAGTATTCCTTGTCTCCCTTTTCCACACCGGCGGAGGAGCCGCCCGCAATGGCTTCTGCCGCCGCAATTTTTTCCTCCGCCGTCATTCCGCCTTCCAGCCCGCCGGGCCGGGATGCCAGCCCCTCCGGCGAAGGCGTTGGTGTCTCTGGAGCCGCAGACTCCGTGGGTGCAGGAGTTTCCGAGGGCTTCGGGGTTCCCGGAGACGCAGGGGTTTCCAAAGCCCCTGCCGTCTCCGTCGGCTCTGGGCTATTGCCATCTTTCCCTGTTTCCTCTGGTGTTTGGCTGGGCTGTATGCTCTCCAGCACCGGGCTGCTCTCGCGGACGCCTACTGTCCATCCCTGGAGTCCCGGTGCATTGCCACCATACCAAAAGGCCGCCGCCAGGATCACCAGGATAGCCAGCGCCCCGATTACCTTCCCCTTCGTCAGCTTCATTTCTTTTCTTCACCGTCCTCCTGCGGCATATACAGGCAGTAAGCCGGACACAGTTCTCCCATATAGATCCACACGTTTTCGCCCATATCAATAGGTTCAGAGAACGTCAGATTCGGAATCAGGAGCTTCAGTGTAGTCCGTTTGCGCCCACTTATGTTCACACCTTCCGCTGTGGGCGTCTTCTGGAATTCCTCCACTCGTTGGGACAAATCCGGAATTGCCAGCTCCCGTGCAAGTTTGGGCAGAACCTCCTCTTTCCGACAGCACACCACATTATTCTGGTTCCTGAACCAGCTCTGATTCAGCATGGTTCTTTTCACTCCTATACAATAAATTTACAGCAGATTGGCACTGCTTAAAAGGTTGAACAGCATCTGAGCCACCTCGGCCCGGGTTATAGCCTCCAGGGGCCTAATGTTCAGCTCAGCCTGGTTCAAAATTTTCTCCTGATAGCAGAATGCCAGCGGAGCGCGGGCCCATTCGGCGGTACTCATATAATCAGGGAACTGCGCCAGCATATTTCGGGTTGCTGCATTGTCCATTTCTGTCTCCAGTCCGCACAGCTTGGCTGCACGGGAAACCATTACCGCGGCCTCTTGGCGGGTGATCGTGCCGCTGGGGTTGAACCGGCCGTCTGCGACTCCGGTAATAATGCCGTAGGAATAGGCTGTCCCCACATAGGGCGCATACCAGGCCTCTGCTGCAACGTCAGAAAAGCTGTTCTTCCCCTCCGGTGTGAGACCAAGCGCCCGCACCACGATTGCAGCAAATTCGGCACGCGTCATGCTCCCCTCCGGGTCAAAGCTTCCATCGGACTTGCCATCAATAACGCCGCGGGCGGCCAGCGCCTCAATGGCAGGCTGATTTTTATGGGCATTGACCCCGGTAATGTCATCGAATGTTTTGCCCATCTGAGTGATAGGGCTGGAATGGACTGCCGGATCTTTCCCCTCCAATCCCGCTCCTTTGGCAGGACCTGTCGCCGGTCCGTCTGGGATGGTTCGGGCATCGCTCATCCGGTAGAGGCTGTTTCTGCCGTCCTGAAGCCGCTGGGCGGCAATAAGGCCATAGAACGCCTGCTCCGATGCCATCTGATTGGAGCCGGAGCCGTCTGCCGTGTGCAGGAACCCGTTTCCGGGCAGATAAAAGGTCATCAGATTGTCCAGGAGCGTGTTTCCGTTTTTGACAAAACGGGGGTCGTCCAGCGGAATTCCCAGCTCGCACAAAGCTACGATAATCTGGACACAGCTCTCGGAATTCTTAGTCCCCCAAGAGGAAAAACCGCCTTCGCTGTTCTGCTTCTTGGACATGCACGCCAGCGCTTCCTCCGTCGCCTTTGCCACTGCTGGCTGATCCTGATACTTGGCCAGCGCCTGCAGCGCCATCCCTGTGATGTCCGGGTCGGATACGCCGTCTCCGGAGGATGCCGCAGAGGTTCCTCCGAAAAGGCTCCACCCTCCGTCAGGCAGCTGGCACTCCAATATGCGGTCTATGTACATCTGCCGGGTCGCCTGTGTCTCTGCCCCTGGGTTTTCCGGCATGGGGTAATCTCTGGAGTCGAGCGCAATCAACGCCCAGATGGGGCCGTTAAGGCCCTGCCAGATGGTCTTGTCATAGTCGCCCAGCGGTTTAGTCAGGTCATATCCCCCCACATTTCTGGCGTCCTTCCCAATCGAGCTGAGGGCGACAATCACCCGGGAATACTCCGTATATTTCTTATCGTGCAGCTTGCCGTCGCAGGCCTTCACATATGTCTCCACAGTGGCATAGTAGTCCTGATAATAGCTGTCCGGTACATCGTACCCGCTCCGGGCCAGCCCCAGCACAGCCCATTCACCGCCGATAGACCCTACCTGCGGATCCTGTACGGTGCGGTACATATATTCTGCGGTATCCTGCACCGCATCGTTCAAGGTCTCTTTGGATACGGCCGCCTGTGCTCCCGTCAACAGGCCTGTGGTCAGGGACAGGGCAAGCACAAATGCGAATCCGCGCTGTTTCCATTTCTTCATATGACCGAGTCTCCTTCTGCTTTTTCTTCGGAAGGCCCTGCAGGTTTCCCCCAGGCACTGAGCCAATAGCTCCACAAATGCTTCATGGCCAGCTTGCTAAGGACAGGTATACCCATCAGCTCCATGGCCCTTTTATTGGTGCATCGCTTTTTTTGAAACAGCTTCTTGAGCTCCGGCGGGATTCCCTCTTCCTCCGGTGGGCGCCAGCTCTCTCTGACAGATCTGCACATATGTTCCGCCAGTTCTGCATCCTGCTCCGTCAGGGGAGAACCAATCCGTTCACAATACGCCCTGAATCCGTCAGCGGATACCCGCTCCGGCCAGTCTGGCGGCCACCGCTTTTGCTCTTCCAGCCTCTTCCGGAATCCTCTGGCCGCCCAGCAGGCTTTATTGATGTTTCCAAACCGCTGCTTCAAATAAACCTGGCGAATGGGACTGAGCTGATATGTCCGAGGCTTATGCCCCGGATGGTCCATTGTCACCACCACAGCCTCCAAAAGCGCCTCATCCGTATAGCTCTCATAAATCTGCCGGCCAATATTCCCTTTGGGGTCAAAAATTCTCCACAGGTCCGGATCCATCGCCTGTCTGGAAGTTCCCTGCTCTCCCCGGCTTTCCTCGTCCAGCTCTGAGAGCCACTGGCGGTATCCCCGCAGCTCTTTTTCCGTCAGCTTTTGCTCTTTGAGCATGATACCGCTCACCTCAACAAGTAAAAGGCACGCCCTCCCCTTGGGTGAGCGTGCCTTACATTTGTATATCCCACCCATTTCTTCACAATCAGGTCTTGCCGACTAGACGGCGGGGGCAGGCCCGTACCGGTTTCCCGGAGTTTCACCCAACTGTGTTTTCTGCTTGATTGTGGGCAGGGCCGCCCGGCAGGTCGAATTCGGTCTGCCGGGCTCCTGCTCAAGTAAGGAGGGGCTCCCTCTATCCTTACCGGGGGGAGTCCCCATACAGCCCGGCCTGGTTTTGCAGACCGGAGCCAAACGGGGCCTTTATGGTTCTTCCAGAGTCTCAGGCCTTCTCCGCCTTGCTCTCCAGAAGGCGCATCAGAATGGTGGCAACCTCAGCGCGGGTGGCCTGGCCCTGCGGGTCCAGACGATTTCCATCCTTTCCGGTAATCAGCTTCTCCGCATAGGCCCACTCCATAGCCCGGGTTGCCCAAGCGGAGGTATCCGTACCGTCGGCAAAATCCTGCAGATTGGCCGTTTTGCTTACATCCCAGCCCTTGAGCTTCGCATAGCGATACAGGATGGAGGCAATCTGCTCACGGGTCACGCTGCCCTCCGGGTCAAAGCCCGCACCTGTGCCGCTGACGAGACCAGTCTGGCTGGCCCAATCCACAGCCTCGGCGTACCACGCATCCGGCTTCACATCCGGGAAGCCGGATGCGCCAGACGCCTCAGGCTCGCCCTCCAGCCGCCACAGCGCCGTAACCAGCATCGAGCGGGTCATGGTGCCGTTGGGAGAGAAGGTGGTTTCGCCCGTTCCGGTCAGGATACTGTTCTGGTAGGCATACACCACCGCGCCGTAGAACCAGTCCTCCTCCTTCACATCCGTAAAGGGCATATCCACCACCTCGACAGGCAGCGCCACGAAGGTGCTCAAGTGGGTGGTGGCCACCTCAAGAAAGCGCTTTCCACCAGTCTTGACACACTTGCCCACCAATTGTTCCACAGAACCGTCGTCGCTGATCTGATAGACGACATAGCTCTTGCCCACCTCAAACGCCTTGTTCTCCACCGGCAGATAGAGGGTGATGGACTTGCCGCCGAAAGCGGTTACCTTCTCCTTGCCGGAGCGGATGGTCACCTCGGTCACAGAGCAGTCCTTCAGGGCCTCCTCGGTCACATCCTTCTGTCCCTTCAGCAGCCCACCGGCGTTCTCAGCTTTACCGACGGCCACCGTCACGGTGACCGCGCCACCCTCCGTCGTTTTGGAAATGGAGGTCAGGACATCCCGGGACAGAAGCACCCGGCCCAGATCGCTCTGTATGGATACACTCGCCTTTGTCTCTTCCAAAATAGCATCCACGGCGCCCTTGGGGAATGTGACCTCCAGGCTGGTGGCCTCACTGTCCATCTCGGGAGAGATGGCAATGATCTCCGCCTCGCCTTCCACTGCATTCTTGATCATCGTTTCGATCTCTTTTTCGGTAAGCTCCACCTTGGCGTTGCCGTCCTTATCCACATTGGCCCCCGGCTTCACATCCACGGTTGGAACGTCCGGCTTTTCAGGCTGCTTGTCAAAGTCCTCCTTGGCCAGCGCGGTTTTCGCGCTGTTAATTTTACTTTGGCTGGCCTCAGGGTCCGTCAGAACCTCCATGGCGTCCATATAGACCTCGTTGGCCTCCAGAACCTCGTCGTCGTACTCGCTCCGCAGCTCGGCCACGGCCCAGGTAAGGGAGCCCTTGTCACCCACGTTCACGATACTGGAACTGCCCCAGGCGGTATTGTCTGCGTTCAAGTCTGCGCCATATCCCCAGACGGTGAACTGCCAGCGCATGACCTCGCCGTCCGACATCTGCCAGTTCGAAGCGCCCACGCCGGGGAAGTCGTTGTCCACGCTGTACATCCAGCCGGACATGTTGTGGTAATCAAACTCGCTCAATGTCTTATCGCTGCTGTCACCCATGTTGACGGAGCCGGCATGGTCCAAGATGTACTGTGGGATTTTGGCTTTGGTCTGGTTCACAGGCTTCACACCGGCCAGGTAGAAGCTGTTGGTAATGCTTCCGGTGTTCTCCCAGTCGTAGCCGTTCTCTCTGAGCAGGTCGGTAATGACCACGCTGGCGGGGGTACGGTCATCCACAGTGACCAGGGTCGGCTTAATCAGATAGCCCAGACTCAAGGTGTTTGCGTCCATAGACACCGCCACCTTGATCCGTCCGGCGTGGTCAGCAGGGATGGCCTGCATAGCGGCCAGCGCCTTGTTCAGGGCCGCGATGATGTTATTTTCGATGAAGTCCTCGGCGGGCAGAGCGGCGTTGATATCCGCAATTCCCTGCTCATATGCGGCCACCAGCTTTTTCCAGTTTGCTTCGCTGTAGTCGCTTTTCTTATACTTGTTAAATGCTTTTTCCAGGTTGTCCAGGGCAGATTCCCGGTGATACTGCATCTCCGGGTCGTCGGGGGCCACGGGGCCGGTGCGCTCCGTCCACTTGGCGTAGAGCATGATGCCTTTCCCCGGCATCCGGGCGGTATTGGCGTCCCACTTCTTGCCCTCGGTACAGGCCGCATCATAGTACCAGCCGCCGAAGGCATTGCCGCTCTTGGCAACACTGGGCACCTTGGACGAATCCACCTCGCTGAGGATGGGGGCGGTCATGGTTTTCAGCGAGTCATCTTTAAACGTGCCGCCCTGGGCGTCAAAGGTAATGGTTGCGTCATCCACCGAGAGGTAGATCGCGCCCGCGCCGTCTTCGCCATACATGGCGCTGACGCCGTCTATGACGCCGCTCAAGGCGGTCACACCGTCGGGGCGGATTTTCTTGCTCAGGTCGTTGGGATCCTCATTGGGGTCGTTGAAGTCGGCCATAACCTGATAGACCCACTTCTTCCCATCCCACTTGTAGACGTAGCTGCCGTTATAACCGTTGACCGCGAGATAGTTCCGTCCTTCGCCCGAACCGTTGACAAGCGCATAGGGGATCCCGCCCTGGTCCAGCCCGAAGAACAAGTAGTTATGGAAAGTATTTTTATTATTAAAGTACAGCCCGTCCAGCGACAGCTTCGTTGCGGAGCTGCCATCCCACAGGTACGGGTCATAATTATTTTTCCCTGCCATGAGGAGCAGTTCGCCGTCGGCGTTGCCGCTGGCCACCTCGATCGAGCCGGAGATGTCTGCGGTTTCTACCTTGCTCCAGGCTGTACCATTGTATTGGTACAGGCCCTCGTCCGAGCCGGCGTAGATCTTCTGGTCACTGACCCGGTAGAAGGAGTTGAACTCCACACCATTCTCAAGCCACTGCGTCCCGTCCCAGTGGTACTTGTTCTGCCATATGGTGCCGTCCGAGAGGATGACCACCGCGTCGCCGGGGTCGCGGGGCTGATTCAGGTCGTATGCTTCTTGATTGTAAATCTTCTGGTAATCCGAGAAGCAGGAGGCATCCACCTGGCTCCAGGACGTGCCGTCGTAGCGGTAGAGAAAGTGCGCCCCGCGGAGGATCACCCCTTCGGCGTCTGACGGATAGCCCGGCGTGGTGACCTTATCGATCTCCTTCCCCACCTCGCTGACAGCGGCCAGCAGGCCGCCTTGTCCATCCGGCCCCACGGCGAGGACGCCAGCCGCGTCTCCTTCCGCGGCGGGCAGGCCGTCGCTGATGCTCATCAGATCCCGGTCCCCGCTGTCCGCCCAGGTGTAGACGCCGTCCTTACCGTAGAAGTACAGTTCGGCCTCTCCGGTCTCCGGATCGGTCCAGCCGGACACCCCGCGGATGTCGGGCCCCGCCTCTGTGGTGGAGCCTTCGGTGCCGGCGGGTACGTTGGGGCTGGTCACATAGGTAAACGCGCTATTCTTCCCGTTGGCCTCCGTCGAGATATCGTAGGTCTTCTCCACCGTCTCCGTGTTGCCCACAGTGGTTCGGATCGACGCCGTCACCGTCAGCCTGTCTGTGTAGGGCAGCGGGTCGATGGGGAGCCAGATGCAATAGGTTTTGCCGGCCTCCCAATCCTGTGTCTTGACGTTGCTGCTGAGAAGCGTTCCCTCTGCCGAACCGCCCTCGTAGATCGTGACGGTGAGCTGTCCGTCCGGGATCTTGGAGGGTACGCTGAGAGGGAGGTAGAGCCGGGCCCGGCTGCCCGCCGGAAGCGTGTCCCCCTCCTTCCCTGCGAAGGACGGATTGACAGTGATCCCCGAAAATGCGCTTCCCTCCAGATACGCACCCTCGCCCAGGGTGACCTCCGCCAGCTTGAAGTGGGCGGTAAAGGTCACGTTCTCCATGCCCTCGGCCAGGGCCACCGTCATGGGATTGGCCGTCTTGTCCCAGTCCTGGGTCAGTTCCTCCAGGTTTATCGCCTGGAGGCCATTATTCTCCACGGGAGCGGGGGTCTCCTCTACATCGGGGGTCTCCTCTACATCGGGGGTCTCCTCTACATCGGGGGTCTCCTCTACATCGGGGGTCTCCTCCGCGTTCAGGCGCAGCAGAGCCACCGGGGAGGGTGCAGCCGCTTCCGCCCCGGTGGCATCCTCCGCCCCGTCCGGGGCAGGCTCGGCTGGCGCAGGCTCTTCCGTGGGTGCGCCGGTCTCATCCGGCGGGGTCTCCGTCCCGTCGGCAGCTTCCTCCGGCGGCGCAGTTGTCTCCGGCTCGGAGGGGGCGGGCTCCGCCTCACCGCCATCCTCCGGCATATCCTCATCTGGAAGCACCTGCTCCTCCGGCGCGCTGTTTTCCGCGCCGGTTGGGACGCCCTCCCAGCTCCAGTAGTCAAACATATAGAGTTCATCCGGCGTGGCCGTCAGGGTGTACTGATCCGCGCCGTTGGAGGAGTTTACATAGGAAAAGGACGCGGTTCCATGCCCAGCATTCTCAACTGTGAGAACACGGCGATCCCGGAAGTAGGCGGTAAAGTTGGTGTTCTTCGTCAGGTTCACGGTATACGGATTGTCATAAATGCGGTCAGAACTTCCCTCCGCGAGCCAGTAGTCGAACGCGTAGTCCTCTGCCCCCATAGCGGCGAGTACATATTGATCGGCCACGGTACCTTTCAGTGCCTCTGCCGTACCACGTCCCTCCTGTGCGACGGATACGGTCGCGGAATGCGTTGATTCAGCCGGTGCTGGAGCGAGGATGATCGTGCTCCCCCCACCAAGCCCATAATCACTATTGAGGATTCGGGACATACTCGTCATTTTGAAAGACAACTTGTTGCCTTGAATCGTTATAAAAGTTTTTTCCTCCTTATTTGAATAAGAAAGGACATATTTTCCCGTATCCTCATGATCATGCAAATATTGATTCAGCTCACCATTACTTGCTGTCCCGCTAACGGTCCAGCCCTTATATCCACTTGGGGAAAAATTATCTAATGTGACAGTACTAGTGACGATAGATGTAACGCCGCCACCACCCTCAGTCTGAAATTTTTCATTAACTATATATTCGTTGCGCTCTCCGGCCTTAATCTCATAAGTATTCCCGCTTATCTTAAACTGCCCTGAGACAGCGCCTGTATACGTCCTCAAATCGATCACGATTTTGATCTGTTTCTCAGTCGGTTCAACAGCCAGTGCCGTCGGGGCACAGAGCGAGCATAAAAGCGACAGCACCAACAGTATGGAAAGAAGCTTCCTCTTCTTCAGCAATGATGACTCCTCCTCTAATTCGTCTTCCAGCCTTCACCAGAAGCCCTTCAACAGATGAATGTCCCCGGCCGCCGAACACGTCGGCGGCCGGGGGTTCAGATCATTCTCTCATGGGACGGCCATTTTCCGCTCCCTCTTATCAGTCGTGCACCACATACAGGTGGTTATAGTCATTGCCAAAGACGGCGTAGCCGTTGTCAATGGCCATGCCGCCCAGGGCGTATGTGTCGCCCGTTGTGCCCCAGACCTGGCTGCCGGTCGTGCCGTCATAGCTGTAGCAGTAGCCGACGCCCTTCTGGGCGTTGGTGTTGAAGTACAGGTAGTCGGTGCCGGTGCCGTCGCCCATCACCACGATGGAGCTCTGAACGGGGAAGCCATCGCCCTCGACCACCGTTTTCACGGAAGAGCCGTCGGCACTGACGCACTGGACGCCGCCGGCATTGAAGCCAGAGTAGTAGCCCACATAGATGCGGTCGCCCACCTTGGTGGGGGTGGAGGTGGAGGTGGCGCCCAGTTTTTTGTGCCACTCGACCGTCAGCCCGTCATCATAGGAGCAGCACCACAGGTAGCCGCCCTGGGTGGTGAAGTACAGGTAGCCGTCATCCAGCATGACGGTGGAGCGCACATTGCCCGCGTCGCTGGCCACATCGGTCAGATCCAGCACGCCGCCGGTTGTGTCAAAATCCGCGATGCTCCGCCAGTACAGCAGGCCATTGTCGCTGCCGAAGTAGACGTTGGTGCCGTCGCTCACCGCGCCGGCCCAGTAGAAGCCGTAGCTGTCGGGGGTGAAGGTCTTCACCGAGTAGTCGGAGAGCTTGACCTGATAGTAGGTTCCCGCGTTGCTGCCGCCGGGCCAGGTGCCGAAGTACAGGTAGGTCCCGTCGGTGGTGATGGGGGTGTTGATCTGGCCATTGATGCCGGTCAGGACATTCGTCACAGTGGGTTTGTTCTGATCCAGGCCGGTAAGAGCCATAACCTTGCTGCCGGTACCGGTAAGCCACTCACCGCCCTCGTAGTCGTCATACTGGCTGATGGTACCCACATAGAGGGTATCGTCCGACGCGTCGTCGGGGGTACCCTTGTCGTCCAGATAGGGGGTAGACAGTTGGAAGCCGCTCTTGGCGTTCAGAGAGGTTCCCTCCGTGCCGTAGGGATCGGTAGTCCAGACGATGCTGCTGCCGCCGTTTTCCGCGCACCTGATCTTGGCTACCAGCGCGCCGCTGGCTCCATAGCCATCGTAGAGAACGTAAGCATAGGTAGTCCCGTTCACCGTCTGCAATACGGGCACGTTGTCCACGCCGTCCCAGCCGGAGCCGGTACAATGCAGTTGGATGTAGCTGTCCAGGCCGGATTTATCCGGCCTGGTAGGAGCCTCCGTCACCACCGCGTTGTGATTGTTGCTGCCGCCGTAGACGTTCCAAGACGCGAACGCGCTGGTGGACAGCATGCCCGCGGCCATCGCCAGAGACAGGCACACGGACAGAACCTTTTTGCCGTTTTTCATCTTTTGCATGGCTTTTTCTCCTTCAAAATTAGACTTCCTTTGCTCGACCGCCGCATGAGCAGGATTCCCCGTGCGGCATGCACACGGACTCAGCAGCCATAGGCGTGCATGCTCCCATGGCCGCAATCAAAAGACATTTCCCAACCACCCGACCTTTCCAGTTCGCATAAAATTCCCATATCACTTATCGTCACGGCCTGTCCGGCCTGTGAACGCGCCCTTGCGCAAGCACCGGACCCCGTTCCTGCGCTCCCGTCCGCCCCGACGCAGACCGCGTTGTTCGGCCCTTGGCGCGCTCCTCTCCCCGCGCGCTTCCCCAGGCCGGTATCCCCTTCCGATGCCGCTATTCAGTTGTCGGCCGCGCTTCGGCCATTTGAAACGGGCGAAGGCCCGCTGGATTCCTAAAGTAGGCTCGTCATAGGGGGCTACCCCTATGACGGAAGAAGGGGATCCCCTTCTTCATCAGGATTACTCGCTGCTGTTCTGTTGCTCTGTGTATGCCCGCTCTCTCGCCTGACAGCGGAGCTCCTCCTTGAAGATCTGCCGCTTGGGGAGGGGCTTCTGCTTCTTCGGCGGGACCAGCCCCGCCGCCGTGACCACATTCTTCCAGCAGCCAAAGCGAACCGCGATAAAGTGGCCTCCGATGATCTCCCCGGCGTTGGGCGTCATTCCAAGCCGTGCCGCCTCACCCCGGACATAGTCCAGCAGCTCTTCGTCGCTGGCGTCACCGTGCGTCTGGGCAAACTGAACATTTCGCTGACGAAGCGCTTCCTTGGTGCGCCCAATGAGTTTTTTGCTGAGCTTCTGATCACCGGTGAAATACTTGCCGCTCACAAAACAGCCTCCTGACTTGTGGCACAATCCGGCTGCCCCGCAGACCTCTTGGGGCAATAGAAACAAAAAGACGGACGCATACCGATACGTCCGTCTTTCCCCCGAGCGTGCGAATAAAAAGCGGACGCAAAATATGCGTCCGCTTTTGTTCCCATTTCGGGCAGAAGAGGGCACTCATCCCGTGCCCATCTTTCTATTTGGCATTTTTCTCAGAGCAGCCCCAAGGAATTGGGGGTAAGCTCCTAGTAGGTCTTCTGACTGATGTGTCCCGACGGGCCTAAAGCCCGCCTGCGCATATCCGCCGCCTTCCCAGCTAAGCCATTACGACCGCCAGTGACCTGCTTTCGCAGAAAACAGATATACTCCACAATCACAGCTATTGAATTGCACGTCCCCGTAGCTTTCGCCACGGCTCCTGCTGCAAAACATGTCCAGGAATTTCACCTGATTCCCTTGTTCAGAAACAAGGATGCGTGTCCGGTCCCTGACGGGAACCGGGTCGCGCATTTGCCACAAAAGCCGGATTCATATTAAATTTTACGGGAAGGTGCATGCCGCTCTGCCCATGCAGGACTCAGGAACCATTCCCTTCAAAGAACTATCTTTTGTAAAACTTGTACTTTACAAAGGGCTTTCTTTTGAGTTCATTATACAACTTTTTTCTTGAAATGCAAGGGGCAAACACAAAAATTTTCCAAACGCTATTTAACTCATCTCGACCAAGGAGGCAAAAATAAATTCGGCCTGTGGCCGTCATGGAGTTGGCTCCTTTTCGTGGACTTACTTACAAATAGAGATGGCGCCTGTTCCTATTGCGATTTTTGTCGAAAAGTGTTATAATTTTGGTAATATTTTCATCTGTAAACTTGCAGCTCGCTTTTGGGGGCGCCGAATCAAACTCCTAATCATGCAATCACGGACACCATAATAGGATCAGGTCTTGAATAGCGGGCTTCTAAACATCTGCTGGTTTGGTCGTCGCACACATGACCACGGTTTCCTGTCCGTGCATTTAAGGGGGGGGATTTTTTACAATATTTTCAAAAGAGTAATCATACCGAACATTGCATCGTTTTGAGATAGAGAGATATGAAACGAGAATACATTCAGAAAAACGTATATGAAGCAGTACAGGAGCGCTTTGATTTTTTGTTCCGCGAGTTTGAGAACATCTACGTTTCGTTCAGCGGCGGTAAGGACAGTGGGCTTCTTCTGAACCTCCTGCTGGATTTTAAGCGCACTTATTACCCACAGCGGACGGTCGGCGTCTTTCATCAGGATTTTGAGGCGCAATATACAGTGACGACGGAATATGTCACAAAAACATTTGAGCGTTTGGAGTCTGAGGTCGATCCCTACTGGGTATGTCTGCCTATGGCTACCCGAACTGCCCTGTCCAGCTATGAGATGTTTTGGTATCCCTGGGATGACAGGCATCCTGAACTGTGGGTGCGTCCCATGCCCAGCTATTCCTATGTCATCAATATGGATAAGCCGTTCGATCATTACCGCTACCGGATGCACCAGGAGGACCTTGCTAAGCAGTTTGGGCGTTTTTATAAGGAACGCCATGGCGGGGGACGCACTGTTTGTCTGTTGGGATTGCGGGCAGATGAATCGTTGCAGAGGTACAGCGGATTTGTCAATAAGAAACATGGCTATAAGGGAGAATGTTGGATCTCCAAGCAGTTCAAGGATGTGTGGTGCGCTTCTCCCCTTTATGACTGGTCTAACAGGGATGTGTGGGTCGCGATTTCCCGGTTTGGCTATGAATATAATCGACTCTATGATCTGTATTATCAGGCGGGGCTCAAGATCGACCAGATGCGGGTGGCCTCTCCGTTCAATGATTACTCCAAGGATGCGCTGAATTTATACCGGGTGATTGATCCGGAGATTTGGACCAGGCTGGTCGGCCGGGTGCGGGGGGCCAACTTTGGTGCGATCTATGGTCGGACCAAAGCCATGGGCTATCGCAGCATCACTCTGCCAGAGGGGCATACCTGGCAGTCCTACACAAAGTTCCTGCTGGATACGCTGCCCAAGCGGCTTCAAAACAATTATGTAAAAAAATTCAAGACCTCGATTCAGTTCTGGCATGAAACGGGCGGCGGGCTCTCCGAGGAAGTCATTCGTGAGTTAGAGGAACATGGATATCAGATTCAACGAAACGGTGTATCCAACTATACACTAGATAAAAAATCCCGCGTGGTCTTTCTTGGCCCGATTCCGGATCATACGGATGATATTAAGAGTACCAAAGACATTCCAAGCTGGAAACGGATGTGCTATTGTATTTTGAAAAATGACCACACCTGTCGCTTTATGGGCTTCGGCCTGACCCGGCAAGAGCAGAAGCGGGTCGATCTATTTAAGCGGAAGTATAGGGGGATCATAAATGACAAGTGAACCGTTTCGCAGTCCGGCCTATCGTATTATTGCTGTGCCGTTTGAAAAGATCATCCCCAATACATATAATCCAAACAGTGTAGCGCCTCCGGAAATGAAACTACTCTACCTCAGTATTCTGGAGGACGGATATACCCAGCCAATCGTTTGCTATTACTCTGCCAAACAGGATCTATATGCCATTGTAGACGGCTTCCACCGCTGGCGCGTGATGAAGGAACACCGGGATATCTATGAACGGGAGCAGGGAATGCTTCCAGTGGCAGTGATCGACAAGCCTCTCTCCAACCGTATGGCAAGTACCATACGGCACAACCGTGCCAGAGGATCCCATAATGTGGATCTGATGAGCAATATAATCAAGGAACTGCATGAGCTTGGGCGGTCCGACGCCTGGATCGCCAAGCATTTGGGGATGGACAAGGATGAAGTCCTACGGCTCAAACAGATCACTGGCTTGGCCGCGCTGTTTCGAGATGTAAAATTTGGACAGGCATGGCGTCCGGTCGAGGAGGATGAATAGAAAATTGCTTTTATGGTGCCCATATAGCGTAAGCGTCATACAACAGTACTTCAGGCTGGTGTTATGAACAAAAAGGGTTTATTCTGTAATTGGATAAGAGTAACAAGCAAAGAGATAAACTGGGAGGCAGAGGGCTTAGAAATCATTGTAAAACCGGATAATATCTAGAGTCCACACGCATTTCATTAGCTTTCCAGTCCGCGAAAAACATTACACTAACCAAAAGAGATGTACGCCGTCCGGCCTGAGCCGGACGGCGCATTTTTCATACGGGTTCTCCCAGTCTTCCGCCCTCCAGAGGGCGGATCGCCGTACAGAAGCGCTCACATAGAGCGCGGTCGTGAGAGATAAGCAGGTAGCCCACCTCCCGCTCCTGCTGAATTTCCTGCAACAATTGGATCACCTGCGCCTGAGAAATCACATCCAGCATGGAGGTCGGCTCATCCAGAACCAGAAAAGAGGGGTCCATCAGCATCGCACGGGCCAAGGCAAGCCGTTGGAGCTCCCCTCCGCTGAGCTCCGCCGGAAAGCGGTCCAGGTGTTCCTCATAAATGCCGTAGCGCTCCAGATAATCGCACAGTCCCTGCCGGGTATAAGGCAGATGGAACAGGCGGTAAGGCTCCCGCATACTGTCGATCAGCCGCAGCTTGGGATTGAACGTCACCTCCGGATGCTGAAACAGGATTTGAATCCGCCTTCGGGCGGGCCCCCGGAGGGGATAGGACAACCTCTGCCCGTCCAGCCTCACCTCTCCGGCGGTGGCTGGATAGATTCCTGCCAGGATCTGGCCGATGGTGGACTTGCCGCTGCCGCTGTCACCGAAAATGGCCAGCGTCTCTCCCCGGTCGATGGTAAAGGAGATCTCCTCCACCACCATGGGGCCGCGGGGGCGGTATCGCTTGGACAGGCCCTGCACCTCAATCAGCATACTTCCAGCACCTCACCTTCCGCTTCCCCACCGTCATCAGCGGCGGCGCCTTCCGGCAGCGCTCCGAGCGCCATGGGCACCGGCCGTAAAAGTGGCAGACGCTCTGGGCGTCAACGTCCTGCCGGGGCGGCGCAAAGCCCATATTGGCGCGCAGGCCGTTCTCCGGCAGAGCCTCCAGCATGGCCCTGGAGTAGGGGTGCAGGGGCTCGGCAAAAAAGGAGGGGCTGTCGCCGCTCTCGATCTGCTGGGAGGCGTACATAACCACCACCCGGGAGGAGATGGCGTGTGCAAAACGGAGATCGTGGGTGACGCAGAGCAGGGTGCGCTCCCCCAGCCGTTGGAAGGCATCCTCCACCAAGGCGATGCGCCGGCGGTCCAGCCCCTTGGTAGGTTCATCCGCCAGAACCAGATCCGCCCCGGCGGCGATCCCCATGGCGATCAGTACCCGCTGGCGCATACCGCCGGAGAGCTGAAAAGGATAGCTGCGGCACAGAGCCGCGCCATGCTCCAGCCCAAAGGACTCCAACAGCGCGGCCGCCTGAACCAGCGCTTCTCTCCGGGTACAGGGCTGATGCTTTCGAATGGCCTCGCAAAGCTGGCGGCCCACGGTATAGAGTGGATTGAGCCCATTCCCGCTTCCCTGCGGAATATAGGCGATCTCTTTTCCCCGGATCTGGTTGAACTCCCGCTCCCGGCAGCCCAACAACTCGCGGCCGTTGAGGCGGATAGAGCCGGTGACCCGGGCTGAGGCGGGCAGCAGCCCCAGTGCGGCCAACAGCAGGACGCTCTTTCCGCTGCCCGTTTCCCCCACCACCGCCAGACGGTCGCCGTCGCCTACCGTAAATGTCGTATCGCTCACCGCCTCAGGGTTGTCACCGAAGCGGATGGAAACCCCCTCAATTTCCAGCATTGGCTTCCTCCTTTCTGCCTCTTCCCCGCGCAGGGCCCTCACCGTAATAGCTCAGCAGCATAAACCCAAGCACGGAGACCGAGATGCACAGGATGGGCGGCACATACCACCAATAGGAGCCGTTGATGATTCCGTTGCGGAAAAAGGCATAATGGAGGATGCCGCCCCAGCTCTTCTGTCCGATCACACCCAGACCCAGAAAGCTGAGGCTGGCCTCGGTAAGCATGGCGCTGCCCACTGACAGGACGGCACGGATGAACACGATTTCTCCCAGATTGGGCAGAATATGCCGTATCATGATATAGGGGCCGCTGGCTCCCATGGTGCGCTCAATCTGTATAAAAGGCAGGGCCTTGAGCTGCTGCACCCGGCTGCGGATGATGCGGGCCGTAGAGGTCCAGGCGGTGATGCAGATGGCCAGGATGATGTTCCACACGCTGGCATCCAGAAAGGCCACCAGAATGATGGTCAGAGGCAGAGAGGGCAGCGCCATGGCCACGTTGGTCACCTGCATGATGATCTGGTCCGTCCATCCGCCTAAATAGCCGGAGAGGATCCCCAGGGCTGTGCCCACTACTGTCACCGCCAAAGCCGAGACTACGCCAATGAGCAGGGAGATGCGGGTACCGTAAATCAGCTCGCTGAGGATATCCTGCCCAATGTCATTGGTCCCCAGGGGGTGCTCCGCGGAAGGATGCAGGTAGGGCACGCCCAGCTCGTAGGGATCGTGAGGGGCAAGCACCGGCGCCAGCAGGGCCACCAGCAGCACCACGCTCAGAATGACCAATCCCGCCAGCACCCGGCCGTTTAATTTCTTACGCATGGCGGTCCTCCTCCCTCAGCCGGGGATCAATGAGCATATTCAGCACGTCCGCCAGCAGATTAAAGGCCACCACACAGATACCGATAAACAAAAAGCAGGTCTGCAGGATTGGAAAATCCTTGGTGTTGACCGCGTCGTAAATGAGGGTGCCCATCCCCTTCCAGGAGAACACCACCTCCACCAGCATGGAGCCGCCCAGAATATGGCCGAACTGCATGCATACGGAGGTCAGGTAAGGGCAAAGGGCGTTTTTCAGTACGTGGCGGCGGAGCACCTGTCCCTGAGAGAACCCCTTTCCCCGGGCCACCGTGATGTACTCCTCATCCCGAATGGTCTGCACTGTACTCTTCATCAGCATGTAATAGGAGGCCGTGCGCAGGATCACCAGGATCATCAGGGGCAGGGCCATGTGCCACAGGATATCCACTGCCTTTTCCAGCCCCGACAGGCCGCCGGAGGTAATGCCGCTGATGGGAAACAGCCCCATCTGGAACGCAAATACCATCAGAAACAGAATCGCCATGCAGTTGGTTGGAATGGTATTCAGAAAGAGCATAATGGGTGAGGCGATGGTGTCCAGCAGGCCGCCCTTTTTCCACCCCGCCCGCAGGCCCAGCCCTCCGCCCAGTACGGAGGAGAGCACAATGGCGGGTATGGTGAGCAGCAGCGTCCAGCGCATGCGGAACAAAACCGTCTCCAGCACCGGCAGCTTGGTACGGTAGGAATTCCCGAAGTCCAGGTGCAGCGTCTTGTTGAGATAGGTTATGTACTGGACCGGCAGGGGCTTGTCCAGTCCGTACTCCCGCCGGACCTCCTCAATCACCTCCGGCGCCTCCGCCTCCAGACGGAGATACTCGTCCTCACCGATAATGTGTACCACCGGGTCGCCAGGCATAAACCGGATGAGGATGAAATTGATGGTTATGATACAGAAGATGATAAAAACAGCCTCCACCAGGCGTTTTCCCAGACTCGCAAAGCACAAATAGCGTACCCCCTTCCTTTTTATATACAGAGCAGGGGCGCACGTCTCCGCCGCCCCTGCTCCCGGCCCTTGCTCAGCCGATCGGATGCAGATTATACCAGGTCTCGCAGTTGATGACGCCCCAGCCGGGGAAGTTCGTCCATCCCTCGTATTTGTCGGTGCGGTAGGGGTAGTAGGCAGTATCCCAGCACAGGGCAATGCCGATGACCTCCTCCGAGGCAATCCTCTGCAGCTCTTTTACCTTGGCCACATAGTCCTCATCCCCCTGGGCGTTGAGCATATCGTTGTAGGCCTGGTCGAAGTCCTCCAGATCGCAGGTGCCCCACATGCTCAGATCGTCATTGAACATATACAGGAATGGCGTCTTATAGAAGGATACGCCCTGGGTAGCATAACAGATGTAGATCTCATAGGCCCCGTCATCCCGGAGCTGCTGCTCGTGGTCGGAATTGCGGATACTCTCCTCATCCAGGGTGCACTTGACGCCAACCTCCCCCAGATTGGTAACGATAATCTCAGCAATGCGCTGGTATAGCGCCGCCTTGGTAGCATTGTACTGGGGTGTGACCAATACATCCATAGGGGTTCCGTCGGGCCGCTCCCGCCAGCCGTCGCCGTCGGTGTCTACATACCCTGCTGCCTCCAGAATCGCCTTGGCCTGCTCCTGATCCTGCACCAGCTTGGGCAGGCTGTCGTCGTAGCCAATACCCGCGGGGGAGATGATGCCCTCGCCGGGTACCTGCCCGTCCTCACCGCCGATGGTGGTGGCCAGCAGCTCATAGTTCAGGGCATAGCGCACCGCTCTGCGGAACTCCAAATCATCGGTGGGCTGTTTCTGAAAGCCGAAGAGGATCTCGAACAGGCCCATGTTCATCCCCTTTCCGGGGTCTACCCCATCCACACCCGAGATGGAGGGCAGCATGGTGGGCGAAATCGGGTTGGAGTAGTCGTACATGGCGTCCACTTCCCCGGTGCGCAGGGCCATCACCAGGGCATCCTGGGAGTCGTAGCTGCGCACCGTCACGCTGCGTACCGTCAGGGCGCGGCCCATGTAGGTCTCCCCAACCGCCTCATAGTGCATGGTCTGCGCCTCCTCATCCACCTGGACAAGCTTATAGGGGCCGCAGCCGATGACAGCATCCTCGCCGGTGTAGCCGGAGGGATCCTCGATTCCTTCCCAGATGTGCTTGGGATACATACGCACAAAGACGGCGGAGTTCCCCAGGGTGAAATAGGCCGCCCCATCGGCCACCTGGAAGTCCACGGTGGTATCGTCTACCTTCTCCACGCCAGTGATCTTGGAGAGATAGCCAGACTTGAGTTTGTTGTTCATCAAATCGACCGTAAAGATGACATCGTCAATCGTAAATGGCTCTCCATCATGCCACGTAATTCCCTGATCCGTGGCAAAGGTAGCCCGGATGGTGCTGCCCTTGTCCAGAATCTCCCAGGAGGTCATCAGGTTGGGCTGCATCTCGTTATTCTCATCCCGCACCAGCCAGGTTCCGGCGCAGAAGGCATTGTAGTTCATGCGGCCGAAGGAGCCGCTCTCCGAGGCCAGCGTCCGTGGAGTGACCTCCTTGCAGATACCGATCTTCAGCTCCTCCACCACGCCGGCGGAGTCCGTCCCCTCCGTCTGCGCCGGAGCGCTCTGGGGTACTCCGCTCTCCTCCGGCGTCTGCGCGGAGCAGCCAAATAGCCCCAGCGTCAAGGCCCCGGCCAGGAGCAGGGAAAGCACTTGTTTTTCATGCGGAAAATACTCCTTTCATATTCAGATGCCGCTTAACGAACGGGGCGCAGGCTATACCAGGTCTCGCAGTTGATCACGCCCCAGCCGGGATAGTTCGTCCACCCCTCGTATCTGTCCGTGCGGTAGGGAAAGTACGCCTTGTCCCAGCAGAGGGCTTCCCCGATGTACTGCTCCGCATTGATCTGCTGAAGGAGCTTGGTTCCCTCAATGTAGGCCTTCTCATCAGACGCCTGCCGCCTGGTCTCATATGCCTCTACAAACTCCGGCAGATCACAGGTGCCCCAATTGCCATCCAGGGTATTGTCAATAAAGTAATAATAGCACGAGGTCTGAGACGCCATTCCGGAAGTGCAGTAGCAGATAAAGATCTGGTAGGTTCCCTCCTTGCAGAGCTGATCCTCATATTCCTCATTGGTAATGCTCTGCTCGTCCACATGGGCCTTAACCCCAATGGCATCCAGGTTTTGAACCATGACCTCTGCAATCCGCAGGTAGATCTCGCGGCGTGTGCTACTGTTCTGGGGGGAAACCAGAATATCCATGGGGCTGCCGTCCGGCATCTCCCGGTAGCCGTCGCCGTCCACATCCAGGTAGCCGCCCTCATCCAGAGCGGCCTTCGCTGCCTCCAGATTCTGTTCCAGCTTGGGCAGCGTCTCATCATAGCCGAGATTCGGCGGCGCAATGACTCCCACCCCGGGCACCTGGGCATCCTCACCGCCGATGGTGGCGGCCAGCAGCTCGTAGTCCAGGGAAAGCGTGACTGCTTTTCGGAAGTTCAGGTCGTCCGTAGGCCCTTTCCGGAAACCGAACATGATCATATAGCTGCCTGTATTGTCACTCATACCGGGATCCACGTGTTCCACACCCGTGATGGAGGATGCCATAGTGGCCGGGATGGGACTGGCATAGCTGTACATGGCGTCAATTTCGCCATTGCGCAGGGCCATGACCAAAGCGTCATTGCTGTCAAAGGACCGGAGCGAAACCTTCTTTACCGTCACCTCGCGGCCCAGATAGGTGTCGCTTACGGCCTCGTAGTAGCTGGTCTGAGCATCCTCGTCCAAGCTGACAAAGCGGTAGGGGCCGCAGCCGATGACAGCATCCTCCCCACGGTAGTCCTTGGGGGCGTCAATGTTCTCCCAAATGTGCTTCGGCTGGACGTAGAAATAGCCAGCCACCAGCTTGAGCCACTGGTAGGCACCGGGTTCCTTCAAAACCACCTTGATGGTGTCCTCGTCCACCTGCTCAGCATGGTCCACATAGGAGCCGTAACTGGATTTGCGCACATTGATGTTATAATCGAAGGTAAACAGCACATCGTCCATGGTCAGGGGCTCCCCATCATGCCAGGTGATGCCCTGGTCCAGCGCCAAGTCACAGGTGATGGTAGTGGAGTCTTCACTGACCGTCCAATCTGTAACAAGGAATGGCTCTACCTCGCCGTTGGGCCCCGTCTGCCAGAAGGGCGCTGTCACAAAGGAGTTATAGCACATCTTTCCAAATGCGCCGCTCTCCACAAAGGTGGTAAAGGTGTCGTTTGCGGCGGTGGTCCCGAGGTGCAGCTCCTCCACCACGCCGGCGGAGGAGCTGCCCGCCGTTTCGGCAGGAGAGCTCTGAGGTGCGCTCTCCGCCGCCGGCTGCGCAGAGCAGCCGAACAGGCTCAGCGCCAGCGCGCCGGCTAAAAACAGGGAAAGGGCTTGCTTTTTCCTTTGAAAACCGCTCCTTTCATACCGCGTCTATTAGACTGCGGGCCGGGTGGAGAACCAGGTCTTGTAGTTGATCACGCCCCAGCCGGGGAAATTGGTCCAGCCCTCATAGTGGTCGGTACGGTAGGGGAAGTAGGCCTTATCCCAGCACAGAGCCAGTCCCACCACCTGTTCATCGGCAAGCGCTTGCAGCTCCTTCATGGCGGCGTTGTACGCCTCGTAGCTGCCGGCGGTCTTCTTGGCCTCATAGGCGGCGACAAACTCCGGGAGCAGGCAGGTGCCCCAGCGGTTGTTGTCGTTATCCCCGATCATGTACATGAAGGCGGTGTCATACATGGCCACGCCGGGAGAGGTATAGCCGATGTAGAGCTCATAGGTGCCCTGCTTGCGGACCTCGGTGGCGTGGTCGGAGTTGCGCACGCTCTCCTCGTCCATGGTAGTCTGCACGCCCACGGCCTCCAGATTGGTCTTGAGCACTTCGGCGATGCGCAGATAGAGGGCCTGACGGGTCTTGTTGTACTGGGGAGTAATGAGGACATTCAGCTCGCTGCCGTCGGGCATATCCCGCCAGCCGTCGCCGTCAGCATCCACATAACCGCCCTCATCCAGCAGGGCGTTGGCTTCGTCCACGTCCTGAGCCAGCTCGGGCAGCGAGCCGTCAAAGCCCTTATTGGGGGGCGCCACGATACCGGCGTGGGGGATCTGGCCGTCCTCCCCTCCGATGGTGACGCGGAGCAGCTCGTAGTCCAACGCGGCCCGCACGGCCTTGCGGAAGATCAGGTCGTCGGTGGGCTGCTCGTTGAAGCCGAACACCAGTTGATAGTTGCCGGGGTTGTCGCTCATGCCGGGATCCAGCCCCTCCACTCCGGTGATGGAGTCCACCATGGTGGCGTTCAGGGAGTTGGAGTAGTCGTACATGGCGTCCACCTCCCCGCTGCGCAGGGCCATCACCAGGGCGTCGTGGCTGTCGTAGGTGCGCACGGTCAGCTTGCGCACGGTCAGCTCCTGTCCCATGTAGGTATCCGACACCGCCTCTAGGGTCATGCTCTGGGCCTCCTCGTCCACACCTGTGAGCTTGTAGGGGCCGCAGCCGATAGCGGCGTCCTCGCCGGTGTACTCGGCGTATTCGCCCTCCACCTTGGACCACACATGCTCCGGCCGAAGGGTGACGAAGTTAGCCATGCTGTTGAGCATGGTGAAGGCCTTGCCGTCGGTCAGCGTCAGGGTGGCCGTGGTCTCATTCACCGCCTCCACCCCTGTCAGGCCGCTGCAATAGCTGGACTTGCGGTCGATCAGATATTGGAAGGTAAACACCACGTCATCCATGGTCACAGGTTCACCGTCGTGCCAGGTGAGGCCCTGATCTGTGGCAAAGGTGGCGGTAATGGTATTCAAGTCGCCGCTCAGCTCCCAGCCCGTCATGAAAAAGGGCTGAACCTTGCCATTCTCATCGGTGACTACAAAGGGAGCGGTGACCACCGCGTTGTAGTTGAGCTTGCCGAAGATACCGTTTTCCGTCATAACGTTGGCGCCGTCAATGGCGGCGGTGGTACCGATGCGCAGTTCCTCCACATAGGCAACGGAGGACTTGCCGCTCTCCACCGCTTCCGGCGGGCCGCTTTGGGTGGAAGCCGCCGGGTTCTGTCCCGCGCAGCCGGCTGCGGTCAGCGCAAGAGCGCTGGCCAGCAGAAGGGATGCCAGTCGTTTCATACATGTTCCTTCTTTCCTTCTCTTAAATTTCTATTCAAAACAGGGACGGTCCCCTGCTTTGGTCTTATAATGAAAGAGCATTCCTGTTTTGTCGTTAGAAAACAGGAATGCTCTTTGTCCTGGATATGCAAAAAGGGCACCGCCGTCCCCAGCGATGCCCAGTTAATGCCCCAATGACCGCGATATCCACCGCGGCAGCATCCAATTTTCCCTCGCCGAAAGAATAGAATCCGATAGACATGGCAGGTCTTCTGACTCCAGATCATCCGGCTTCGCTCACCTTCCCGGTTTCCCAGTGGTATTAAGCGGGCCGTCCCTGTTACAGCAGCGGGAGCTGTCGCAGACTTGCACTGCGTTCCCTTTTCAATACAAACGTATCACCATATCCTGCTATATGAAATTATGGATTCAGTATACACCGCCGTCCAAGGCCTGTCAATATGTGTCTAACTGCGCCGAATGCTCTCCACTTACGGAGCCTAGCGGCAACAGGCACATTCCATTCCCACCGGCTCACCGCCGCATCTGCTCTTCGCCGCCTGTAACGGGCGAACCAATCAAGTATAAGAAATCTCGCGTTGAGAGCAGTCACAGGAGATCACCCCCCTTTTCTTTCCGGCCGGGCTGTGCTATAATTCCTTCATATACGTTTTCAGCAAGTGGCCAGACTCCGTCTGGTTAGAGGGAATCGGGTG
>OKRR01001068.1_pt1 | contig 26903 bp, 14 predicted proteins | sample 1601211 | NCBI WGS metagenome assembly OKRR01 (sample SAMEA3541525, study PRJEB24748) | human gut metagenome | biome: human gut; feature: human-associated habitat; material: faeces | place: China | collected 2012
GCACCTTCTTTACCTTCGGTTGCGAAGTATTTGATAGCCTGGTTTTTCGGGAACAATTTGCTCCATGATTTGTAGTTCTTCACCATTTCCTTCTTTGTTGTCAGTTTTGCGTCACTGAAACACGGATTCGTGTAGTCGGGGAAAGAGATGTTTGCATAGAACATAATCATGCTTTCGATAGTATCCAGATAGTCTTGTGGGAATTCTTTGCGGAATCCGTTTGCGTCTGCGATACCCAATGCTTTACAGAAGATATTGATTGCGGCAAGATGATAATGCGGGTCAAGCTCGAATTGTCCCCCATCTTCATATACCTGTACATGAATTTCACGGTTCAGGATATCAATACCGCTCTTTCTCCATGCCGGAGCGTCCTTGAATTCAGGGAAGAAAGCACCGGCATAAATCATACGCTGAGCCTCAAATAACAAGTGGTTACCTTGATCTGAGTAATTGCCCAAAATATGTACAGCGTGTTTGTGATAGTTCACCAAGAACTCAGTCAAAAAATCCGGAGTGAAGGAAGGAGAGGGGAGGAACAGCTGGAATTGTGAGGTCTGATCTTGCAGACGGTTGCTCACTTCCAACGGACGCCATGCAAAACGTACGTTTTCCACTTCATCTTTAAGTTTGCTGTCACTCAACATTTCATATTCTTTTTTATCCATCTTCACCAACGGATTCTTGTTGATCCAGTCGATATACTGATGAGCCCATTCTTTGGCATATTTCTCATCACCGGATACGCGGTAAGCCTTACCCATCGGAGTGAACCATTTGTGACGGTGCAACTGCCAACGGAGCTCGTTATCTTTCACCGGCCAATATTGCCAGTTGATGTCTTCTCCATAATTATAAGAAGGTTGATAACCTTTGTGTACAAAGAAAGTATGTTGCAGCGCGTCGTCTGCCCATTTCTGTTCTTCTTTACCGATAGTGATTTTGTTCAGATTGATATCCGGAGTCTTCACGTTTGTACGTGCGCGATAGTAATCAAGCAATGCTTTGGCTGCATCTTCATTTTTACCCTCCTGATGGAGTGCTTTCACTTTTTCCAGCCCCGGATAGTCCAGATTGAGAAGTGAAAATACTTCGCTTTTCAACTCTTGGGCATAACCTTTGCCTACGAAACATGCAAATGTCAGTAGGACGATATATTTTAAAGTTTTATTCATGATATACTTTACGATTTTAAAATTTACTATTGGACTCTTATTCTTATATTATTGAATCACTCTCAACTCTCCATTCTCAACTCTCAACTTCTTCAACTCCATGAATCTCTTCAATGCTTCCAGATAGTAGTAGTCGGCATAGTTTAGCGGAGTGTCTATCTCAGAACCGTTAGGCAATGAGCCGACAGAGTGCAATAGGATAAATCCTTGATTGTCGCCAACTTTTGCGAGGTATGTATCGCTTGACAAACTCTTCAGAATCTTTTCTGCGTAATCCAGATATTTCTGTCCGTCGGGAACCATAGTGCTCAACTCGATTAATGCAGAAGCAGTAACAGCAGCGGCGGATGCATCACGCGGAGTCTCTTCTGTCACAGGAGCGTCATAGTCCCAATAAGGAATAGCGTCGTCAGTCTTCACACGATCCATTATCATGTCGGCTACTTTCACTGCAAAGTTCAAGAAAGTAGTGTCGTTTGTTTCACGGTAGCAAGCTGTGTAACCATATACAGCCCATGCCTGACCGCGTGCCCATGAAGAATCATCGTTCTTGCCTTGATGAGTCTGTTTGCGTTCTACTGTTCCGTCGTTGTTGTAGCTCACTACATGCCAGCAAGTATAATCCGGGCGGAAGTGGTTGTTCATAGTAGTCATAGCGTGTTTAACGGCGATGTCTTTATATTTGTTGTCACCTGTTGCTTTTGCTACGTTAAACAGAAGGTCGAGGTTCATCATGTTGTCGATGATAACCGGGAAGTTCCATGTTCCGAAATCCCATGAACGGATAGCGGCGATAGAATCGTTGAAACGTCCGCAAAGATTATCGGCAGTTTCTTTCATCACGGCTGCGATAGTATCGTTAGGAGCCAGACGTTCAGCGTTGCCATAACTGCAATTGATCATGAAGCCTAAATCGTGTGTGCCTTTGTAATAGCGTACAGGATTCAAGAGATTTGTATATTGAATGGCTTGTGCTTTCAGAGTATCGTTTCCTGTCAGTTCGTATGCGTACCATAAAGAACCAGGGAAGAAACCGCTTGTCCAGTCATAAACGCCACAGAGACGGCGTTTACCTAATTGCTCTGCAGTCGGTTGTGCGCGAAGTGAGTCTTTGAAAGTCAGTGAGTCTCTTTCTAACTGACGGCAAAGGAAGTCCATATCGTAGCCTGTGCGGATAGAACGTGGCAACATACCTGTGCCATTAATTTCCTCTGCGGAAAGCTGTAATTGTGCAGAAGCTACATCCAGTCCTTTTTTTATCCAACTGTAGTCTTCCTTAGGGGCTGTTTGGCACGATGCAAGCGCAATTGTAACCGAAGCAAAGAGAACGAGTTTCTTTTTCATGTTATTCATTTTAAGTGATTGTTTTTAGAAATTTTGTAACAGATGCAAAAGTAGCCGAAAGGTCTAATTTTGTGTTACAGGATTGTCGAAAAGGCATTTAATTAGAACTTTTCAAATTTTGATTTTGTTGAAAAAGGTTTTAATATTCTCCAATATACCTTGGCTAGGGGCATATTGGAGAGGATTAAACCTTTTATTTTAAAGAGAAATTACTTATTTTCCCCAGCCTGGATTTTGCTTAAAACTAGTCATCAAGTCTAAATCACGTTGTGGAATAGGAAGTAGTTCATGTTTACCCTTTTGAGTGAATTCAAAGCATATGTAGTGAGGAGTCTGTCCACACCAATCCAGCATATCGTAATAAGTATTCTGGATAGTTTCATAGTAAATCCCCCAACGGACTAAGTCTTGACGTCGATGTCCTTCATATGCTAATTCATAAGCTCTTTCATCGCGCACTGCTTGTTGGAACGTTTTGTAATCCAGTCCACTTCGATCCACATTGGCATTTGGTGTTTGGACGTCTTTCCCAAATCCACGTCTACGTACCATATTTAAGGCAGTATACGCTTCTGTTGTTGGACCTTGTTTCCATTCATTTAACGCTTCTGCATAGAGTAGTAATACATCAGCATAACGGAGAATGTACCAATTAATGTTAGAATAGTCAGTGCTTAATAATGCATTGTTGGCTTCTACATATTTTTCTGTATCCCATTTGGCAGGACAACATTTGTTGTCGAAATCTTTATAACGGGCTTCTCGTAACTTTTTAATATCATTATCTTTCATGCCGCTATTACTTAGTTCCTCATCGCTGGTGATAGCTTGTTCAAAAGTAAAGTTTAAATTTACAGGAGTTTTAATACCGTCTTTACCTGTTTCTTTATCTTCTGCATATATATAATCTGCGAATGAGAGTGCCCATCTCTTATCCTCCTGGCGTTTGTACCAATCACGAAGGAAAGTGCAGGAAACTTTCCAGTTACCTTTATTACTTCTCTTTCCGCTTAAGGCTACTCCATTCCATTTTCCAATGCGTCCACAAGGATCCAAAAGTGAAGAACCTGTGATTGCAGGTGCATAGAAACTAACTTCTATTAGACTTTCATTTGCATCCCACACTCCGTTGCAGGTATTCTTCCAAAGTTGTTCGTAGTCGCTGAGTAGTTGATGTTTGCCGGAGTTTATTAATTCCCCGGCAATCTGTGCTGCTTTTTCCCATTTACTTTCGTCATTAACAGGCTGTCCTGCCCAAGTTGCATAGACTTTAGCTAATAATCCCATTGCAGCACCTTTAGATAAACGGAAACGATTATCAGAACGTGATGCGTCATCTTTTGCATAAGGTAAATTGTCTACAGCGTATAGCAAATCTTCTTCAATAAATTTATATACATCCTCCGGTTTTGCCTGTGTGTATGTAGAAGGATGCTGATAGGATTGTTGTGTATTGGTGATTAATGCGATATTTCCAAACCAACGTACCAATTCAAAATAATATAAAGCTCTTAATCCGCGTGCTTCTGCCATATAGATGGTAGCTAATGAACGGTCTTTTTCTGGAAATTCATTGATACGTAATTGTAACATTTCAATGAAACTGTTAGCGTCATAGACTGCTCCATAAAGAGACTGCCATGTGTTTTGTATGTCGGCTTGTGCAGGGGTATATGCATTAGCCGGTACTTGACGGAAACCATTAGTCGTGCTTCCTTCGCATTTTGCCAAGTCACTAGGGATGGGGAGTAGGCATGAGAGATTGTAGCCATATAAATTGGCTTGAACCATATCCCGATAAACTCCTAACAATACATATTGTGCTTCTGAAGCATTTTTCATGTATGTCGTTTTGTCAGCTTCTGTATATACTTCCTCGTCTAGTGAGCAAGAACTTACAGAGCATATACAAGCTAATGTAATGATATAATAGATAAATTTCTTCATTTTATTTGGTATTAGTTGTTAAAACTGAACTTCAAGGCCGAATGTGAAAATTCGACTCTTAGGATAGGCTCCCCAATCAAGTCCTGGAGTCATCGGATTACTGGAAGCTGTGCTAACTTCCGGGTCATATCCGCTGTATCCACTGATGCAGAATAAGTTTTGTGCAGAAGCATAGACGCGTAAGCGTGATATATATGCTTTTTTAGTCCATTTGTTTGGAATAGTATATCCAAGGACTACATTCTTTAGACGTAAGAATGAACCATCTTCAATGAAGCGGGAATATAACTCATTTTTGACATATCCTTTGGCAGATGGAACTTTATTGGAAGCATGTGTCGGAGTCCATCGGTCTGCAACTTCTGCCAACTGGTTGGAGCGTTCGTCTTGTGACTGGGTAGCAAACAAACGGGTTGCATTGTAAATATCGTTACCGTAGTTGAATTGAAGCATAAAGCTAAGGTCAAACTCTCTATATTTAAAAGTGTTGGTGATACCACCATACCATTTAGGGATACCGTTACCAATGACTGTACGGTCACTGGTTGTGATTACACCATCTCCGTCTATATCTTTGTATTTCACCATACCAGGTTTTACGGTTGTTCCCGCATGTTCACTAATATCAGTTACTCCGGGTTTTAATATGAATTGGTCACTTCTTGCTACTTGGTAGAAATCAGAATATTGATAAACACCGTCGAATACATAACCATACATCTGTCCTAATGGAGAGTCAATAGTAGCAATGTAATCGTATCCTTTGAAATCACCGCTGAATCCTGCACGGTCATATTTGGTGTAGGTTCCAGGTTGAAGCTCTTTCAATGTGTTTTTAATGAAAGATATATTGAAATCCGTCTGCCAACTGAAGTTGCGTGTTTGAATGTTAGTACTATTGATACTTAATTCAATACCTTTGTTCTGTATTTTACCGATGTTTTGCATCTGGCTACTAAATCCGGATACAAAGGCTAAATCTTGGCTTAATAGTAAGTCTTTAGTATTTTTGATAAAGAAATCGGCTGTTACATTCAGTCGGTTAGCTAAGAAGCCTAAGTCGAAACCTAAGTTTGTAGTGGAAGAACCTTCCCATTTCAAATCTTTATTGGGTAAGTGCTTGGAATTGAGTACAGTAACAAGACTGCTTCCTATTCCGTATTTACTTGTTGTATATAAATCTTGTGAAAGGTTATTAGCAATACGGTCATTACCTACGATTCCCCATCCTAAACGTACTTTCATATTGGAAATCCATTCGATATTTTTAAGGAATGCCTCTTCTGAAACTCTCCAAGCTGCTGAAAATGATGGGAAATATCCCCATTTGTTTTTCTTAGAGAATACTGTAGAACCATCGGCACGCACTGTAGCTGTCAGTAGATAGCGGTTGTCGTAGTTGTAAGTACCGCGCGCAAAAAACGAAAGTGATCTCTTTTCACTTTTATAGGTTCTTACCTGGCTGGGAGTGGCTCCCAATCCTAAGTTGTCATTTCCTAGATTATCAAATGGGAAATCTTTGGCTTGTCCTAATAAATATTCACTTCCACGATAGGAGTATTCATGACCAAGCATTACATCCAGAGTATTTTTTTTGTTGAATTTCTTTCTATAAGTTAAGTTGTTATAATTCACAAAGCGTACATCTTTGGTCATCTGTGTCTGTCCATAAGGATTGCCACCGCTTCGATAGGCTTCACGTGATTCTTGTGTGTAGAAGATATCAGCACGAGTGTTAGTTGTGTTATAAGTTGCAGCAGTCTTGAAAGTCAAATCTTTTGTTATCTTGTAGGTGAGTGACATATTGGTTCCCCACATTTCGGCATTTCTTTTATTATTTACAGATTCTGCCTGTTTGATAGGATTTACTTGTGCAAGACTTCCATCACCTTCTGTCAATTCTATAACGTCAATAGCAGAGTTTAATAATTCTTCGTTTGTCATACTGTTACCACCAGTCGGACGTGCACGTAAAATCATTGCAAGCATATTGAAACGTCCGCTGTCTGCTGTAGTTCCTACTCCTTCTCGTATAATATTAGAATAATTGAATGTAGCGTCTAATGTGAGCGATTTAGTCAGTTTCTGATTAACACGGAATTTACCAGTAGTTTTTTGGAATCCGCTATTAGTAAAAATACCGTTTTCATCATAATGTGAGAATGATGCCGAGTATTTGGTATCATTTGTACCACCAGTGATTGTTACATTGTGATCTTGTGACCAAGTCGGATTAAATGTCTCGTCTTGCCATCTTACCCCTCCTTCTGTGAGGTAATCATCCAAAGTTTGATAGGGATAAGGATTTCCGTCTTTATCTACTCCTTCACGATAATATCCGTCTGTGTATTTTTTGTTCAGTTCTACTTGAAGTTTTACAAATTCATAGGGTGATAACATATCTAATTTTTTGCTGATATTGCGATAACTTGCAGAACCGTTGTAAACAATGACTGGTTTGCCTGTTTTACCGGATCTGGTAGTTACTAATACAACACCATTGGCAGCACGGGCACCGTAAATAGCAGATGCGGATGCATCCTTTAAAATTTCTATAGATTCTATATCAGAGTTAGCGAGATGGTCAATGCCGGATACCTCAAATCCGTCTACAATATAAAGAGGAGAAGCGTCTCCTGTCAAAGTTCCTACGCCGCGGATGTTTACGTTGAATCCGGAACCGGGAGTACCGTCATTTTGGGTGATTTGTACACCGGCGATTTGGCCACCTAAAGCTTCCATGACAGAACTTGTTTTGAAGCCTTCCACATTCTTCTGCGAGACAGATGCTACGGAACCTGTCAAGTCGCTTTTTTTCATAGTACCATAACCAACTACAACAACCTCGTCTAATGTCTGATTGTCTGGCATAAGGGTTACGTTGATGCTTGTTTTTCCTTGTATTTTTATTTCTTGTGTCTTATAACCAATATAGCTGATAACAAGAGTTCCGTTTTTTGGTGCTTGGATGCTATATTTCCCATCTAAATCGGTTGCAGCACCTGCCTGTCCGCCTTTCACTTGAACTGTTGCACCGATTAAAGGTAGATTTGTTTCGTCAAAAATAACTCCTTTTATCGTCACATTCTGTGCAAATGTGATGATAGAAACTAGGAGAGCCAAGAGGGTAGTGTACCCTCTTTTGCTCAATGTATGGTAATTTGATTTATACATAATTGTTGCTTTTTCTATTTATTAGGTTCATAGTTTTCGTCAAGCCAGATAATGACAGAGAAATATTGACTTCCTGAGCTTTCTATATTTTCAGGCGTTCCATTCAAATTGAGTCTGATTTGGGCTGTAACAGCTCCGTTGGCATATTCATTATCATTACCTATCCATTTATCTGGATTTACTATTATTTGGCGATCCGCGGCGTTGATATAAGCAAGTTTGGCATCATAGTTTCCTGTACTCATGTAATAAGACATTGCATCTTTTTCTGTGCTTCCCGGTTTATATTTATTCCATACCTGGTATATTAATAAGTTGGGATCTTTGGTTAATGCTCCACTACCATGATTTGGATTTTCACTAAAGTTGTAGAATGTATGGTTAGCCCTGTAGTCTAAAACAAGTTTTGTAATATCTTCATAACCGTTGAATATTTGACCTGATGCCCATTTGATAACTTCACATTTCGTCTTACTGGATACCCCTGTACGTGGATTAGCCCTGACAACAATAGGCGTATAAAGTAAAACTTGGTTGCTTATATTTTTAGGAGTACTGAAGAATAATGGAATTCTTTTTGATATTGATGGTGCATCATTTCCTGATGCTGTTACTTCAATTAAAAGAATACCACCTTCATAAGCAGTCATCGGACTTGAACCTAATGTTATAGTTCCGTTATTTTCATCAATGGTTGTATTGGCAAATTTGCCGTATCTTTCAGCGATTTTGAATGTTTTATTTGCACTACTTGGTATGTCATTCTTGAACACGGAAAGCGTTTTGGGAAGATTTCCTCTATTGATAAATCTGAATTGATTACGGTTTGCCTCGTTCTTTTCTTCTTCTATGTCGAGGTTCATTTTGGAACCAATTTCAGGCATAGGCTGTTCTAGATTTGTTCCGTAACTAACAAATGTAAAGTCATTCGGATTTTTCTTTATGGTAAGTTTGAATATAGCGGTTCCTACCACTGGCTTACTATTTGTTACTTTTACATGAATATCATATGTCTTGTCAGCCTCCAGATTATTATCTGCACTTACGGAAATCGCACCGGTTGCATTATCAATTGTTATTTTTTTATTTAGAAGTTTTTGTATTTCCGCACTATTGCCTTCATCAAAATCAAAATAAGGATTACCGCCTTCAAAACCTTCTTTGATGGTTTGGTTACCTTCTTCGCCTTTGAAGAGGGAGAGGGCTTCGTATGAGAATGTCTCTGGTATTATAGGTGCAGTGTACTCAACAATTTTTATGCTATAGGCTTCTGTGAATTCAGTACTTCCGTAAATATTGCTGACGGTTATGTCGATAACATATGGAGTTTCACTCTTTTCTAAACCATTATTCTCTGCTAGAGAAATCTTACCGGTTGCTTGGTCTATTGTAAATGCAGTAGTTGCCGGATTTACAGATTTAATGGCATATTTTAGTTCTTCTTTTGAACCTTGGATAGAAGGAATTGCAGATTCATGTGCATATCCTTCATCTACTTCTGCATAAATAGGGGAATATGATAAACTACGTGGCTTAGAAATAGCTTTGAAAGTTACTGCATTCGGATAGATATGTTCACCAGCTTTCGTCGTTAGTTTCAAGTCCAATACATATTCTTCACCTGCTATGATTTGGTTTGCAAAGCTTTCAACAATAGTGATTTTGCCAGTAGTTGGAGATATTGTAAAATATTCCATGTATTCTTTTGAAGGATCCTTCGCAATAGCATATTGGGTAATGGATACATGACTTTCTTTCTCTGTAGTTACTTGTGCGCTTGCTTTTACCCAATCGTTTTCATCCATTTTTAAGAGGACTTCTTCAGGTGTAACAGACACTCCTTCAGGAACTGCAAGAAGCATATTTACTTTTACGGCATCTTTGAATTCATAATACTTGCCGTTGCAGAAACAAGATACACTAATACTGTATAAACCGGTAGGTAATGTATTGGTGTTTTGAATGTTTATGACTCCTGTCTCAGCATTGACCGTGAAACTTTCTGTTGTATATGTTTCACCTTCGTGTGTCACGTTTGTGATAGCAAAATCATAAGGTGTGCCTCCTATATAGCTTGGAGCTTGTAGTTCACAACTCATTGAGGGACCTATGTCAGTGACTCCATAAAAGAAGAGCGTAAAATTCCCGGAGTCGGTCGTTTCCGTATCCGAGCAAGATACAGCTACATGCCCCAATAAACATATTGAGAAGAGCATGAAACATTTGGTAAATAATTCTTTAAGGTTCATTTCTGTATTATTTTAGAATTTGAATTTGTATTATAACGTATAGGATAAATTATAAGTCTCACCATCCACAGTTACTGTAATTCCTGAGACTCCATTGGCATTATAGTCCGCATTCATGCTACCTGTGATTTTTACATCATCAAGAGAGCCTTGTTTTGGGTAGATGACTGTCAAGAAGCGATCAGCTGTTCTTTCTCCTGCTTCCATTGTGAGATAATATGCGGGTCGAGGGAATGTGAAAGCTTCATCAGATGCCTTAAATGACATTTCTCCTTCTTTAGAATCAGTCAGTGTGTAAGTTCCATTCGCAAATACGGTACTGATAATAATGTTGTTATCATCGCTAAAGGTTGCACGTGCACTCTTATCTGCATTATTTGTAATGACCGTACCACCGTCACAAAGATTGAAGTGAAGAAGGACAGGTTCTGATTTAACTCCTTCACCGATACCTTCATCTACGATAACAAAGAATGTATTGTTTACAAAAAACACATAACGACGATGTTTTAAATTGGAATAACCTTGATTCTCAAAAACAACGACCTTAGTTTTTCCATTATCAATAGTTCCATGTGAGAGGTATTTGCCCAAGGTAGAAGTGTAATTTTTTCCGTTAAGTGTAAGTGTGTTGTGCATTTTGCTTGAACGGAATTTAGCGCGTCTTGCATTTGTTTGTGCTGCCGTAGAACCAGAATAACTGTAATATTCACATACACCTGAATCTGGAAAGAAGTTACGACCATTATGATAAAGTTCGAACGTCCCATTGTCCGGTTGGTTATGTGACCATGGTGAATTCTTAGGATCTCCATTATTTAAATAATTGTTGCTGAGTATCATCATTGTTGATGATTTTTTCCAACCGTTACGTAATATATAATATCCAGATTCCTTAAATACTCTTATTTCATCTGAAGGGCATGTACCGCCATTCTTTCCATAGCCGACCATATACTTAAATTCTTCATTATCAGGAAAGAATTCATGGGCGAGTATGAACTTTTTATTCAAGACGCTTCGGCTCCATGATGATTGGCGGGTGTCATTAAATCCTGGTACAAAGTGGTTTCTGACCTCAGGATCTTTACCATCAAAATTGGGACCATCAAAGTAGTGGGGATAGGTGAATTGTACAATTATGTTTCCTGCTTTTTCCAAAGATTTTTTTATATTAGAAGCAAATGGATTATTTAAATTATTGGCATTGACTAATTTTAGTAATTCACTACATGTAGTAAACACGTCAATATGATAACTTAAGTCCAATTCTTCATGCATCCCGTCTTCTAAAAATTGGTCACCTATATAACCGAACCCTGTTTCTGCCCATTTCTCAGAGTTCTTGAACTCTGGATATAGTGTGCCTGCAAATACTAGTGCTCGAGCTTGGGTTGCTAATACGTTTCCACCGCTAGCGTATTTATATTGAGTCAGATAATCGCAATGGTCTGCGAAACTACACAAAAAGACAGAAAGCCATTCGGGAGTGAAATTGGTTGAATTTTTATAATATTCAAACAGTTCAACTTGAGCTTCCAAACGGGTTGCTGTTTGTAATTGCCACCATGGCTTGATATCTTTTACTTCTTCTGTAGGCTTAGGATTTTGCACAATCCAATCTCCATAAACGTCAATCCATGAAAGAACATGCTGTTCATTGCCTGTTGTACGATATACTTTAGCTTGGGGAATGAACCATTGATGGCGGTGAAGCTGTTTGGGGTACTCATCGGAGGTTCCGTCCGGATGATTATCCCAATTAAGTTTTCCATCTGTCTTTTTTAATTGGTAAGGAAGGCCGTTTTTGTCTGTAAAACCATTAACGAAGAAACGGTATGTCAGTGCATTCTCCGCTTTATTTGCGTCATCGGTTGTAGCGGTAATATTCATTAAGTTAAGAAGTGGATTAGTTGGCACTCCAGTTCTTCTTTGGTAGTAATTAAGCAGCGCTTTTGCGGCATAATACAAATTACCTTCTTCATAATGTGTTTTAACTTGTTCTAATCCCGGATAATCAAGATTAATGACATCGAAGACTTTTTCGTTAATAACATCATTAGGTTTTGGTTGCGGATATGTAAATTCGCTTCCGTTTGTGGTCAGTTCATCGTCATCGTCTGTGCATGCGCTGAATGCAAATAAGCAGAACGAACAGGTAAACAAATAATAGAAGATGTTCTTCATACTTTATTAGGTTTTAATTATTAAAAGTTATATTTTACTGTTTGCAAAATTAGCTTATTAAATTATAGACTACAGTCTGGCTTGTTCACACTTTGTTCAAAAATGATTTTTTTGATATTAAATTTGTTGAATCATATATTACTTCTGTTTAAAAAGCCTGCTATGACTCTGATAACAGGCTTTTTATCTGCCATAATGTAATCTATACCTATTGTGCTTGCAAGGTTTCTCTTGTACATTTTTAGATGTTCTATTGGATGATTTTTAATCCAAATTGGATGCGACTCCTATTCTTGAACCAAAAGTAGAGGCACATTTTGCCACTGATAATTTCTCCTTTGGGATGTAGGGCAAAGTATCCAGTCAGTAGTCGGGGAATTCCGAATACGTCTCTTTTGTTTCGGTGGTCATGTTTTTTATCTTCATTCTAAAGTTGGTAATTTAAACTATATGTTTCATTATCAATAGTCACTTCAATAGAGACATTATCTGAATTTGAAGGATTATCTGTAAATATAGCATTAATCTTGTGATTGGAAGCTGTAGTTACCGGATATAATATAGTTATATATCGTACGGGAGCATTTTTCTTCTTCTCCATGATGAGCGAATAGGCTTTTCTGACAGAGTATTTTCTATCTGTTTGATAAGAGATTCGTCCTTCAAAAGGTTTTAATGTAATGTCCTGATTTCCAAAACTACGGATAATCAGGTTGTTGTTATCTTCAAAAGTGGTGTGCGCACCTGCCTCTTGAATATCCAGATTCACGTTGTTGGTTGATGTCTCATCACAAAGGTGGAAATATAATTTGGAATATCCGGTAGCTGTTCCGAATCCTTCATCTATGAAAGCGAAGAACTCGACAGGTCTTTTCACATAGAAGATGGCACGGCGATGCTTGAAGTTGTCATATCCTTGATTTTCCGTTACTATCAGTTGTTGGTTATCGTTTTCTTCCGATAATACTAATTTGCCTTGTGCCTTGTTGATGTTTTCGCTTCCGGTGGCTTCATGTTCTTCTGATTTGCCTAGAACCATCGTGTTGTGTGCCTTGGTTTGGCGGAACCATCTGCGTAGTTCCATTACTTCCGTATCATTTTCTTTCATATACGAACAAACCCCGGAATCTGGAAAGAAATTACGACCGTTGTGGTATAATTCGAATGTTCCGTTATCGAGCTGGTTGTGACTTGAGTCTTCTAACTTGGAAGATATATTGTTGCTGTGTGCCAACATCGTAGATTGGGGAGTCCAGCCATTGCGCAGTACATAAAATCCTGAATATTCGAATGTTTTGATTTTGCTGTCGGGCGGAGTTCCTTTTCCATATGTCTTCATGTAGTTAAGTTCTGAATCATCCGGGTACATTTCAGCGTATTTTACGAAATTCTTATTCAAGACACTTCGTGTTTTTATCCACGAATCATTGAATGCGGGACTGCAATTCTTACTTCCTTTTGTGAAGTAACTGGGGTACGTAAAATGCATGACGACTTTCGTTGCTTTCAGCAGGACGTTGTCAAGTTCTGGAGAAAGCAGATTATCCGGTAGCTTGTTCAATTGGATGAGTCTTTTTAAATCGTATAGGCCGTCCACTATGCCTATATGATAATGGAGTGAGAGGTCATTCGTCATTCCATCTTTTAAAAATAGCTTTGTGGTCTGTTCATTTATGATGTCGCATCCCGTTTTTTGCCACTGCGGGGCATTTTTAAGTTCGGGAAACAGAGTTCCTGCGAATACTAATGCTACTGCCTGGCTCAGTAGAATATTGTTTTCTCCGGCATATTTGTACAAGGACAAATAGTCGGCGTGTTCTGCAAAGTGTATGAGGAAAAAAGAAAGCCATACAGAAGTAAAGTTGGGAGAGGACTTGAAATACTCGAATGATTCTGTTTGCCCCATGATACGTGTAGATACCTGAAGTTGATACCATTTGAATTTGTCCGGTTTTCCATCCGGTTTGGGGTTCTTGGTAATCCAGTCGGTATACACTTCTTTCCAAGAGAGAACATACTTCTCATCATGTAAGTTTTGGTAAGCTTTCCCTTGAAGAGGCATCCAATTGTGACGATGCAATTGTTTCTGATATTCGTTGTCAGCGCCTTTTGGAGCGAATTCCCAATTGATTGTTTTATCATTGTTCTGCAATGAATAAGGAATCTTTCTAGTTTTATCCTCCAGATAATTGTCATTGACATAAAAACGATATTCGTTTATCGCATAGTCAGCATAACCCTGTTCCGTTTCATTAAGAGTAGCAGATAGATTCGGATTTAGAATCTCAGTTCTGTTTTGGTAATAGGCAAGCAGTTTTTGCATGGCTGCATCGTTATCACCGGCTTTATACAAAACCTTCACTTCTTCTAATCCGGAATAATCAAGATTGAGAATATCAAATAAAGATTCTTCGGTGTCCTCTTTGGGGGGTGTCGGTTCCTCTTTCGGCGGAATGTCGTTATTTTCTTTTTGTGGAATATCATTATCTGTACATCCTGCGAGTGTAATGATAAGAAACAGCCATATATTAATTCGGAATCTGTTTTTGCAATTCATAGTATAAATTTTAGTTTGGATGGATTTTGATTTTATATTTGAGATGGTTACTAACTCTATGCAAATATATGGGAGAAAGTAGCTTTGTTGTTAATAGTTTTATTGAATAGTATATCAAATTTGTGTAATGATACTGTTTAATATGTATAAAGGACCGTATTCTTTCTCCAAATTATGTGGAAGTTTTAATGACTTCATCTAATTGAATTGTATAAATCATCTTATCCTTTTAGTGATTTCTCCTAGTAAAGTTAATTTGTTACAGTTGAGTAACTCATGAGTTACAGTTGTGTAACTATCAGGAAGGACAAGTGTAACTTGGTGATTGTACAATTGCAATTTACTAATGGTGAAAAATAAATGGTAATTGTAGGTAATATATTGACAGATAGGGTGTTATGATAAAAGTGCAGTTTCTCGTCAGAAAAAAGCAAAATCATCCTATTGTTTTTTGTGAACTAATCTTAATTTAGTGTTATTTTTAGTCTTAAAATGTTGATTATGAAGCTTGTGACATTTTTGCATTTCCCCCTTATAAAACTTAGGATAAATACAAAAATGTCACAGAGTATAAAGGACTGATTGCATTTACAATAAAAAATCTTCCATATTTTCGGGAGTAATTACTGTGAAAGTTGCTTCCGGATAGTTGTCTGCAAAGGCTTTGGGGAATTTGGCAGAACGTTTGGGATTCCATTTGAATTCGTAGGTCATTAGTTTTCCATCCCCTTCTTCTATTAAATCTATTTCTTGCATAGCCGTAGTACGCCAAAACCATGTATTGTGCCATAAACGGTTATATTGAAGATATTTGATACGTTCTGAAACCAAAAAGTTCTCGAATAAAGCTCCTACATCCGAGCGGGTTTCTGCTAATGAGAAGTTCGCAATTACAGCATTGCGTATTCCGTTGTCGTAGAAATATATTTTTCTGCTACTTTTTAACTCATTTCTTAGATTCCTACTGAATGAACCCAGTCGGAAGATTATATATGACTGTTCGAGTAATATTACGTAGCGTTCTACTGTCTTAGGATCGAGGTCGCACAGTTGCCCTAATTCATTGTAAGAAACCTCCGAGCCGATTTGAAAGGCCAGCGCTTGAAGAAGCTTTATTATTTTGTCTGCCTTTTTGATGTGCTCCCAGTCTAGAATATCTTTATAAAGGTAACTATCGGAAAGCTGTTTTAGTATTTCGCCTTCCGAACCGGGATGCGTGACTACATCCGGGTAGTAACCATAAATCAAACGATGGGGGATAAGGCGTTTCTCATCCAATAAACCATGATGATTGACCATTTCTTGGAAAGAAAGAGGATACATTTTATATTCCCATTTTCTCCCGGTAAGAGGTTCGTTAACTTTGTTGGCTAGGTCAAAAGAGGAACTTCCTGTAGCGATTAATTGGATGCCACTTATCTGATCGGTAATTAACTTCAGACGTAATCCTATATTTTCGATGCGTTGTGCTTCATCGATAATAATAATTTTCTTTTGACCGAATATGTATTTCAGGCGAGTTGCCGATATATTCTCGAACAGGCTACGGGTATCCTGTTCATCTCCGTTCAACCAGAGAATATCGTTGTTATCTTTGAACATTTGTTTTAACAAGGTAGTCTTCCCAACTTGTCGGGGTCCCATTATTATAATAGCCTTACTCTGCCATAACTTTTCCTGAATCGTTTGTTCTAATGCTCTTGTTATCATTATTAGCCTCTTTTATCTAATAACAAATTTCGAGCTTTTTTTCTTCAAATCCAAAAATATTGTGATTTTTATGGATTCTATTCCGTAAAAACTATGATATTTTTGGATTTGTGTCGTTGTTTGCTTATCCCTTTACCTTCTTGATATACTCAGTAGGCAAGCATCCGAAATACTTCTTGAAACTTGTAGCAAAGTAAGATGGCGTATTAAATCCTACCATCGTACTTACTTCCGCTACTGTATAACGTCCGTCCTTCAGTAATTTGGCAGCTTCATTAAAGCGAATCTTACGTATAAAGTCGATAGTTGATTCGCCTGTGATAGCTTTTAGCTTCAGGTGCAGATTGGAACGACTTATATTCATTTCTTTGGCAAATTCGTCGGTAGAGAATTCTATATTGTCCATGTTCTTTTCTACAATAGTCACAGCACGTTTCAGTAATGCTTCATCCATAGCGTTGAACGTAATCTTCTCCGGTTCCACTTCCAACGATTTGGAATAACGCTCGAGCATACGTCTGCGGGTACGCATCATATTCTGAATCTTCGTAGTCAGTATGGCAAGAGAGAATGGTTTGGGGATATAATCATCCGCACCCATTTGCAGACCTTCCATTTGATCCTTGGTTTCGCTTTTGGCTGACAGGATAATAACCGGAATATGACAAGTACGGATATTCTGCTTCACGTTCTTGCATAGTTTGATGCCATCCATTACAGGCATCATCACATCAGTAACAATGATATCGACTTCATTATCTTTTAGTTTCTCCAGAGCTTCCTCACCGTTTCCGGCTTCCAGTGTATTAAACAGTTCGGCAAGCCCGCTACTTAGATAGTGCCGGATTTCATTGTTGTCTTCTACGATGAGAATGGTTCCTCGCTTTTTATCACCGGATTCTATAGCTTCATTCTCCACCTTTTCCGTGTCGATGAAATACATTTCTTTGGAATTGGTGGAATATACCTGTTCCTCCTCGCTCTTCTTGCCGTTAGCAGCCAGTTCGGAGGGCTTGTAGATACTTATGTCCTGTGGCAGATAGACGGAGAACGTACTTCCTTTTCCTTCTTCGCTATCCAGTTCGATATGTCCGTGATGTAGTTCGACCAGACGTTGTATCAATGAAAGTCCGATACCACTTCCTACATGTTCACTTTCGATCTGGTAGAAACGCTCGAATATTTTTCCCTGTTTATTGATAGGAATACCGATACCGGTATCACTGACTTGTAACACCAGATAATTATTTTCTTCCTTCAACGTGACAGTAATGCTTTGGCCGCTTTCTGTATATTTGAAAGCATTCGAAAGCAGGTTGTTTACTATCAATTCCAGATAATTAGGATCGAAAAGTACCTCTTTATCTTCCAGATCGGAGTGGAGAGTATAAGTTATCTTTTTGTGGCGTGCCAGTTTATCATAAAACAAGAAATTTTCTTGTATCAGTTGGTAAGCGTTCGCTTTCTTGGCTTTCAATTCGAATACTCCGAGTTCGGCACGGCGATAATCCATCAACTGATTGACAAGGTGTAGCAGACGATTAGCGTTTCGTTGGATATATTCCAATTGGTTTCGTGTCCAACGATCGCTTATCTTATTGATGATATCCTGCAGAGGAGCCAGGATAAGAGTCAATGGGGTACGAAGTTCATGGGAGATATTGATGAAGAAACGCATTTTCATCTGGTTGATTTCCTCCTGATGTTCTTTGTCCCTGCGTTCTATTTCCAGCTCAGCTTCCATGCTTTTGCGCATCCAGAAGAAACGGAAAACGAAAGTGATGAAGCCGATAAAAGTGGCTAGGAAAAGAAGAATAGCCCACCATGTTTTATACCATATCGGAAGTACGATAATCTCGAGTACAGTTGGGATAGTGTTCCATTTACCGTCACTATTGGCGGCTTTTACCATGAAATGATAAGTCCCTTGTGGCAGATTAGAGTAGGAAACACTACGTTTGTCTGTCAGATAATACCATTCTTTATCGTATCCTTCCAGCTTGTAAGCGAAAGTATTATGCTGTCCTGAAATATAATTGGATACGACGAACTCAATGGTGAAAGCTGTTTGCCAGGATTTCAGTGTGATACTTTCAGTTTCACTGATGTTTTTAGTCAATATGCCTGTTTCATCGTCTGGGCGGACCGTTTTATTAAATAGCTGTAGCTTGGTTATTACTACCGGTGGAGTGTATGGATTGTCCAGCAACAACTCCGGACGGAAAGTAGTGATACCATTGATACCACCAAAGTACATTTGCCCGTTGGCAGTGCGGCAGTAGGAGGAAGAGTTGAATTGATTACTTTGTAATCCATCCGATTCTGTAAAGTTACGGAACTTTTCCGTTTCCGGATTGAAACAGGAAATACCACGATTGGTACTCAGCCAAAGTCGTCCGAAAGTATCTTCCAGTATGCCGTAGACCACATTATTGGGCAGTCCATTAATTGTAGTGTATCGTTTGATTGTTTTTTCTTCCTCATTAAAGCAATAGACTCCTTCACGTGTGCCTATCCAAATAATACCATTGGAAGCCTCGTAAATGCAATTGGTAAATAACTTTGTAACTGATGATTCAGGTAGTATCGTAACTTCTTGTATTTCCGGTCCTTCCTGTTGAAAGACTGATATACCCTCTTCGCCGCCAATCCAAAGTCGTTTGTGGGAATCCCTGAATAAGATTGTGATTCGTTGAGGAGTGAAAGGCGTGCCGTCTTTCTCTTTTTCTATGGTTGTAAAACTGCGTTCTTTCGGATTGAAACGGACTAAAGCGCTGAGTGTTCCCAATAAGAGATTACCGTCTTTGTCGGGAAGGATGGCATATACATTCTCATTGACAAGCTGGCTGTTCAGCTGATTGAAACTTTCCATCCGTCCACTGTTACGGTGGAGGACGTTCAATCCTCCGGCGTGTGTACCTATATATACCAATGATTTTTCTTCATCCACATATACAGCTTTGATATTGTTGGAACCGATACCGATTTCACGCTCGTTTTCTTGCAAGGCGTAATGGGTGAAATGTTGTGTCTTGGCGTTGTATAGATTTAATCCGCCGTCATTGGTTCCTATCCACAGATTCTTGTCCTTGTCTTCTACAATACAGCTTACTACATTGTCACTCAATGAGTTTTTATACGGGATGCGTTGTATATTCTTGAATCGGTTTCGGATGGGATGGTAATAGTTGAGGCCGCCAAAGTAGGTGCCAAGCCACATTCCTCCCTGTGAATCCATAAAAATACTTCGGACGGAACGTTGCGAAAGGCTGCCGCTTTCTACCGGACTGCTGCTATATGAGACGAACGAGTCACTGGCTTCGTGATAAATATTCAAATCATTGAAAGTTCCTACCCATAGACGGTTTTGTGAATCCAATGCCAGAGAACGTATGTAATTGGAACTTATACTTTTCGGATCGGAGGAGGAATGGAGGTATGTCTTTAGTTCTTTAGTTTTCGGATTGAGCAATAATAAGCCTGCCCCTTCGGTAGCTATCCATATTCGGGTGGGAGATTGCTGTAAAATAGCCTGAATCCGCTTGGTATCCAATATAGGAGTCACTTTCTCCAGATTTTTTTGAGTGACGGAATAACTGTAAAGCCCGTCTTCCATCGTACCGATGTAGATTATGTCGCCATGCCGGTAAAGAGCGGAAGCTATGATTTTGTGCATGGCAGTGCTGAAAGCATCTTCTACAAACTTGGATTCTTTGCTGTCGAACATAATCAGACCTTCCTGTGTGCTTACCAACAATTGCTCAGGAGAGATTTCTGCGATGCCGTTGACCTGTTGCCGTTTGCCTTTTTTTTCATAGAAAAAGTTCTTGAATTGGTCTTTTTCTTCATCATAATAAGATAGACCGTCTCGTGTTCCTATCCAAACCCGTCCCTGACTATCGGTCTTGACAATTCTTGAAATGTCATTGGCAATGCTGTTAGGATCATCTTCATTGTGTTGGTAAACTGTGAATGCGTATCCATCATATTTGTTTACCCCATCATAAGTGGCAAACCACATATTGCCCCGTTTGTCCTGATCAATGGCGAATACAGTGCTTTGTGACAATCCTTCATTGATAGAGATATAAGAAAAGTTGATAGGTTCCGGAATTTCCGAAAAAGCGGAATGGGTACCTAAATACAGAAATAGCAGGCAAATGACTATATTTTTAAGGTTGCTCATTATTAGGTCATAAGATTAATAATGGCACCAAAGATAATAAAATCTTTAATATGCCCCATCGTTTTATCCGGAAAACAATGCAACCTTTTCCGGATAATGTTAAATATCTTTCTTCATTATTAGTCGATTTTCGTTATCGATGCGTTGGTAGGATATTTCATTCATAATGCTTCGAATCAGGAAAATACCCAATCCCCCGATAGGACGTTCTTCAATAGGAAGTGTAATATCCACATCTTCCACTTGTGTGGGGTCGAAAGAGGCTCCTTTATCCGTCAGAAGGAATATCAGTTGTTTTTCGGTAGCCGTTACTTTTAACAAAATGGCATGCTGCTCTTGTGGAGGATAGGCATACATGATGATATTGGCAACAGCTTCTTCTAGAGCCAGATTGATATTCATGGTTGTTTCTACAGACAGAGAAAGTTCTTCGCCTACTTCTTCTATAAAACTGGCTAAAACAGCTATTTCGTTTAGATTGTTCGAGATTGTTATTTCTTTTTCCATAATGATGTATTAGTTAATGATTTTATATTCGGGTTCGTATTGAATGAGTAAGATAGTCAGGTCATCACTGGCTTCAGCTTCTTGCACATGGTCTGCGATGGAGGTGACAATGACATCGACGATAGTGCGCACATCCGAAGAGGCATTATCAGATAAAACTTTCTGTAATTTTTCATCACCATAAAGCTCCTTCTCCGCATTCTCAGCTTCTGTAACTCCATCTGTATAAAGGAATAACTTACTTCCTTTTTCTAAGGTAATTTCTGTGTCCGTATATGTAGAGCTATCAATGACTCCTACGAATATCTGAGTCGGAAACTCCAAGAATGATACGTGCTTGTCCGGATGTATGAGTATGGGGGGATTATGACCGGCATTGCAGATTTTCATTTTGCCTGTTGATAAGTCAAGAATTCCGACAATTAGTGTCACAAACATATTGGATTCGTTACTGTTGGAGATTGAGTTGTTCATCTCTGTGACGATTTTGGCCGGTGAATCTACTTGATGGGACAGGGTGCGGAATAGGCTACGGGTGATAGCCATGAATAGGGAAGCCGGCACGCCTTTTCCCGATACATCTCCTATCAGGAAGTAGAGTCGGTTGCCATCCATATAGAAGTCATAAAGATCGCCTCCCACTTCTTTGGCGGGATGTAAGATAGCATGTAAGTCCACGTCGTTACGGTCGGGGTAAGGCGGGAAGATCTTGGGTATCATTCCCATCTGTATTTCTCTAGCTATGGAAAGCTCACTTTCGATCCGTTCTTTGTGGGCTGTCGTTTCTTTTAATTCACTTACGTAAGCAGACAGGGATTTTTGCATATAAGCCAGAGAATCGTGCAAATCCTTGATTTCATCCTTGGAATAGACCTGTGGTAAAGTTACATCAAATCTTCCGGTAGCAATTTCACGGGCCGATTGGGAGAACTGTTCCAATGGGCGTACCAGTCGTCGGATAATACTATATACAATTATGAACAGTATTAGTATGCCGATCAGGAAAGTATAAATGATTTTTCGGGAAGTGCTATCCAGCTCCTGAAGGATAATCCGGCTCGGACAGACTGTACATACAGACCATCCGGTCTCTGGGATAGCGGTATAGAAAGCATATGAATCCGTTCCTAAATTGTTGAACCGCATTGTTCCGGTTTGTCCTGCCAGCATATCGTGCCCAATTTGTTCCTGTGCCCGATTATCCGTTGCAAATGATTCAGCGAATACGGTTTCATTCAGAATCTTACTTCTGTCTTCATGAGTCAGGAAACTTCCGTTGCGGCTAAGTAAGTAGGTGTAGCTGGTAGGATAGGGCTTCATCAGACTTATGTTGTCGGTAAACTGTGAAAGGGATATGCTGGCGATAAAGATGGCGTACAATTCACCTTGATTGTTATATAAAGGTTTGGAATAAGTACTCATAATGATGTTCCCTCCTCCGTCATCATAATAGGGCTCACTCCAATAATCCTGTTTCAGCATTTTGGGAATGAGATACCAGTCCATACATGGATAATCATAATTTGGGCTACCTAATATCTGATAGGTAATCTTATTACTGCTGAATGAGACATAGGGCATGAAATATTTCCCCTTTTCTTTATAATAATCCGGAATGAAAGCTATGCCGCTTCCTACAATGAGGGGATTATTTTTAATGATGGAAGTAATGATATAATGTAAGGAGTCCGGTTGATGTATGTTTTCCTCCAATATCCAGACGGACTGGTTGATGGTAGTCTCTACAGAACCCAATTGATTGGTGATTTCTGTTGCGATATTGCTTAATAGTCCATGGGTACGTTCAATGGCGTAATTCGTCACTTTCTCATGGCTGTATTTATAGAACAATCCCATGATTGTGGCAAAGACAATCAGCGTGAACGACAGTATGTAGATACTGAGCCGGGTTGCAAAAGAACGGGAGTATGTGTGTGTCATGTAATAGTGCGGTTATTTTACAAAGTTCTCATATTGAAGGGTATTTGTTTCTCCGGTATTCTCCGGCAATAAAATATCCATTGCCGTGTCGAATCCCTCACGGCTCAACCGATAGGGACGCCGGCCGTTTTTATCAGTTTGCAACCGTAGTATTTCATCCAGCATTTTACGCTGGTGATAGCGGTTGGTTCCTATATTGTAATGACGAACTTGTTCCATTACGATATCGAGCGCTTCTTCACGGTGCTCGTAAGTCCAGTTCCATCCGCGAATGCAGGCGCGGACTAACTTTTGCACCGTTTCCGGATGTTCCTGATAATACTTCTCGGTGACATAAAGCCCGTCCTCAGGCAGATTGTAACCATAATCGGCAAAACGCATTATATGTGTGGAGTCTATCTCCATCCCGCATTCCGTAAGTTGCGGGAATTCGTTATAACTTCCTACCATACAAATATCTACTGCATTTGAGAGAAAGAGATTGATACCATTGTTAAAGCGTATCCAGTTTACGTGAAGTAGATATTTGTTTGCAACCTGGTCTAGTAGTTCCTGGCTGAGATGATTCCATACGGCAATATCTTTGTGTTGCAAGGATGAAATCCCTTTCAATGGTGAATGACTGACTAATATCAGGCTGTTTTCTTGTGATGTTTGCATGATATTCACAACTCGGTTGCCTTTCTGATACGCTATCAAAGCTTGTGATAGGTTAGTGATAACCGCTTGTGGCGCATCTTCTTTAAGGTAGAGAAATGAGTTTTCGGAATGGGACGGGTGCTTGATATGTACATCGAGTCCTTCTTCTTTGTAGAAACCCATTTTTTCGGCTACATAATAACCTGCAAATTGTGCTTGAGCTGTCCACTTTGGTATCAAAGTTATGGACTGTGCGTTCGCTGTATCTGTCATCAGCCATACGGATAACAGGATACCAATAAGGATGTGGATGGCTCTCATACCTATGCGGTTAGCGTATGGTAAAAAGATTGGAACATCCTGTCATATCAAATATCTTGCGGATTTCGGGTTTCATTGCTTCCAGCACAAGTTGGCCATTGTGCTGTGTCACGCTTTTTTGTAATGTAATCATGCTTCGCAAACCGGAACTGCTGATGAATGACAGGGCTTCACAGTTGACAATGATATCGGGATTTTCCATATTTAAGAGAGGTTGTATGATTGTGTTGAATGTATTTGAATTAGCTGTGTCGAGTCGTCCTTCGACAGTCAATATGGTCACTTCCTCTATTTTGCATATGTTTGTTTTTAAAGTAGCTTCCGGTTCGAAATTCATATCAATATTTTTAGTCAGAATCAGCTCATTGTGATTATTAGTTGAATGATACTCTACTTTGTCCATGGTACGCCGGATTAAAAAGAGTCCCAGTCCTTGTGTCAGGTGTTGATCAAGTGATTGTGTGCTGGTGGTTGCTTCTTTTTCTGTCGGGTCGAATGAAATGCCGTCATCAATGATTCGGGTAGTCAGCATACCGGGAGCTACGGAAGTCCGTAATATGATTTCACTCTCTTTATTGGGCGGATAACCATAGCGGATGATATTGGTTACAGCTTCTTCGATAGCGAGGTTGATACTCATAGTGATACTTGCCGGCAAGTGCAATGACATTCCTAATTCTTCTATAAATTGGGCGATTCTTGTAACTTCATCTAGCTGATTGTCAATGATGATTTCTTTTTCCATGTTTTTTAAGTAGCGTGTCATAAAAATATTGTTTGATTGAATGCTTCAACAAAAGTACAGCTTTATTTAAAAATAGGAAATCAATCAGCTTGAAATATTCCCTGCGTTGAACGAAAATAGAAAGAATAGGATGTATTTAAACTGATTTAACATAAAAACAGAAAAAACCCGGTGCAATTACTGCCCGGGTTTTCACTATTATTTGCTCTGGAAATGAGAAAGATTACTTTTCTAGATTTCCGATCTCATCCAGATTTTTCTGGATATCTTCATCCGTCAATGAATAGTTGACCAAATCACCTGCCAGATACTTGTCGTATGAAGCCATATCGATCAGTCCGTGTCCGGAAAGGTTGAACAGGATAACTTTCTCTTCTCCTGTTTCCTTACATTGGTTGGCTTCACGAATAGCAGCTGCAATGGCGTGGCAGGATTCGGGAGCCGGAATGATACCTTCTGCTTGTGCGAACAGGCAGCCGGCTTCGAATGATTCCAACTGTTGGATATCTACCGCTTCCATCAATTTGTCTTTGAGCAATTGTGACACGATCACACCTGCGCCATGATAACGAAGACCACCGGCATGGATATGTGCCGGAGCGAAATTATGCCCTAATGTAAACATCGGAAGGAGCGGAGTATATCCGGCTTCGTCACCGAAGTCGTATTGGAATTTACCACGTGTCAGTTTAGGGCATGAGGCGGGTTCGGCTGCCACAAAGCGGGTTTTCTTTCCTTCCAGTATGTTATGACGCATGAACGGGAAAGAGATACCGCCAAAGTTGGAGCCTCCTCCGAAACATCCGATCACGACATCCGGGTATTCACCTGCCATCTCCATTTGTTTTTCGGCTTCCAGACCGATGATTGTCTGGTGAAGGGTGACGTGGCTAAGTACCGACCCAAGCGTGTACTTACAGTTGGGAGTCATTTGTGCCAATTCGATAGCTTCGGAAATTGCTGTTCCTAATGAGCCTTGATAGTTGGGGTGAGCGGTCAGAATATCTTTACCGGCACGGGTAGACATGGATGGAGAAGGAGTAACCTGTGCTCCGAACGTTTGCATGATGCTACGACGGTAGGGCTTTTGTTCATAACTGATCTTTACTTGATAAACGGCTGCTTCCAAACCGAATACTTTTGCCGCATAAGAAAGAGCTGCTCCCCATTGTCCGGCACCTGTTTCGGTAGTGATATTGGTTACGCCTTCCTGCTTGCAATAGTATGCCTGTGCCAATGCGGAATTCAATTTATGAGAACCGATGGGACTTACACTTTCGTTTTTGAAATAGATATGAGCCGGAGTACCGAGTGCTTTTTCCAATCCGTATGCACGGACTAACGGTGTGCTGCGATAATATTTGTACATTTCGCGTACTTCCTCCGGTATTTCAATCCAAGCGTCGGTCTGATTCAATTCCTGGCGGCATAACTCTTCCGCAAAGATAGGATAGAGATCTTCTGCTTTCAGTGGTTGTTTAGTTTTCGGGTGCAACGGTGGCATTGGCTTGTTTACCATATCAGCCTGAATGTTGTACCAGTAATGTGGAATTTCTTCTTCCGGTAGGATATACCGTTTTCTTTTGTCACTCATAATATTGTGGTTTTTAATTATCTGCTGCCAAAAGTAGGCAAAATTTTTAATATTCAGATAAATTTGTCAACAAAGAATCGGTTTCGATTGTTATTTTAGTTAAGTTTGCACGACGTTATAAAAAATATGATATGAAGATTTATCATAAATTCCTGTTATATCAGAACAAACTGCTAAAACCTTATATACGAATTATACTGGGCTTAGTGGAGGCTTTAACTTATTTAGCGTCTCTTGCGCTAATTGTCGGAGTGATTTATGAACACGGCTTTCCGTTGTCGGTAGATGAGATTGCGAAAATACAAGTTCTGTATAAGGCTGTATGGATCATCTTTCTGATTGATGTAACGTTGCATATTTCGCTTGAATATAGGAGCACTAAAAAGCAATATCGGAAATTGGCCTGGATATTGAGCGGGTTGTTGTACCTGACTTTGATACCTGTCATTTTCCATCGTCCGGAGGAGGAAGGAGCTATCTTGCAGTTCTGGGAGTTCTTGGATGGCAAATTTTACCATTTGATATTATTGCTGGTCTTTTCTTTATTGAATCTGTCAAACGGATTGGTACGTCTGTTGGGACGGCGTACCAATCCGTCTTTGATATTGGCAGTCAGTTTTATGGCTA
>OKRR01001103.1_pt1 | contig 26261 bp, 22 predicted proteins | sample 1601211 | NCBI WGS metagenome assembly OKRR01 (sample SAMEA3541525, study PRJEB24748) | human gut metagenome | biome: human gut; feature: human-associated habitat; material: faeces | place: China | collected 2012
GGTGGCGCCGATCATCGCCTGCAGCGCGACGGGGTCGAGCGACATCACGCCGTCGGACGATCCGCCGAACGGAGCCGCCTGCCAGAACTTCTGGGCCATGGACGCGACGCGCGGGAAGTCCGGCGTGGACGAAAGATTATGAATGACTTGACCGAAGTACAGTCCGCTGTACAGCGTGCCGTCACCGTCCTGGTTGACGTCATCCAACGCGGCGTTGGAGGGGAACTCGGCATCCGCGTGGAACTCCCCCACCGCGATCTTGCCGTTGTCCGCGCTGAAGGAACCGGCCGAACCGATCAGGCCGCCGGTTCCGCGGATCTCGGAATTCGTCTGGGCCAGCAGCACGTAGTTGCGGGCGCCGTTCGCACCGAGGAAGTTCGGCAGCATGTTGAGCATGCCGCTCAGGTTTTCGGTCACCTGCGCCAGGGCGGCCATCTGCGTCTTGCCGTTCTGCAGCGCGTTGTTCACCACGCCGAGTTTGGCGTCGGGAAGATCCTGGATCGTCCTGGCCTGCGATTGCACGGACTGGTCGACCGTGGCAAGCTGCTGCGCCGCGGCGATGATCGGCCCCATGTTGAGCGCTGCCCATCGCCACTGGAGAGGCTGGCACCGGTCAGTGTGGTGACGACCTTGCCCAGCTGGGGCAGCGTGGTCTGCGCGAAGTCATCGATGGTACCGATGGCGGTGCGCGCCGTCTTCACGTCACCGCCGACCACGGGCATCTTCTCCGCCAGCGTCCACAGACCGCCGCTGACATCCTGCTTGGCGGCGGCCGCCTCCTTCTGGATGTAGCTCACGTCGGACAGCGCCTTGACCATGTCGTCGGTGGAACCGTCCTTGATGACCTTGGCCGCGTTGACGACATTGTTGAGGTGCGCTTTGGCGCTCATCGCCGACTTGTACAGTTTGAATCCGCTGAAGCCGGCCGCCGCGGCGCACACGACCAGCAACAGCAGCACGACGAGCAGCGCGTTGCGAACGCGATGGGTTGTCCTAGTGACCGTGCGTGCGTGTGATGGCATGGGCTACTTCCTTACGTTATGACATGTATCGATACTGGCTGGCTGACCGGTTACGCTTTCGCTGGACGGGTAGCCCGGCGGACGGCACGTAGCAGTGCACGACGTGCACATCGCGTATGATGCCGGGGGTTGTCAGCGCGGCTGACTGGGGTGGCCGCGGACCGGTACCTGGACTTGCAGCTGCCCTCCGGCGATGCATGTCACCTGCAGCGGGGAACGTCCGCTGCAGTTACGGCTATTACCGGCCAGCCGACAGCAATCGCTGGTTTAGTTGTTGGTCTTTTCCGGCTGGTCACCCGTTCCCATGAGCTGGCATGCACCTTTCAGCGAGTATCTCTCCTACCGCATGCCAGTCTACCCATGCCCGCGGGATAACCCAAAAAGCCTTGCAAGAATACCGAATTTCTTTACCTTTGGCCCTGATCGTTCGACGGCTCGCAAGACGGCGTAACCTCATCCAACCGGCCGATCCCCGGAGGCGGAACCAGCGGAATCCTCGTGACCGGAAATGCGATCGTTCCCGCTTGCGCGATGGCGGATGCGCGCAACGCCAACGACGCATCGACAAGCCACTGTATGGCACTCTCAAAATCCTTGCCACGTCCACCAGCTCGCACCACGCCGCATACGAACTCCTTGTTCTCTTTCGCCAACTGGGAAGGAATTGAATCCCATACCTGATTGAGACGAAGCGTGGTGACGGCGGGACTATCACGCATATCAACATGTTTGGAGAAATCGTCACGATAATCGGAGACCAGACTATTCTGCAATTTACGAACCGCCGTGAAGTCAGGATTCGGCAGAGTACTGGCGAACGCTTCAACGATCTCCGGCATGCCTCCTGTATACATGAAATACCGCAGCCAAGTCATGACCCTGTCATGCATTACGTTAATTAGCGGAAAATCCTTGGACTCAAGCATTTCGGCCAAGGCATACTGTTTGCACGCATACAGGAATTCAACAAAAGACATAGGATACAGCTTGAGTCTACTGACCTTGCCAACCGGGAATGAAAACCCAGGATGCATGGCGATGCCAAGCGCCGAACCAGTGGCCAAGACGTCATACTCCGGGGCGGCTTCATTGAACATCTTCAGCGAAGTCATCGCCCTCGGCACCTCCTGTACCTCATCGAAAATGACGAGCGTATCCTCGGGAGTGATCCTAGTTCCGGACTCGATCGACAGTGCGGGAATCAGCCGTTCCACACTCAGATCCGCATCAAACAACATACGCATGTTGGCATTGTCGAAAAATGCGACACAACAGCAATACGTAAGGTACTTGACAATCTTTGATGGAGTCGTATACTCATATCTGTCAGGTACTTGACATAATTACTGAAGAGGATGAAAAAGACACACGACCAGCGACGCTTCGCTCGCTTCCTTATTAAAGGAGGTCGGCATGAACATCACACATGACATGAGCAACGACCTCACCGAATACGACCCGGAATCCCGTCAAGTAGACGGACCGAACCCCATCGAAAACCGCATCAGCTCCTCCGCGGCCCGTGTTCCCGACATCATCAGCTGCACTTCCGGCATCACCGTCCAAGGCCGCCAACTCCACTCGTTCGCGTTCACCACGGACGCGGCCATCATCCGCAACACCAATGCCGACGCCATTCTCGCCGTATATCCGTTCACCGGCGAACCAGTCATCACCCAGGCCCTACTCACCGTGGCCCAGGCCCCGCTGTTCGTCGGCGTGGGCGGTGGCACCACCACCGGCAAGCGCTCCGTTCAGATGGCAGCCGTCTCCGAGATGCAGGGCGCGGCGGGCTGTGTGGTCAACTCCCCCGCCACCGCCGAAATGGTCGAGCACATCACTAACATTGCCGACATCCCCGTCATCGGTACGGTCGTTCGCTGCGACGACGATGCCCACGCCAAGGTGCGCGCTGGAGCCAAGATTCTCAACATCGCCGCCGGCAAGAACACGCCCCAGGTCCTACGCGAGCTGCGCAAGCACTATCCCAACCTGCCGCTCATCGCGCCGGGCGGCAAGACGCCCGAGAGCATCCGTGAAACCATCGCCGCCGGCGCCAACGCCATCATCTGGACGCCGCCTTCGGCCCAGCAGCTACAGACCGACATGATGCAGCGTTATCGCAAGATGAAGGAAGACGCCACACCTGTCATCTCGCACGACGATGTGCCCATTATCGACCAGGTCTCCGCCGCCGAGGTCAGCCAGGTCGAGAACATGAATCCCGACGTGCCGATTCCCGACGAAGTCATCGAGCGCGTCGCTTCGATCCACGAGCGCGTCGAGGAGCATCGCGCCAACCGCGGCCTCAAGCCGTCACTGCACGGCTTCTTCTTCCGCGGAAAGAAACGCTAACCCCAACAGCAAGGCCCGCCCCACAAACGTGAGGCGGGCCGTTTTCGTTTGAGCAATCATGCAGCGATGTGATGGGGCAAATTAATCCACGCGTTTGTCGCCCATAAAGAAGAGCGCCACCGTGCCAGGTCCGGTATGCGAGCCAATCAGAGTACCGATGTTATTGATCTCAATCTTGCCTTTAAGCTGCGGAATCTGTTCCTCGATCAGCGCCGCAACTGCCTCGGCATCCTCGCGGCACGCCGAGTGCGACATGACGCACTTACCCGAATAATCCGCACCGTCCTGCACGTGTGCCATCATGGTCTTAGCCATCTCGGAAATCGCGCGCTTCTTAGTGCGAATCTTCTCACGTGGCGACAGCCCACCTTCGCAATCGACCGTCATAAGCGGGCAAATCTTAAGCGCCGTGCCGATGATCGCGCTCGCAGCCGAAATGCGACCGCCGCGCAGGTAGCTCGACAGATCGGTCGAGAAGAACCAGTGGTGCAGGTTGAGCTTGTGCTCCTCGATCCAGGCAGCCGTCTCGTCGAGTGAAGCCCCGCTATCGCGCACGTCGGCGGCACATTCCGCCAGCAGGCCAAAGCCCGAAGACGCCGCCAGCGAATCGATGACGCGCACCTTGCCGCCCTGGGGATAGCGATCCGCGAGCATCTGCGCCGCAACGCAAGCCGAGCCATACGTACCCGAAATACCCGACGACAACGTCAGGTGCAGCACGTCTTTACCCTCGGCAACAAGCGGCTCCCAAAACTCCTCGTACTCACCCACGCTCACCTGAGACGTCTTGGGCATGGCGCCTGCGGCAATCTGGGCAAAAAACTCGTCCGGCGTAATCGACTGATACAGATCGTCCGTATAGACAACATCGTCGATCTCGTAATGAAAACACACGACAGGGATATTGCGCGATTCAAAGAACTCCCGAGTTCGATCGGCGGCGGATTCACAGGTCAGGACAAAATCACTCATATGAGGCTCCTTACTCATTGCTGCGCAAATTATCGCACAGTGAGCCTACATACGGTACATATGTCCACTATTTACCAAATCGAACCAAAAATAGCGAACATCTTTACCACCATCGTTTCCACCGACCCCACGCATAAATATCTGAGAAAACACCCTCTATCGTCTCCACTCAACCGCCATATCTACCTCCACTAAATCGATTTACCAAACCGTTCGGCTAACAATTCGGCCGCCCATCCCCAATCGAAACAAAAGCGGCGCATACTGATAAACGTTTTACGCTGTTTATCAGTTTTACCAGCCCTATCGGAAGGTGTTTCATGGTCGCATTCGATCGCAATCCGCAAGACTTCAAGTATCTGCGCCTGCTGTCGAGACAGTTTCCCACCGAGCAATCCGCGTTTACCGAGATCATCAACCTCTCGGCCATCCTCAACCTGCCCAAAGGCACTGAGCATTTTATGAGCGACGTGCATGGCGAGTACGAAGCCTTTATGCACATCCTCAACAACTGCTCGGGCGTCGTGCGCGAGCATGTCGACGAAATCTTTGGCGAAACGCTCTCCTTTGACGAGAAGGGCGAGCTGTGCACGCTCATCTACTACCCGCGCGAGAAGATCGAGCTGGTCCGCAGCCAGCGCGAGGACTCGCCCACCTGGTACAAGACGATGCTTGACCAGCTCATCATGGTCGCCCGCTCGCTTTCGAGCCGCTATACGCGCTCCAAGGTGCGTAAGGCCATCCCACGCGATTACGCCTACATCATCGACGAGCTGCTACACACGCATCCGGACGAGAACAACTATCGCGTGCGCTATCACGAGCGCATCGTGGAGTCCATCCTAGAGACCGCCAGCGCCGACGACTTTATCGAGTCGCTCGCCTCGCTCATCAAGCGCCTGGCCGTCGACCACCTGCACCTGGTGGGCGATATCTTCGACCGCGGTGGCGGCGCGGCCAAGATTATGGACCGCCTGCTCACCTACCATTCACTCGACATCCAGTGGGGCAACCACGACCTGCTGTGGATGGGCGCTGCGGCTGGTGAACCTGCCTGCATCGCCACGGTGCTGCGCAACAACCTACGCTACGACAACTACGAGATCCTGGAGAACGACTACGGCATCTCGCTGCGTGAACTTGTCGCCTTTGCTGATGCCACCTACACCGCCGGCGAGTCCATCACCCCGCTGATCAAGGCCATCAACGTGCTGCTCTTTAAGCTCGAGGGCCAGATTATCCAGCGCCATCCCGAGTTCGACATGACCGACCGCCTGTTACTTGACAAGATCGAACACGACACCGGCACGGTCACGCTCGCCGACGGCAGCGTGTGGCCGCTCACGACCAACGACTTCCCCACCGTCGACCCGGCGGACCCCTATACGCTCACGTCTCAGGAGCAGCACATCATCGACAAGCTCGTGTCCGAGTTTGTCACCGCCGATCACCTGCATCGCCATATCGATTTCCTCTATTCCCACGGCTCGATGTACAAGGTTGCCAACGGCAACCTGCTGTTCCATGGCTGCGTGCCACTCAACGAAGACGGCACCATTAGCAGCATGAACTGCCTGGGCACCTGGCACACTGGCCGCGATTATCTCGATTTTTGCGACTACATCGCCCGCCGCGCCTGGCGTGTGGGCGACCGCGACGCTCTCGACTGGATGTGGTACCTGTGGATTGGCTTTAACTCACCCGCCAGCGGACGCCTGGTGCGTACCTTTGAGCGCGCCTATATCGCCGATAAGAGCACCTGGGTCGAGCCGATGGACCCGTACTTTACGCTTACCAAGTCGCCCTCGGTCTGCGACGACATCATGCGCGAGTTTGGCGTCACGCCCATGGCATGTTCACCGACTGGCCACATCATCAACGGCCACACGCCCGTTAAAACCACCAAGGGCGAGCAGCCCATCCGCGCCGAGGGCAAGCTGCTGGTCATCGATGGCGGCTTCTGCCGCGCTTACCATCCCAAGACGGGTATCGCCGGCTATACGCTCATCTCGAGCTCGCGCGGCTGCCGCCTCAAGTCGCACCGGGCCTTTACGACGGTTGCCGAGGCACTCACCCGCAACGTCGATATCGAAAGCGAGACCAACCGCTTTGACGAGGCCGACCGTCACCGCATGGTGAGCGACACCGATTCCGGTGCCAAGATCCGCAGCCAGATCCAGGACCTGCGCCAGCTGCTCGATGCATATAGAAACGGTGCTATCGAGGAGCGCGCCTAGCACCACCCGTGGGGATTGGCTAAACTTGCTGAGTTTGTCATCCCCGCGGCGCCCCGGCGCCACCATAAGGCAGGTACCATGCAAAAGCTCCTTGCGCAGATCATGAAGTTTGGCGTCGTCGGCGTCATTGCCACGGTCATCGACTTTGGCATTATGAATCTGCTCCACTACGGTCTGGGCCTCAACATCCTAATCGCCAACACCAGCGGCTTTATCATCTCACTCATCTTTAACTACCTCGCCAGCATGAAGTACGTGTTTGCGCACAAGGAGGGCATGAGCCGCCGCCGCGAGTTCATTATCTTTGTCGTGCTGTCTGTGATCGGTTTGGGACTCAACGACGGCATCGTGCTGGCGCTCAACGCCGGCCTGGGGCTCGAGGCCAATATCGCCAAGATTTGCGCCACCGCGCTTGTCATGGTCTACAACTTTGTGACCCGAAAGATCTTCCTGGAAGGCGACGAGACCAAGTAACTCGCAACCTTACAGCTTTACAATGCCCACAGATGACGCGCGTCGAGCGCTGTGTTGTTCGTGGGCATTGCTCGTTTACGGGCAAATTTTCAACGTTTGCGGATTAGCACTTGATAATTTGGCGAGTTCGTATAGTTCTTGGCAAAGACCTTACGTTTCCCTTGCAAAAGCTCTAAAGTATCCTCTGCTCGATTCATCAACGCATTGGATGTGATTACGTGCGCAAGGCACTGGCACAACCTCATACCAAGCAGTTCCTCAAGTTCGCTGTCGTGGGTCTTATCTCCTTTGGCATCGACTGGGGTATGCTCATTGCGCTCGTCGAGCTGTTTCACCTCGACTTTTTGATGAGCACCACGGTCTCGTTTACCACGTCCGTCGTGGTCAACTACTGGCTCAGCATGAAGTATGTGTTCGACCACCGCGAGGGCATGAGCCGCAAGCGCGAGTTCACGATCTTCACCATCCTGTCGGTGATCGGCCTGGGCCTCAACGACCTATACATGTTTGTGGGCGTCACGTTTTTGAGCATCGGCTACCAGGCCATGAAGGCCATCGCCACATTCCTCGTCACCTGGTACAACTACTTCAGCCGTCGCTTCTTCCTCGAGGGCGCACGGTCGTAGTCGATTCGCTATTTGCTTGAATGTATAACCGGTTGGAATTCCCATTCCAACCGGTTTTTTGTTTGCCGAGAGACCGGGCGGCCCGGTCCCATTCGCATGAAAACGGGCGGCCCGGATGTTTGTCCGAACCGCCCGTCTGGCGCGCTATGTCGAGGCCTCTAGCCTGTAACGTAATACCAGACCACGTTGTCGCCGTTGGAGAGAACGTAGTTGCTGCAGGCCGTCATGGGCGTTGTGCCGTTGACGGAGTACATCCAGCCGCTCGTACCGCCGTACTGTTTCTCCGCCAAACCACCAATCGCGGAGACATACGTGCCGTACGACGAGCCATGTGCGTTGACAGAAAGGCCCAGCGCGCACAGGGCATCGTAGACGGTAGCGCCTTCGTTAAAGGTAAAGGTGCCACCAGAAGACACAGGATTGCCCACAGCGCTCGATGTGACCGAAACCGTCACTGTTATGTAGCTGGACTCCTGCGAGCCGCTCTGGCCGCCCGAGGAGGCGTTTCCACCATTAGAGGATGAGGCTCCATCAGACGACTGGCCACCGCCAGACGCATTGGAAGTATCGCCGACTCCCGTATTTTGGGCAGCGGATTTATCGCCAGACTTCTTGCCGTCCTGACCATCGGACTTCTTGCTATCCAAGCTTTTATCCGATTCCTTGTCCGAAGACTCGGAATCGTCCTTGCCGTCGTTCGAACCCTTGGACTCGTCTTTTGCATCATTCGATGACTTGGAGTCCTCGGAACTGGCCTCGCCCGAAGCCATAGTCGAGCCAGACGCCTTGGTGTCCTTGGTGACGACGCTCTCCCCCGTCACGGCCTGAATGATCCAGTCGATGGACCAGGCGCCGCTCTCGGAAGGATGGACGAAGCCCAGCGAGACGACGATCAGAATGGTGCACGCGGCAGTCAAAACGCCAAGGAGCGCCTTGCGACGAGGGGCGGACGCCGCCGAAGCGGCGCCCTGTTGCTTTGTATCGTCGAACTGAATGAACGAGGAATCTGGTTGCTTGGGGTCAGCGTCCTTGGATTTATTGGACACAGCCCTCACCTACCGACGTTTGGTGAACACGAACACGCCGACGATGGCGAGACCGATGACGCCGGCGGCAACGCCAACAATGGCGAGCGGGTTGGTGCCAGCCTCCTGCTCGGAGGCACTAGAGGACTTCTTAGCAGTGGTCGTGGAAGCAGCACCCGTATCGGACTTGGAATCGGACTTCTTGTCGGACTTGCTGTCCTTCTTGTCAGACTTCTTGTCAGACTTCTTCTCGTCCTTCTTATCGGACTTATCGGAGTCCTTCTTGTCGGACTTGTTGTCCTTGGTCTCGGTCTTGGTCGACACCGTCGTCTTGGTCGCCGGCTTATGACCCGGGGCGACAACGCCGCCAGCCTGCTGGCCCTTCGTGCCAGAGCCGGAACCCGTGCCAGTGCCGGCACCAGCACCAGAACCGTTGCCAGCGCCACCGTTACCACCATTAGTGCCAGAACCGCCATTACCGCCAGGGTTAACAGCATTCTTGGTCCACTTGGCATACAGCGTCAGATCGGCCGTCACCGGCGTACTGAAGTCATACGCCTGCGTGCAAGCCTCATCGGTGAACCAACCGCCGAAAGTGTAGCCCTTGCACTGTGGCTGAGTCGAGGGCTCCGTCGCCGCCTTGCCTTCCTTCACGCGTTGAGAATCGGGCATCGCCGCATCCTTACCGTTGGCGTCGAACGTCACGGTATAGCGTTTGACCCTTTGGCCATTACCCTTGACAGCAAACAGCTTGCCCGAGTCATTGACATAGTAGAGTGAACCATCGGATCCGACCGAAATAGAAGCCATGCAGTACTGCTGGTCGCCCGCCACGGGCGTATAAAGCAGTTCGGCCTCGTCATCGCCAATACGGTAACGATAGATGCCGCCCGGGTTGTTGTTGGACGTAAAGTAGACGTACGTCTCGCCATTCTGGACAGAAACGACCGGCTGCGACTTTACATCACCGCCGCCCGAAGCCCCCTGACGAATATAGCTACCGTCCGCCTTGCAAATGGAATAGTCCACGGAAAGCGTCTCGGCATCAATCACTGCAAGCTGACCGTAGTGATACGTGTACTTGTTCTGATAACCGCCCATAAAGGATTCGGTCGATGAGCCTCCGACCACAATCTTGCCGTTGGCCAGCACCGGCGTCGAGGTCGAGCTGCCACCAAACGTCACCTTGCCAAGCTCAGAAAGGGTTCCGTCCGTTCCAACCGAAAGCTTATGCAAAACGCCATCGGCGCTCACGACATAGGCAATCGATCCATCGACCAGCACCGTCGTGCGCACGCGCTCGGCAATCTTGAGCGACGCAACGGTCTTTCCAGTTTCGGGGTCGACCGTGCTCACCGTACCGGAATCATCTGCGATGACGCCATAATTGCCCGAGAACGCCAAGCCGGCCCAGTAATAGCCCTTGCTGTTCTCGTTCTTATGCTGCCACATAACCTTGCCATCGGAGATGCGCACGCAGAGCAGGTAGCCGTCGCTCGAGTCGGACCAGCTGGCCGATGCCGTCCCAAAGTAGGCAAAGCCGTCACGAACCGTAATGGACGCAAGAGACTGCTGAGCACCATCGGGGCCAGCAGGCAACTCATCGGTTACCCAAACCGTCGCCAGAGCATCAACCGTCAGCGCCTGCAGGCGACCGCTCGAAAGCGGCACGAGCATCACGCCGCCAGTGTATACCATACGCGAGGTCGAATCGATCTTTGCCGCCAAAGGCGATTCGGCAACGGTCTCACCCGTGTCGACATCTTTCTTGAGCAGCTTGGAACCAACGGCCACGTAGAGGTAGTCACCGACCAGCAACGGGTCGGAAATACCCTTGCTCCATTCGTTCGAGCCCTTGAGCTCGCTCACCCATTTTGCCTCAGCGTCTTTCGTGGGCACAGGAGCGTCGGTTACTTTGTCGGCGCTCGTATAACCAGGCCAATCGCTATCCCAGTTAGGACGTGCGGCACCCGGGTCAACAACAACACTGTCGACGCCGGGCACAGTATCGCCGGGAGCAAAAGCCCAGACGATTTTGTCGCCAGACTTGAGCACATAATCGCTATCGAGCTGAGACCCAGGAACGCCGTTGACAAAGAACGACCATGCACCCGACAGCTCGATGCCATCAAGCGGAGATACGAGACTATAGACGCCCCAATAGCCAAATTCGTCGTACATTTTTGACTTTATGCCAAGGGCATCGAAGTAAGCAGCGGAGGCATCCTTGATCGACGTGCCCTTAACAAACACCTGGATCGACGGGTTCGTCCAACGCTGAGCTATCCCGGTCTTTTTGCCAATAATCTCCATCGTGACGGAAACCTGCTCGGGCGCGGGGTCGCCGTACTTCGAGTAGCACCAGACGACGGAGTCGCCGTCCTTGAGCGTGTAGCCGCCGGCGCCGACCGCGGAGACGCTGCCGTTGACGAACAGCTGCCAGTGCGCGCCGGTCGCCGGGTCGTAGGCGAGCGTGCGGCCCGCGTCGAAGGGCGACGTGATCGAGTTGAGCGCCCAGCCCCAGGAGCCGTTGGGGTCGTAGTCGGCCTTGAGGCCGGCCTGCCTGAAGAGCTGCTCGGAGAGGTCGGCCGCGGTCGAGCCCTCCTTCAGAGCGATCTGCTGCGCGGCGGCCCAGGTCTGCTGGGCGCCCTTGGCGTCGGTGCCGACGACGGAGCACGTGGCCGCGACCTCTTGGCTTGCGGCTTCGGTAGGCTGAGATTCAGCCTCATCGGAAGCGGCTACAACACTTTTGACGTTCTGTTCGGATGAATCCGGCGAAGCAGTAGAAGCCTCGACTGCGGCAGAATCGTCCGACGCTACGCCGTTGCTATCTGCGGCATTCGCCGAAGCGCCATCGTTAACCGACGCATCGCTCGCGTTAGAGCCGGTTTCAGAAACGACACCGTCGGCAGCACCGTCCGCGGCACCCGTGCCCTCGCCCGGCGTCGCAGCCTGAGCCACAGCCTCGGCAATGCCCTCGGCGCCCTCGGCCCACAGCTGAGCCGGCGTGGTGCCAAAGGCCATCGCGAAGGCCAGGAATGCCGCCAGGCCGCGCTTGGCTACGCCGCATGCAATCGCGCCACGGCGATGCAACGAGGCGCGCTCGCGCTCGTCCTCAAACATATCCATTTGTCCCCCATTGTCTGTACTTGGAGCGTTGCCTTGAGGCTGCCCCACGTCATCGCGCATGTTGCGCTCGAGTTCCCCCATCGGGGTCCCCCTTCCCTCCAGAGCCCTATGCACACCGGCGGCATACGCCGCAGCCGCACGCAAGATGGGAGGCGATCCGACTTAACCTTAACGACTCGGGCGCGCCGTCCGATCTGCGACGCGAGCATCCCGAGCCAAGAGGAATTACGGTTACTGGTACAGCCGGGGACTTGCACCCCGATTCTCCCAAACGCGCAGGAAAACCGCGCATTCGTGCGTCTCCGCACCACCATCTAGGCCATCGATTATTACCGTCAAAATGATATCACGCAAAAGGGCCTCGCACGCAGGCGAAGCCCAAGGTAAAAGCTATTGTTTGCGATAGGAAAATGCGGTGACGGCCGCAGCCTCTAGTGCTTGCCGCCGTGGCTGTTGAGCCAGATATTGCGGCCCAGCATAAGCGCCAGCACCAGCGCGCTCACGTAGCCCATAAAGCCAATGACCGGGATACCAAACACAACCGGCTCGATGCGTGCGTAGTACACCACCGACGAACCGATAAACAGACCGGCGATCACGATAGCCATCGACATGCGGTCGATAATTCCGCCCAGCTGTCGCAGCGCCTTATCGCTGCTCATGATCTGCGTGTTCACCTTAAGCTGGCCGCGCGTGAGCATACGCGAAGCCAAGCCCAAATACTCGGCCGCCTCGAGCGAGCCTTTTGCCGCGCGATAGCTGCTCGCGGCCAGATCGCGTCCCATATCACGCACGCGCGCATAGGTGCTCTTCTCGTTTTTGATGTGCGTCTGGATGATCTGGATCATGTTGACGTTGGGCATATACTCGGTCAGCAAACCCTCGAGCGTCACCATGCCGCGCGCGAACATCGTTACCACGCTCGGCAGCTCAACATCGTTTTTGCGCGCCAGGTTTAGCAGCGAGGTCAAAAACTCGCCGATATCCAGATCCTTCAGGTCAAGGCCCGCAAAGTCAGCCACGATAAAGTCCAAATCGGACAAAAACGCTGAATGATCGAGCTCGGCCGAGTCGCCACGCGTCACGGCGAAGCGCATGAGCGAATCCTTGAGCTTGGGCACGTCACCCTCGGCCACGGCGAAAATCATGTCCTTGACGATACCGCGATCGTGGCTCGACATGCGTCCGACCATGCCCAAGTCGATAAAGTAAACGATGCCGTCCTTGAGAATGATGTTTCCCGCATGCGGGTCCGCATGGAAAAAGCCGTCATCGAGCACCTGCGTCGAGTAGTCCTCGACGATTGTGGCACCGATCTTTTCCAAGTCATAGCCCTCGGCCACCAAGCGTTCAGGATCGGCGATCGAAATGCCGTCGACATAGTCCATAACCACCACGTGCTCGGTGCACAGGTCCAGATAGGATTTAGGGCACGTCACGCCATGAACGCTCTTATGGAACTCGTAGAAGTCGTTGAGGTTTTTGGCCTCGGCCAAAAAGTTGGTCTCCTCGCGAAACGAGGTCCACAGCTCCTCGACTACGCCGTGCAGGTCAACGAATTGATCAGTGTTGACGAACTTGGAAACGATACGCACCACCGAGCGGATGATATCGATGTCCTGCGCCATAACCTGCTGCGCACCGGGGCGCTGCACCTTGACGGCCACGTCCTCGCCCGTCACCAGACGAGCGCGGTGCACTTGCGCGAGCGACGCGCTACCGAGCGGATTGGGGTCGATCGCATCGAACATCTCCCCCAGGCGCAGGCCGTATTCTTCTTCCAGACAACTGAGTACGACCTCGTACGGCACCGGTTCCACGTCGGAGCGCAGACGACGCAGCTCGTCGCAAAAGCGTTGCGGCAGAATCTCGGACCGGTTGGCCAGAATCTGCCCCATCTTAACGAACATGGGGCCGAGTTCCTCGAGCAGGCGGCGCAAACGAACCGGCGTGAGGTTATCCCACACGCGGTACTTTTTGACCAGACGAACAATCTGCCCGATGCGTTCGCGACGACCCGCCGGCGTGAGCTGGTATTCCTCGTCCGGCGCCATCGCGTCGGGCTCCTCGGGCACCATATCGACAGCACGCGGCTTCTTGCGAGCGCCCGAGACGGCGGCATCGACCTCATCGACAACCGCCGCCTCGTCACCCAAGGGAACTAGATTGTTGTAATCGGTGGTGGAATCTGCCATCTGCGCTGCTACTCGGCCTCTTCGGTATCCTTCGCATCGTCGGGCTCAACGGACTCGACGGGCACCGAGGTCACGTTGCCCTCGACCGAATCGACGATGTCGCGCACATGGGCCAGGAAGGCCGTGCGCTCGGGGGCTGTCATGACGCGGACGCGAGCCAGAATGAGCTCGTCGAGCACGCGCTGGGCCGCGGTCTCGCCCTGCATGCCCAAGCGCTCGGTCAGATCGGAGATGGTACCGCCGGCCTGTTCGAACATGTCGGACACACTGCGGGCGATACCGGGGGCGCCTGCGTCCTTGCGCACCTGCTCGCCCTTGGTGTTAAGGTCGTCGAGAACCTTCTTGCTGCCCTCGACGGCAACGGCGGCGGCGCCGAAGCCCACGTTGATGGCGCCGTTAACAAGCTGATCGAGTTTCATAACCATGGTTGTCTCCAATCACAAACAACTGCATTGGCGTTCTTGTACCCAAGATTGAGTGAAAGCGACAAAGCGTTTAAGCGCTATTCGATCGACGGGAAATCCCTATCTCACGTTGTCGTTCATCGCGAAAGAGTTCTTCATGGCGCAGCTCGTGGTGTAGAGCACCTTGCCCAACAGGGCATCGGTCTCCACGCGCACGAGCTCGGCAAACTCCTCGTTGGCGCGTGCAAGCTCGGCAGGCACCTCGGCCTCGGGCAGAACGGCTACGGCAGCGTCGACGTCATGAATCTGCTTGTGGCCCATGCCGCCGACCTTCTCCTGATAATCCTCGACTGCGCGGCCGCACTCATGGAAGCGGACGTCGGCCAGCGCGCCGATCAGGCGGTTGGCCCAGTAGAAGTTTTCGGACGTCACGCGAGCCTGCGTGTCGGCAAAGTACTCGGGCATGGTCTCGACGTTGGCGTACAGCGGAACCAGCGCGTTAAACGAGTTGGAGCCAAAGGCCATCCACTGCACGGCGCGGTAGGCCGGCTGCGCATAGGGGCGCAGCTGCAACACGGCGAGCTGGCTGTTGCGATTGATGCCGATGGGGCGATAGGCGCCACGCGTAGCGGGCGTGCCCTTGCTGCCGTAGCAGTCGTACTCCGTGCCCTGGTAGTGGCTCGAAAGCACGTACTTGATGTCCTCGATGGTCACCTTACGCTCGGGCACACGGCTCCAGGGGATGTCGTCGCTCTCGGGCGTGTAGTCGGCATCGGGGCCGTCCCACACGTCGCTGGGGTTGAGGCAGCGCTGCATGTACCAGGCGCGCGGCGTGTTGTAAACGTGGTCGCTGTCGCTGTGCGAGCCAAAGGCCTCGCGCGGGTTAAAGACCGCAGCCGGACCGTCGCCCTCGACGCCCAGCGTCAGGTCCAGATGCCACTCGGCCATCCAGGAGCGCAGGTCGGCGGAGCACATGTGGTCGGCCTGGGCGCCCTCGGCGTCATCCAGGTCAAAGCTGTCGATACCCAGCTGGTTGGGCATGGTCACATAGGCGTCATCGGGCACGCGCTTGGCAATCCAGTGGTGGCCGCCGATGGTCTCGAGCCACCAGATCTCGTCCATATCACTAAAGGCGATGCCGTTGTTCTCGTAGGTGCCATAACGCTCGAGCAGGTCACCCAGAATGCGTACGCCGTCGCGGGCGGATTTGGCATATGGCAGCACCAGGGTCACCATGTCCTCCTCGCCCAGACCGCCGGGCTGCGCCGGAACATAGCCGTCCTCGCCCTCGTTGCCCTTGGCGGGCATGTAGTCGATGAGCGGATCGGCGCCGCGAACGCGCTCGTTGGTGGTGAGCGTCTCGGTTGCGGACATGCCCACATTGAGCTCGTTGAAGCCGGCCTCGGCCCAGATGCCGTGGCCCGGGACAACATCGGGGACGCTCGTGTAGCGCATGGGGTTATCGGGCAGTTCAACGGTCAGGCGACTCAGGACGCTCATGTAGGCACGCGGCTGCTCGTCGGGATGCACCACGCGCATACGCTTGGGCTCAAACACCCCGTTGGACGAGTCCTCGTTGCGGGCGACAAGCGTCGACCCGTCGTAGCTCGCATTCTTACCAACCAGAATCGTTGTGCACGGCATGCGCATCCTCCTTGAGCGAAGAAATCAAACGATAACAGTGTATCGCTTCGGCGCAGAAAGGGCGAAACCACGGCGCTGGCAACCCCTGTGGGCAAAAAACGCCTATTTCGATGCGCGCTCGGCCGCCTCGATCACGTGTTTGGCGAGGATCGCCGTCGTCACAGCGCCCACGCCGCCCGGCACGGGCGTGATGGCGTTAACGACCGGCTCCGCAGCATCAGAATCGACGTCACCCACCAGCTTGCCAGCGGCCTCGTCCCAATTAATGCCAACATCAATGATCGTCTGGCCCTCTCGAACCGCATCCACGCCAATCGTACGCGCGCGTCCAACGGCGGCAACCACAATGTCGGCAGCACGGCACTCGGCAGCAAGGTCGTGCGTATGCGTATGGCACGTCGTCACTGTGGCATTGCGAGCCGTAAGCATGGCGGCAACGGGACGGCCAATCACCAGCGACCGACCAACGACCGCGACCTTGGCCCCATCCAGCTCAACGCCGTAATGATCCAGCAAAGCAAGCACGGCTTCGGCTGTGCAGGGGGCAAAACCCTCGCCGCGCCCCGAAAGCGTGGTGAGCAGCGAAGCCGGCGTCATGGAGTCAACGTCCTTGGCAGGATCGAGTGCCGCGGCAACCGCGTCCTCGTCAAGGCCGGCGGGCAGCGGGCGGAACATCAGGCAGCCATGAACAGACGAATCGGTATTGATGTCCTCGATGGCCGCCAACAGCTCGTCCTGCGAAACATCGGCGGGAAGCAAAACGCGGCGAGCCTCAATGCCAACCTTTTCGCAGCGCTTGAGCGCACCGCGCTCGTAGGATAGGTCGTCCTCGCGTTCACCCACGCGCACGATAGCCAGCGTCGGCACAACGCCGCGCTCGCGCAAAGCCACGCAGCGAGCAGCAAGTTCCTCAGTCAAAACGCGAGCAACGGGGGCACCCTTCAGCAGTTCAGCCATGGCTATCCCCTCTTCCTTGCGGCGTCGGCGGCGCGGCGCGCCAGCGCATCGGCGCGCGGCAACCACATGTCGAGCAGCTCATCGCACGCGGTCTCGAGCTCCTCAGCACGAGCGCGATCCTTCATAGACGTGGTGTTCGCAAAGAGCGTCAAGCTCGCGCCCTGCATAGCGGAACGGCAGAACACGGCGCCGCACGCCACATCGGACAGCAGCTGACGCGAACCCTTGTCGGCCATGTCCTCGAGCAGCGCCAGTGCACGCCCGCAGGCATCCATAATGCGATACGGCGGCATAGCGGCCACATGCAGCGCATCCTGAATCGCGGTCGCTCGAGCCGGATCGCCACGCGGAATACCGTACGCCGCGGACACCTGCCCATATGCACGAACGTCCTCGGCAACCAACTCGACAAGCTCCTGGGCCAGCTCATCAGCCTGGGCAAACGCGCGCGTCAGGTCATCCGCGCGATCGGCAAGCGCGGGGTTGGTCGCGCCGTAGCGCGCGACCATCCCGCACAGCGAGGCGCCCAGCGCGCCCACAAAGGCGCTCGCGCTGCCACCGCCGGGAACCGGCTCGCGTGCGGCAAGTGCCTCGGCAAACTCTCGACAGGTTTTATCCATCATCTCTTGGCTCATACGCACGCACCTTCAAGTCATATACATCGGTCAGGCGGCAACCGCCGACCAACCGCATCGAACACGTAATGGTGCTAAGTCTAGCCCATAAGCACATGGGCGTCAGCGCACCTGGCCATCGCGGATTTCTATGACGAACGATAGGCCATGCCAACGCAAACATGGGACACATGGCCCACGTTTCGAGACTCCCGGGCAGCGGCAACTGGGGCATACATATAGGTAAGGAGCCCCATGTTGGGGCAACGCTCATCACGGCACCGGACGACGAATGGAGGAATCACCGCACAGCAAACAAAGTCATCATGTGCACGCGCAACCGCCGCCCCAGCGATCCGCGGCACACGATGTCCCTGGCAGACAAGGAGGACGCCACCATGAAGAAAAAGACCCTATCAATCCTTTCCCTTTGCATCGCCCTCTTTGCCGCATTTGCCCTTGTCGGCTGCGGCGGGAACGCATCGGGCGGGGGCAGCAGCGCATCCAAGAGCGAGGGCAAGGAAAAGGCCCCCGTCGCCAAGAAGACCGACTTTATCTGGTTTAAGGTCGAGATGCCCGAGGGCGTCGGCGTAAGCGACTCCGCCGGCAAGAATGCCGACAGGGTCCAGCTCACCTTCCCCGAAGACGAGAACGCCTCGGCCGATCGCTTTATCCCCGTTTGGAAAAAAGCGATGACAGCCGAGGAATCCCACGCCGACCAGGCAGAAAAGAAGGGGGATACGTTCCAGTGGAAGGATGGCGGGTCCGTCGAGTATAACGGCAGGACGTGGCTCGTCGGAACATACGAGGACAACAGCGGCATCTCAACCATGCTTTTTACCGACGTTGAGCCGGGAAGCGTCTACGTCCTCATCTCGAACTTCGACCAGCACAAGAAAGAAGCCGAGACGCTCCTCAACTCCATCGAGTTCCCCGATGACATGGCAGAGGCAGTTTCCGAGGCGCGCGAAGTCGAGATTTCGAGCATCGAGCTCAAGTAACGGGACACCCGCACGCGCCTACGCGCACCTGCGCACATGCGCCCCATTAAAGCAACGGGCACCCAACCCCGGGGAGGGCCGACAGGCATCGGCCCTCCCCTCTTTTGGACCCGCGCATATTGCCACTTGTCGGCGCAAATCCGGCCCTCAGAATGGGACACATGGCCCACCCTAGCGAGCCGTCCACGCGTACAGTAAAGGCAGGTAATCCATGGGCGGTTACAGATCGAGGAGGACACGACCATGAAAAAGAAGGCCTTTGCGATTCTCACACTCTGCATCAGTCTCCTTGCCGCGGTTGCCCTGGTGGGTTGCGGCGGAAGCGGCGGCGCTACCGGCAGTGGCGGTGGCGGCGGCGCAGAAAAGCCAGCCGTGGATATGAGGACCGACTTCATTTGGTTTAAGGTCGAGGTGCCCGAGGGCGTCGAGATCACCGACGTTGCCGGCGACACCGCCGACAGGGCCCAGTTTAAGTTCACCGAGAGCGAGCACGCCAGCGATCGCTTCATCCCTGTCTTCGACTCTGACAAGAACGCTGACGAGCTGTTCGACTACGAGGCCAAATGGAAGGCCAACTTTGAGTGGACCGAGAATGATCCCGTCAAGTACAACGGCAAGACTTGGCGCAACGCTTCCTATACACACTCGGGCGGCGTAACGACTGAGTACTTCACCGAAGCAGGCGGCGGCAGCGTTTACGTGAGCATCGACAATGTCGAGGAGCACAAGGACGCCGTCGAGACCATGATGAAGTCTCTGGAGTTTGCCGATGACATTGCCAAGGCCAAGACCGAGGCCATGGACGTCAAGCTCGACGATATCGAGATCAAGCGCTAAGCGACTGGCGAGCGCAACGGGAAACACGGTCGCAGAGCAAACAAGCGACGGTACCCCAGCGCTTCGTACCCAGGGAGGGCCGGTAAACCGACCCTCCTTTTCTTATGCCGATAGCCGGCGAACGCGAGGGTGCCGGGCGGCAAAACCACCCCCAGCGCGGTAGCAGCACAAATAGACAAGCGCCCCAACGCGTCCGCCCGCCGATTTATGGCGCCACGCAGACAATTAAGCCAACACGTTTAGACATCCGGGCAGTATAGTGAACAAAATGAGTGCATAACCGCACCCTGCGAACGGAGGAGTTATGACCGAACACCACGCCATCAGCCGTCGAGCATTCACGTTGGGCCTAGGACTCGCAGCATTGTCGCCATTTGTAAGCCTGCCCGAAACCGCGGGATTGGGCCTTCCCGTGCGCGCGGCATTTGCAGAAGACGCTGCCACAGCGTCAGTCAGCCTCGACAATTTCGTCATTCGCCTTCGCCCCGCGGGCTATTTTCGCACCGCGAGCGTCAACCAAGACGGCAACGTTCGCGGCAACGTCTGCCACCTGTTTAACGACGGCACGTCCAGCAAGCTCATCCTTGAGAACGTAACGACCAAGAATGACGATACAAACTGGTATGCTATCCGCACCTTGCTCAATTTCGAAGAGCATAAAAAGACGGGCTACAGCATTTGGTCGGTCGACGACGACTCGGACAAAGATGGAAAGGTCATCCACGTATGGGGCGGCGAGTATGACAACAAGCCCAGCCGCGCTTTTGCGTTCGAGCGTCAATCAAACGGAACCTATATCATCCGAGACCGCACGGTCGAGAAAGAAACCGAGAAAAAAGACATTAAGTACCTGGCAATAGAATCGAACGGCGAAGACCAGGACAACAATAAGATCTGCCATAAGAGTAAGAGCATTCCGTGGGAGCTCGAACTTATCGGTTACGACATGAAAAAGAACGATGCCACGGTTAGCAGCCTCGACTGGATCACGTACAGCAGCTACGTCGATGGGCCATGTTGGATGAAATACGTCGACGACAACAAGTTCCTCGACGAGCTGAGCATCCCGGGTACGCACGATTCGGGCACCTGCAGCGTGGACAACGACACTGAGCCCCAATCCTCGCAAGTAAAATGCCAGCAGGATTACATTCCCACGCAGTTGCTCGAAGGCATTCGCTATTTTGATATCCGGCTCGGAAAGGGCGACGACCCCGGTATCGACCACGGGGATTACTACCTGCTCAAAAAAGACGCGTACTTTATGCATCTTTCCGATGTCATAGGCTACTTCAAAACGTTTTTGAACGAAAACCCGACAGAAGCGCTCATCATGCTTGTATCACGAGGCAACGACGAGGCTACCGACGAAAGTGTTACGACGGCTTTCGCCAAGGTTTTGGACGACAACCCCAAACTGTTCTATACGTCGAGCCGAATCCCCACGCTACACGAGGTGCGCGGAAAGATCGTTCTGCTGCGTCGATTTAGGCTCGCCGGCAACAGTGTAAGCGGCCACACGTGGGGCCTCGACCTTACCGAATGGGATGACAAGATCAAGGCTCACTCCGACAGCGCCACTATGTGTCTCGTCCAAGACGCGCGGGGCTTTGAAGCCGCGGGGGAAACAGGCGACAAAGAGCCCTATTGCACCAAGGTATACGCCCAGGACAAGTACAAACTCACGGGAACCGACAAGCTCAGCTGGGTCGATAATGCGATGAAGGAAACGACCGGGCGCTCGCGCAACGAGGTAGATGTCGAGGACGATAACGGGGCCAAGGAGCAAGTCCTGGAGCGCTGCTGGTCTATCAACTACACCAGCTGCACGGGCTTGTCGCACGGAGGCAATCCTTTTACCTCGGCACGAGTAGTCAACGAGCATCTGTATAAGAGCCCGTACATCAACCCCAGCGGCACCGAGGATACAAAGTCAGATTACCTCAAGCACATTGGCATCATCGCATCCGACTTTGTTGATGCGGCGCTGGCCCGGAGCATCTACCAGCGCAATTACGATTACGATACACAGCACAAGCAGACAGCTTCGTACTACCTCCCGACCCGCATGCGCATGACGTACGGCGACTCGCTGAGCGATGCCTCGCTCCAGGATGGCAAGACCGTTGGCGAGGGCCATTTCCGCCTTGTCGACAGCAGCAACGTACTCAACGTGGCGGCTTCGGGCCATGCGTTTGCCATTGAATACGTGGATGTTGATGCCCTGGGCAACGAGACCGTTACAAGACTGCAGGGCTTTGTGCCTATCGATATCGATCCACGCGCGCTGACGCCCCATTTTGAGGGACTCGAAGGCCTTAAGGCCGGCGAAGACGTGCGCGCCAAGATTGCGGCATCACTCGAGGGCAAGCTCGAAACCGATGCCTGCACGGCCCAGCTCGAGTTTGTGCACGACGCGGACGGCGCTCCGGGCACGGCAATGGCCGAGGGCGAAACATTTGCCGCAGGAACGTACTGGGTGCGCGTGAACGGTCTCTTGGGCGACGCGGCGCAGAACTACACGCTCGCCAGCGACGGAGCCGCAAGCTTTACCGTTGCAGCCTCGGGCAACGCGGGCGGCACCGGCGCCGGCACCGGTACCGGCGCCAACGCAGACGGCGCCGACAAGAACGGCGGCGGCAACAAGAGCAAGGGCTCGACCGGAAAACTCGCCGACACGGGCGACGGCTCTGGTATCGCTGCCGGGCTCGCCGCTGCCGCCGTGGCGACAACGGTCGCCGGCGCGGCAATGCTTGCCAGTGACCGCGAAAACGCTGGGGACGACAGCGAATAGGCAAGCCAGCCTTTTAGACACATCGACTCAATCGGGGGCGCAGAACACCGTTCTGTGCCCCCGATTTTTACCTTGGCCCGAACGCCGCTTTCGACTACATCACCATGTTCAGCGCGTTAACAAACTCCTGGGCCTTCGCACGACTGCTCAGGCTAAAGACACAAGCGGTCAACAGCCTGTTACGTAGGAAAACGTCGCGGCCCTTGATCCTGTTGACCCCAGTGATGTCCTTAAGGTAAACAATCTCGGTGTGCTTGCCACCAAACGTGCCCTTCTTGAGCACCTCAATACGGTTAGGGTAGATCTTGACGTCTTTAAACCTACCCGAACCTTTGTCCTGGAATAGCAGCGTGTTCTTGTCCATGCATGTCACTCCCGTGGGGTTCGCTAAAACTGCCTTTATGGTCACATTTTAACCACCGCAAGGCCCCCATGCGAAGGTGCCAGACAACGCAGCAATTCGTGTCCGCGCGAGGCTTTAAACTAAATGTAATAAAGATGCATTCCTCAAGAGGAAAGTCGGGCGATATTGATGGGTGAACTGGTAAACCGCGGGGAATCGACAATCGTGCCAGAAGTTTTTTACAAGCAGGTTTCCTCGATTCTCAACGCCGCTCGCAACAAGGCATATACCGCCGTTAACTTTGCGATGGTTGAGGCATATTGGGAGATCGGCAAGAGCATTGTTGATGAACAGGGCGGAGAGGAGCGCGCAGCATATGGAGAGGCATTGATTGCGGGCCTCTCCAGAAGGCTTACCGCGGATTTCGGAAGAGGCTTTGGCATCGCAAACCTTCGCAATATGCGTCAGTTCTTTCTTGCGTTTCCAATTCGCGACGCACTGCGTAGCGAATTGAGCTGGACTCATTACCGCAGGTTGATGCGCATTCCCGACCCTGATGCTCGCGCCTGGTACATGAACGAATGCGCCAATTCTCGCTGGAGCACGCGCCAGATCGAGCGCCAGATCAACACCATGTTCCGAGAGCGCCTACTTGCCAGCAAGGACAAGGAGGCCGTCACCCAGGAAATCCAAAAGCGCGCCCCGGCTCGTCGCCCCGAGGATATCATCCGCGACCCATATGTGCTGGAGTTTTTAGGTTTCTCGGACGATACTGCGTTTCGCGAGAGCGATCTAGAGCAGGCGCTCATCACGCATCTTCAGAAGTTCCTGCTGGAGCTTGGCCGTGGCTTCGCTTTCGAGGCGCGCCAAAAGCGCATCACCTTTGATGGGCGCCATTTCTATATTGACCTTGTGTTTTACAACTATCTGATGCGCTGTTTCGTGCTCATCGACCTTAAGACCGATGACCTTACGCATCAGGACCTGGGCCAGATGCAAATGTATGTGAACTACTACACGCGTGAGCTCATGAACGAAGGCGACAATCCGCCCATAGGCATCGTGCTCTGCGCGGACAAAAGCGATTCGATCGTCGAGTACACGCTGCCCGAAGACAACGACCAAGTGTTTGCCGCCAAATACCTGCCGTATCTTCCAAGCAAGGAAGAGCTGGCACGCGAGCTGAGTGCCGAGTACCGCGCCATCAACGAAGCGACTAATGGCGAAGTGCAAGGATAGCAGCACGTTGCGACCGATACCCCCGACGGCGCTCCACATCACCCGGGAAAAGAGGAGCTTTCCATGACACACAGACCGAAAACAACACTGCGCGACTGCATCTATGGGCTTGCCGTCGGTGACGCGCTGGGCGTTCCCTACGAGTTCAGACCTCGTGGCACGTTCGAATGCACCGACATGATCGGCTACGGCACGCACGAGCAGACCGCCGGCACCTGGAGCGACGACACATCTATGACGCTCGCCACCTGCGACTCCATCAGAGAGCTCGGCCGCATTGACACCGAGGACATGCGCGACAAATTCGTGAGCTGGATCGCCAACGACGAGTACACGATTGATGGCGTCTTCGACTACGGAGGAACGACCGCCCGCGCCCTTCGCTCCGGCAAGGGTGGCTCCGGCGAGCGCGACAACGGCAACGGCTCGCTCATGCGCATCGCACCCCTGGCGTTTGCCGATGCAACAGACAAAGAGATCCGTGAGGTCTCTGCAATCACCCACGCTCATAGAACATCGACCGAGTCATGTGTCAAGTTCATCGAACTGTTGAGGTCCGAGATGGACGGCACGCTCCCCGAATGGACACTCTGTCTGAAAGATGCACCCGAGCACGAAATCAGATCCGGCGGCTTCGTGCGCGACACGCTTAAGGCAGCCACTTGGTGCTTCGTCAACACTAACAGCTACGATGATTGTGTGCTTGCCGCCGTCAACCTGGGCGACGACACCGACACCACCGCAGCCGTCGCAGGCGCCCTCGCCGGCGCAGCATACGGCATGGACGCAATTCCGCAGAAATGGATCGACACCCTGCGCGGTAAAGAGTTGATTGAGAGCTGCTTGTTTTAGGGCGCCATTCAAGAAATAAGGTAAGAGGCATCATGGAGAGGAAGATCGCGAATATCGATGAGTTCCAAATGGGCGAAAACGAGACCCCGATACTCCCAACGGGACTGATGGAGGAAGAAAACCTTTACGTCCTTCCCGACGGGCGCTACCTCCCCTGCGGGGTCTACCGGACCGAAGATGGCGGCTCACTCATTTATGAGCCATCCGGGCTCAGCTTCTTCGGGCAGATGCTTGCTCAATTCAAAGAGAGCTAAAGGCTTGATTGCCCGTCAGATCGACACTGCTCCAAACCAGGGGGTGGATAGGATGTCTCCCACCGCGGCCTGTGAGGTAAAATCTTGACCGCCGCGGAATCCGCCTGCGGGCAACGCTCCGATCTCCGATTGGGGTGAAGCCTATGAACTTGTTTCTTGAAATCCTGCGCCTCTCGATGTATGTGACCGGCATTGCCCGGAACCTCTACTCGATCTGGCGGGAATATAAGCAGTAACGGATAGCGAAGGGAGTCATAGAAAAGGGTCGGTTGCAGCCGACCCTTTAAGACGATAGCACCTGCGTTGCCCGCGCTTCCAAAGTTGACCGACTGAGGAGCGGGTTCCGCGGCACATCCTGATTTTACCCAGTGGCAAGGCTCTTTTACAGCCGTTCCACCGTTTATTTACATCTGCCAATCAAGACGAGACTACTACGCACCTTTATTACACACGATATTTTCAGCCTGGTATAACCAAGTTCAATAATAGAATGCAAATCCAACCACCGTGTCTGATTACAAAAAGATTTTTGCCTTTTCTGCAGCAAACTCTTCCTCGGTAAGCACTCCACTATCACGCAGCGTTGCAAGCCTCTCAAGCCTTGCAACTACATCAATCACTATCCGCCAGCGTCTCAATAGTCTGTGAAACCTGCGGATACCGCTCAAGCTCCTTCGATAGGGCATCGACTATCTCGGCAATATTCTTTGCATTTTTGCCCCCGTTTAATACGTTTGCCCTGACCTTAGATGACGACTTGACAGTAACGCCAGATCCGCCTTCAACTGGAACAACCGAAATACTGATATTTTCGCCCCAAGACCAAAGGCTCATACCAATCTCGGCTGCAACTGTTCTTGTTGTGGGCGATGCACTATCAACTTTTACTTTAGGCAGCTTTTCCATAGCTGCCTTCAAGGCATTAAACGTGTCGTCAGGAGAATACGGTACCTGAAGCTGAAGCTGCTGATCCGCAAAACCCATAATCTGGCCTCCGCTTCTTACAAGATTAAGGCTATCGGCAATGGTAGCACGTTCCCAGCAGTCTTAAATTCGTCTCATGACCTTGCGATGCAGCCCGACGCCCCGGCTCCGCTTCCCTACTTCCCAAAGATCGCAGCGAACAATCCCTTGCGCTTGGGTTTTTCTTCTCGGTAGGAACCCTCGGCAGCCGCTGCCACCTGACGTGGCTGCTCGTCGCCTCCACGGCGCACAATTTGGTACAGGAATGGCTTGAAAACCGTACCGACTGTTTCAAGGGGTTGCCCGGCCTGTTTGCCGATTCAC
>OKRR01001119.1_pt1 | contig 25952 bp, 22 predicted proteins | sample 1601211 | NCBI WGS metagenome assembly OKRR01 (sample SAMEA3541525, study PRJEB24748) | human gut metagenome | biome: human gut; feature: human-associated habitat; material: faeces | place: China | collected 2012
CTTGATGCCTTTCTTTATTTTTAATGCGTGAAATTTTCACCAAATCTGCTTTTTGAAAAATTTCTATCTTATCAGCTTTAACTTCTAAATCTTGTCCACTACCTTGAGATTTTACAAGAGTTCCTTTTACTTTAATAGTAGATGCTATTGAAAGTCTTGACACTTCATCAAAATTTTCAAGATTTTCTTCAAAAACTATTTGAACTCCTTTAAAGAATGAACCATCATTTAATTCAATAAAACCAAATTTTTTTTGGTCTCTTATTTTTCTTACCCAACCAAAAAGCTCAATCTCTTTGTTTAGATAATTCTCTCCATGTCTAAAAATATCTTTTACAGTAATCATCACAAATCCCCCTAGTTTTTAAAATCTTTTTCATCTACAATTTCTATATTATCTAAATGTTGTTTTACTTGTGCCTTAAATTGATCTAAATACATTCTTCTATATATTTCTCTGTCTTTTATTTCATTTTCTGTGAGTTTTCTTTCTTTACTCAATCTTGCATAGTAATTTACTTTTTCTATAATATCTTTCATTTCCATTTTTTATACCTCTAATAAAATATTTTTTGTTATTCAAAAAATTATAACATCATAGACTTACTTTGTAAAGCTCCACTTTTATTTTGAAGTTTGAGTATTATTGACATATATAACAAGCCCCATAGCTATTGATATAGCAAGGAGTGAAGAACCACCTGAACTTATAAAAGGTAAAGGGATTCCAAATACAGGTATCAGCCCTATTGCAACTCCAATATTTATAATAACTTGTGTTATAAAATAGCCTGCTATTCCTCCAACAAGATATTTAGAAAAATAATTTTTTGCATTATTAGCCACACTCATTATCAAGACAAAAAGTGAGAAAAATAAGAAAAGAAGAATAATCATACCGATAAAACCTGTTTCTTCAGCATAAGTTGCTATTGCGAAGTCGGTTTCAACTTCTGGAATATAGTTATATTTTTGTACTCCATTTCCAAAACCTTTACCAAGCACTCCTCCTGTTCCAAATGCAAGAAGGGATTGATAAATCTGATATGCTTCTTCTCTGTCATAGTTACTGTGTAAAATTCCATCTAAGAATACTTTAATTCTATGTTGCTTATAACCTGACGAATTATGAAGCACTGAGTATAGTATTACTGGGATAAAAGCAATTACTCCAAAAAATGCTGGAAAAACAACTTTATTTGGAATGTCAGATAAAAATATCATAAAACAAGCTATCATAATATAGTGTATAGCGGTTCCCATATCCTTTAAACAAACTGTGATAACTATGGCAAATATTATTGTATAAAAAAAGGCAGCTTTAAAATTTCCCCAGTAAGAAATCTTTTTTTTATCATCTTTTCCTCTGGCAAATATACTTGCTAAAACTATAATAAAAGGTACTTTAAAAATTTCTGGAACTTGTATACTCATAGGTCCTATATGTACCCATCCCTTACCACCATTTATAGTGGGAAATAAACTTTCACTTGGTGTATAGGCAATAACACAAAAAATTATTAAACTACTCACTAAAATAAAAATTCTAAATGCTGGTTTGGATACTATTTTATAAATTATATCTCCTATTTTTGTTCGGCTTGTCATATAAAAAATAAATAGTGAAATAACTAGAATAGAAATTTGTTTAACTCCTTTTTCAAGCATTCTAGCATTATCAAACCTTGATATAGAGCTAAAAAAATTAATACCTCCAATTATAATTAAAATCATAAAAAAGGAGATAATATTATTTTTTCTTCTACTTATTAAATCTTTCTCTTTTTCATTTTCTCTTTCTTTTTTTATATCGTTGACTTTTTTATAAAGAGTTTTATTTTTAACAATGTCATCATCTATAACTAAATCTTTTTTCATTTCTACCTCTAAAAATTAATAATTTATATTATAACATATTTTTTAGTTACATTTCTAAAAAAAAATGATAAAATAAAATGGATAATTAAATGAAAAAGTGAGAGGGATTGAGTATGAAAATTAAAAAAATATTTTTATTTTTGTTATTATTTATAGGTTTAAACATATTAGCAGTTAGTAAATTACCAAAAAACCTTTTCAATTCAGATAAAATAAATATACTGAAAAGAGGAATTTTAAATGGTCCTATCAATATTTATTATCCAGATGGAAAGATAAAGGCAAAACAATTCTTTATCAATAATAGAAAAGCAGGGATTTGGCAATATTACTATGAAAATGGAAAATTAAAAGCAGAAATTATTTATAATATAATGTCTTCTGATGAGGAAGGTATTATAAAAAGTTATGATGAAAAAGGTATTTTAATAAGTGAAGGAAGAATAATTAATGACAACATGGTAGGAGTTTGGAACTATTATGATGAAAAAGGAAGAAAAAATTATACCTATGATCTTGTGAAAGGTTTAATCACTACTTATGACGAAAAAGGAAAGATTATGTTTCAAGTGACTGAAAGAGATTTAGCTAATCGTTTTCAAGAAATACAACAGGAGATAAATAATGATAGAATTAGAGCTAATGAGGAAAAAAATTGATGAAATAGACGATAAACTTTTAATTCTTTTTAAAGAAAGATTGGAAGTTTCTAAAAAAATTGGTCTATTAAAGAAAAAGTATAATATGAAAATTTTTGATCCTCAAAGAGAGCAAGAAATCATAGATAGTTGTACTCAAAATGTTAATATTGATGAGAAAAAATATATAGAAAAGTTTTTAAGAAATCTTATGGATATAAGCAAGGAGGTCCAATCTAAATGAGAAAATTTGGACTTCTAGGAAAAAAACTTTCTCATTCGCTTTCTCCATTGTTACATAATACTTTTTTTGAGGATTTTGGAATTGAAGCAGAGTATAGATTATATGAAATTGCTGAAAATAGAATAAACAATTTTAAAAACTATATGCTTGAAAATTGTGTTGAAGGAGTGAATATAACAGTTCCTTATAAAAAAATATTTTTAGATAAATTGGATTATATAAGTGATGAAGCAAAAGAAATTGGAGCTATAAATCTTTTATATGTAAAAGATAGTAAATTCTATGGAGATAATACGGACTATTATGGTTTTAAATATACACTTATAAAAAATCAAATAGATGTAAAAAATAAAAAGATTGCCATTGTTGGAAAAGGCGGAGCAAGTGCCAGTGTATATAAAGTATTAAGAGATATGGGAACGACTGATATTACTTTCTATTTTAGAAAGGATAAGCTAAGTAAAATAGAATTTCCAGAAAATATGAGTGGAGATATAATAATTAATACCACTCCTGTTGGAATGTATCCTAATATTGAGGATAATCTTGTAAATAAAGAAATTTTAAAAAATTTTAAAATAGCAATAGATTTAATTTATAATCCTTTGGAAACAAAATTTTTAAAAATAGCAAGAGAATGTGGATTAATAACTATAAATGGAATGGATATGTTAATTGAACAGGCTTTAAAAACAGATGAAATTCTATATGATATTGTATTATCAACTCAATTTAGAAAAAAAATTAGAAAAAAGATAAAAAAGAAAGTGAGAGAATTTTATGAAAATAATGGTGATTAATGGACCTAATTTGAATATGTTAGGAATAAGAGAAAAAAATATTTATGGGACTTTTAGTTATGAAGATTTATGCAAATATATTGAAAATTATCATGAATATAAGGATAAAAATATAGAGTTTGAATTTTTACAAAGCAATGTTGAAGGTGAAATAGTAAATTTCATTCAAGAGGCTTATGATAAAAAATATGATGGGATTATTTTAAATGCTGGTGGTTACACTCATACATCAGTATCTATTCATGATGCTATAAAGGCAGTGAGTATACCAACTGTCGAAGTACATATCTCAAATATTCATGCAAGAGAAGATTTTAGAAAAGTTTGTATAACAACTCCAGCTTGCATAGGACAAATAACAGGTTTAGGAAAATTTGGATATATATTGGCAGTGGTATATTTAATTGAACATTATAATAAATAGTTATAAAGATAGTTCGTTACTAGCTAGAATGTAACTCACTTATTTTTTAACTGTGTTGTATGAGAAAAGGAAAAGAAAGGAAATAATAAATATGAAATTAATATCTTGGAATGTAAATGGAATTAGAGCAGCTTTAAAAAAAGGATTTTTAGATTATTTTAATGAGCAAAATGCTGATATATTCTGTTTACAAGAAACAAAATTAAGTGCAGGTCAATTAGAATTAGATTTAAAAGGTTATTATCAGTATTGGAATTATGCAGAAAAAAAAGGTTATTCTGGGACAGCAATTTTTACAAAACAAAAGCCACTATCAGTCAGTTATGGATTAGGAATAGAAGAACATGATAAAGAGGGAAGAGTTATAACTCTTGAGTTTGAGAAATTCTATATGGTTACAGTCTACACTCCAAATTCTAAAGATGAGCTTTTAAGATTAGATTATAGAATGATTTGGGAAGATGAATTTAGAAAATATTTAAAAGAATTAGAAAAAAAGAAACCTGTTATTGTCTGTGGAGATTTAAATGTTGCTCATAATGAGATAGACTTAAAAAATCCTAAGACTAATAGAAGAAATGCAGGCTTTACAGATGAAGAAAGAGGAAAATTTACTGAACTTTTAGATAGTGGATTTATTGATACATTTAGATATTTTTATCCAAATTTAGAACAAGTTTATTCGTGGTGGTCTTACAGAGGTAGAGCTAGAGAAAATAATGCAGGGTGGAGAATAGATTATTTTGTTGTGTCTAAGTCTCTTGAAAAAAATTTAGTTGATGCAGAAATTCATTCTAAAACTGAGGGTTCAGACCATTGTCCTGTAGTGCTAATATTGGATTTGAATAAATAATCAAAAAATTATAAATTTTTCATAAAGAGAGAGAAATTAATAGCATAAGAACACTAATGCATAAATTGTTAAGTATAATATGAGGTGTTTATAATAGATTAAATCCTTATGTATGTCTACACTGACTTAAGATATGAAAGATCATTTAAATCAAATCCTAAACATAATGGTTATCGTGGAATAGTAGGATTCAAATATACATTTTAATTAACAAATAGGCTTGTTACAAACTTAACTATTTTTTACCTCGTTTATTAGTTTGTAACAGCCTATTTGTTTTATTTTATCAGCTCTCTTAAATTTTTAACAACCTTAGTAGGATAAACTTTTAATCTTTCAATATCTTTTTCTGTATGAACACCAGAACAAACCATTATAGTTTCAATGTTTGCATCATAGCCAAGTTTAATATCAGTTTCAAGGTTATCTCCAACAAAGATTATATCCTCTTTTTTTAATTTTTTTTCTTCCAATAAAATATCTAATATTATTTGATAAGGTTTACCTATCTTTATAGCTTCAACACCAGAAGCATATTCAAGCATATCTATAACTGCTCCATTTCCTATATCAAAAGTTCCATTATTCGCAAGTAATCTGTCAGGATTTGTAGCAATGAATTTTGCTCCTGCTAAGATATGATGCAGTGCCTCACTATACACCTTATATGTGGCATTTCTATCTAAGCCAACAACAACAAAATCAGGATTTTCCTGAACAAGCTCAAACTTCCATACTTTTAATGCTTCTTCTAAACCACTTTCTCCCAACATAAAGCATCTTTTTTCTAGGTAATTTTTAGCAATAAATTTTGCAGCAGCCATAGCAGATGTAAAAAAATCTTTTTCTTTTATATCTTTAAATCCTAAATTTAGCATATGTTCTTTGGCTTGTTTTTTAGTTCTTGTTGCATTATTTGTTAAAAATATATAGGGAATATTTTTTGAATGAAGATAGTCAATAAATTCTCTTGCACCATCTATATTTGTATTTCCACTGTACATGGTTCCATCTAAATCAATAATGTATGTTTTCATAAGATTAGCTCCTTTAACTTTATGTTTAATTAATTGTGCAATATTTTTTAAAATAAATCAAGTAGATTTTTTAGTTTTAGATTTGACAAGAAACAATTAATATACTATACTTTATAATTATAAATTTTATCTTAAAAATAAAATGAGGACAAAAATAGAGATAATTCTTTAAGAGCAAAATTTAGAACTAAGTTACAAAGAGGGTTTAATAGTTAGGGGAGAACATAAAAATAGTGCATAAACTATTAAAAAAAACTTAAATAATACTGAAGCAAGATTGTATTAACTAAATTATTAAAAGTATTAAGTTAACTTAGGAGGCAAAAATGAAAAAGAAATTATTTGGAACTTTGTTATTTTCAGTAGTGTTATCATCATTAGCATATGCAGAGGCTGATGCTGATAAAATGAGAGAAAGAATGGAAGCAAGAGAAAAGCAATTACAAGAACAAGGAGTAATAGAAAACTATAATTCTGTTGAAAATTCAGATGGAAATATAGTTACTACAACTACAACAAATTTAAGTCCAGAAGAAGAAAGAGAAGCTTATGCAGCATTGGAAAGAGCAAGAGCTAGAATAGAAAAAGAAGAAAAAGAGAAATTGAAAGCACAACAAGAAATGGAAGAGGCTCAAAAACAAGCAGAAACCCAAGCTGAAATAGTAACAGAGCAAGTAGTAGATGAAAATTCTAATCAAAATGAAGTTTCTGTTGAAACTCCAGCTCCAAGAATGAGTCCAGAAGAGGAAAAAGAGGCTTATGCAGCATTGGAAAGAGTAAGAGCTAGAATATTAAAAGAAGATGAAGAAAGAGCAGAAGCATTAAAGGCAGCAGCAGAACAACAAGCACAACAAGAAAATGGAGATAAAGTAGCAGAATAGATATAAATTAAGAAACAGCACCTAAATATATAGATGCTGTTTTTGATTTTATTTTTTCAATCTTTCATTTAATTTTTTAGAAAGTTCTTCATAACCTTTTTTGCCTAAAAGAGCAAACATATTTTTCTTATATGATTCTACACCAGGTTGGTCAAAAGGATTGACTTCTAATAGATAACCACTGATAGCACAAGCCTTTTCAAAGAAATAGATTAAATATCCTATATTAAAAGCAGTAACTTCTGGAATGTTTATAACTAAGTTAGGAACACCTCCATCTATATGAGCAAGTAAAGTTCCTTCAAAGGCTTTATGATTTACAAAAGAAAGCCCTTTACCTTCTAAGTAATTAAGTCCATCTAAATCTTCAACTTCTTTTTTTATAACTATATCTTTATCAGAATTTTCTACATTTAATATAGTCTCAATTAAATTTCTTCTACCGTCTTGAATATATTGTCCCATAGAATGTAAATCAGTTGTCAAATCAACAGAAGCAGGAAAAATACCTTTCTTATCTTTTCCTTCAGATTCTCCATATAGTTGTTTCCACCATTCAGAAATATAGTGGAATCTTGGTTCATAGTTAGCTAAGATTTCAACATTATAGTTTTTCTTATATAGTATATTTCTTATAGCAGCATATTTATAGCAATCATTTTCTAAAAAGTCTTTTGAATAATCTTCTCTAGCAACTTTTGCTCCATTCATTAAATCATCTATATTTATACCTGCCACTGCTATTGGAAGTAAACCAACTGCTGTTAAAACAGAAAATCTTCCACCTACATCATCTGGGATTACAAATTCTTCATAGCCTTTTTCATCTGCAAGTTTCTTCAAAGCTCCTTTGTTTTTATCAGTTGTAACATAGATTCTATCTTTTGCTTTTTCTCCATATTTATTTTCTAAAAGTTCTTTAAATACTCTAAAAGCTACTGCAGGTTCAGTTGTTGTTCCAGATTTAGAGATTACATTTACAGAGAAATCTCTATCACCAATAATTTCTATCAAATCTTTTAAATACCTTCCAGATAAATTTTGTCCAGCAAAGTATATTTCAGGAGTATTTCTTTTTTCTTTACTTAAAGAATTAAAGAAACTATGGCTTAAGCATTCTATAACCGCTCTTGCACCTAGGTATGAACCTCCAATACCAATAACAATTAAAACTTCTGAATCAGATTTTATTTTATCACTAGCTTTTTTTATTCTTGCAAATTCTTCTTTATCATAATTAACTGGTAAATCAAGCCAGCCTAAAAAATCATTCCCTGCTCCACTTTTATTATCTAACTTTTGAGCAACTTCATCCACTGAAACTTTCATTTGATTTAGTTCATTTTCACTGATAAATTTATAAATTTTTGAATAATCTAATTTTATCTTTTTCATTTTTCCTCCATAAATTTGCTTTCTTTAATTATAACACTTTTTAGTAAAATTACATAGGAAAGAAATAAAAAATAATAGATTATAATAATATACTTGACTTAATAAGAAAATTGTGATAAATTTATCTTTAATAGAATAAAATAAAAGAAATTATTTATATATAGTATAGACTGTTCTATATAAATATAAATAATTTAAAAACTTTAAGGAGGGAGCGTTATGAGTGCTAAAAAAATTGGTTTGGTACCAAGGTTGATTATTGCAATAATTGTCGGTATATTAATCGGACAATTTTTACCACTTTGGATTGTAAGAATTTTTAAAACTTTCAGTACATTTTTTGGTTTATTCTTATCATTCTTTATACCACTTATGATAGTTGGGTTTGTTGTATCAGGAATAGCAAAACTTACTGAAGGAGCTGGAAAACTTTTAGGATTTACAGCTGTTATTTCCTATGCTTCAACAATAGTTGCTGGAACATTTTCTTATACAGTTGCAGCTAATTTATATCCTAAATTAGTTTCAAGTATTTCATCAGGGATAAGTTTTGAGGGAATAGATGTTGCTCCTTATTTTACAATTCCTTTAAAACCACCTATAGATGTAACAGCTGCAATAGTTTTTGCATTTATGATGGGAATTACAATTAGTGTTATGAGAACACAAGGAAAGGGGGAAATAACATTTAAGTTATTTTCAGAATATGAAGAAATTATTACAAAAATATTAGCTGGATTTGTAATTCCATTGTTACCTTTCCATATTTTAGGAATATTTAGTGAAATGGCATATTCAGGTGTTGTATTCAAAGTAATTGGAGTATTTGCCGCTATTTACTTATGCATATTTGCTATGCACTACATCTATATGCTTGTTATGTTCTCTATTGCTGGTGGAGTATCAAAGAAAAATCCTTTTACTCTTATGAAAAATCAAATACCAGCATATTTAACAGCAGTTGGAACTCAATCATCAGCTGCAACTATCCCTGTAAATATACAATCTGGATTAAAAAATGGAACTAGTCCTGAAATTGTTGATTTTGTTATTCCTCTATGTGCAACTATCCATTTATCAGGAAGTATGATAACTTTAACAAGTTGTATCATGGGAGTTTTATTATTAAATGGAATGCCTCATTCTTTTTCTATGATGTTTCCATTCCTATGTATGTTAGGAATAGCTATGGTTGCAGCACCAGGAGCACCAGGAGGAGCTGTTATGAGTGCTTTACCTTTCTTATTCTTAGTAGGTATAGATGCTCAAGGTCCTTTAGGTTCATTGTTGATAGCTCTATATATAACTCAAGATAGTTTTGGTACTGCTATAAATGTTTCTGGAGATAATGCAATAGCCATCTATGTTGATGAGTTTTATAAGAAGCATATTAAAAAGACAGCTTAGTATAATTATTAATAAAAAATTAAAAGGATTAATTTCTAAAAAGGGAGTTAATCCTTTTTTATTTATTTTCTTTCTTATAAAATAATTTTAAAACTCTTTATATATTATTGACTTTTTTAATCATATATAAAACTATACTATAGTGGGTTAAAAAAATATAAAAATGTTTGAAAAATTTTGACAACTTTAAAATAAAGTTGTACCATGTAAAGAATGGGAAATATTAATATTTAAGAGAATATTACAAAAATATAAAATTTACTACAAAATTATAGCAAAACTCTTAATACAAACAATTTTATTAGGTGAAATTTCAAAAAACTACATTATTTTATCATTAAATAAATTTATTAATAAGGGGGAAATTAAAATGAGTAATAATCTGTGTAATGTAGAAAAAAACTTACGCTCAATAGCAAAAAGATATAAAAGGATTAAGTATTCTTTAGGTTTAGCAATCCTTTTTTTAATGATGGGGGTAGGGGCATTTTCAGAAGAAGTAGTAGCTCAACAAGAAGCAATGACAGGTGAACAAATAGCTACATCAAAAGAAAATTTGAAAAATTCAGTGGAAAATTTACAGTCAAAAATCAATACTACAAGAAAAGAAAATGAAAAAAGTTTAGCAGGATTAAAATTAGAATTAATTCAATTAATGGAACAAGGAAATCAAGTGGTAAAATCACCTTGGAGTTCTTGGCAATTTGGAATGAATTATTTATATAATAATTGGGGAAAAGCATATAAAGGTCACGGAGATAAAAAAGCAAGAGAAACTTTGATAAGAGATACATCAAGTAGTCTTTCAAGATTTTTAGAAAGTACAAGTTCATCAACTTCTTATGGAACAACAGATTTAGCATTAGTAAGTGAACCATCAGCAGAAATAGAAGTAAGTGCAGGGATAAGACCTAAAAGTATAAATAAAGAAGCTCCAAGTTATACACCAGTGGTACCAGCAGGGGCATTACCACCATTTGAACCTAAACTTATTTCACCACCAAAGAAACCAGAAGAAATTGAGGTAACAGAACCTGTAACATTTGAACCACCTAATATTGGATTTAAAGGAAAGGGATTTCCACAAGGTCCAGGAATTGGAATGCCTAAAACTAACATTATTATACAAAATTATGAAAAGTATTCTACTCCTAATGGAGTATTTGAAATAGAAACAGGTAAAGATGGAACTTCTTGGAAAGGAACACTTAAAGCAGAATCAACAACAATCCCTTCTTTAAGTGGGAATCTAACAACTGGAAGTACGACTTCTAAATTAAATGCTTTTATTAATGAATTAAGAGATCATAATGTAACAATTTCTGGAAATTATGTTATGACTAATAAAGGTGGAGAAAATGCTACTAATAGAAATATTATATTTCTAAGTCATAATCCAGCTGGAGTCGGGAATCCTCCATATACTGGAATAAATCAAGCAGGTTCAAAAACAACTACTTTTGATGGGACTTTAACATTAAATGGAACAGCAACTAAATTTGAAGGAATAACAGCTTCTACTAATGTTACTATTGGAGTTGAACACCAATTATTTTCAAAAGGTAATAAAGGTGCTTATTCAATCTTTGAAAATAAAGGAACTATAAATTTAGCTTCTGGAAATAATTTAGTAGGGATTTTAATGGATGTTGAAGAATGGGGTGATAACACAAACAAGGATATATCAGAGAATACTGATCGTCTTCCACATAAAACTATAAATAATGGAGAAATAATTATTAATAGTCAAAATAGTATAGGTATAGATTATGGAGAATATACATCTCGTTATTTCAAATCAGATTTAACAATAGGAAATGTTACAGTTAGAGGAACTAATAACTATGGACTTAGAATGGCTAATATTTTTACTACTAATCCAAATTATTTTGATAAAGGAACTACTATAAAATCTGGTGGAGCAAATAAAAAGATATTAGTTGAAGGTGAAAAAAATGTTGGAGTTTCAATAGCTAAGTTTTTATCTTCAACTAAAAATGAAAATCCTATTGCCAATATATCAGGATTAAATATAGAAGTTAATGGAAAAGAAACAGTTGGATTTTTACGTAATAAAGATTATTCAAATAATAATACTAAGGATATGATTTTAAATTCTACTACAATGGGAACTTTTTCATTTGGAGTAAATGCAGAAAATAGTACTTTAATTCGTAGTGATAAATATGGAATAACTATTGCTAAGAATATTACAGTTGATAAAGGAAAAGAAGGAAATAGTTTTGCTCAGGCATTAGGAGAAGGGAAAATTACAAATGAAGCAGTATTAAAAAGTGAAGGAAGAAGTAAATTTACGGGTTTAATTGCCAAAGGGAAAGTTGGAAGTATAAATTCTACTATCACAAATACTGAAACAGTAGAAATAACTGGTGATAGTTCTGGAAATGTTGGTATGGCAACATTGGAAAATGGAAATCTTGTTAATAGTGGAATAGTATCAGTTACAGGGAAAGGAACTAAAAAAGTAGGAATTTACCATATTGGTGATAAAGCTGAAATAAAAAATAGCTCAAAAATTAATGTTTCAGGAGAGTCAACAACTGGAATATATAATAAAAAAACTATGACTATTGATGGAAAAGTTATGATAAATGCCAAAGATGGTTCAACAGGAATATATAGTTCAGGTGGAAGTATAACATCAACAGCAGGAGATAAGTTAAAAGTAACTGTTGATAATTCTTTAACAGGTGTAAAAAAAGGATTAGGAGTTTATACAGAAGGAAGTTCCAATGTAAATTTAACAGGAGCAGATATAAATGTCATAAAAGGAGAAGCAGGGGTAGCTTCTTATGGAGTGGGAACTCAACTTAACTTAACTAATTCAACTTTAAAATATGATGGAGATGGTTATGCAATCTATTCTGATGGAAATGGAAAAATAGATTTAACAAATAGTAATATAGAATTAAGAGGAAGCTCAACATTGATGGAACTTGATTGGTCTATTGCACCAGGTAATAGACCAATAAAAACATCAGGTACAAATGTAAAAGTATTTTCCAATGATGTTGTTGCAATAAATGTAAGTAACTTAGGAATTCAAAATCTGTCTACTTTAAGTGCATTAAAGAGTGCATTAGGAGTTAGTATTACAGCAGGAACTGAAGGTGGAAAAACTTTTAATAAATACAAAGAACTTGCAATAGAAAATGGAGAAATAAATTTTGATACTATAACAGATAAATCAGCTTCTGATACAACAGCAGGAGGATTTTTCTTTAAAAAAGTTTTAGGACAAAGATTAAGACTAAATGTAAATGAAAATTTAACTGCAAGATTGACATCAGCTATTGCAAATGAATTCTATAATAAACAAGTTGTAGGAATTGAGTCAAATTCAAGTAAACAAGCGACAAGTAATACTGAAACACAAGTTAATATTGCTACTGGAAAAATAGTAGATGTAGCAAGAATGGACGGAACTACTGATGGTGGAGTAGGAGTTTTCTCTAACTATGGACTTGTTAATAATAAAGGAAGTATTTTAATAGAAAAAGATTCTGTTGCTAATAGTAATGGAGTAGGAATTTATTCAGTAAATGGCTCAGAAGCTATAAATGAAGGCACTATTGATGTAAGTGGAAAAGATGGAATAGGAATGCTAGGAGTAGCATATAGAACAGATTCTAATGGTAAAAATGTAGTTGATGAATTTGGAAGTGCAGCTGGTCAAGGAAAAGTAAATATTATAAATAAAGGAAATATTACATTAGATGGACAAGGTGCAACAGGGATATTTGCAAAAAATAATAAAGTAGGTGCAAACCTTACAAATGCTATTGCAACAAATGATACAACAGGAAAAATTATAACAACTGGGAATAAAGCAGTTGGAATGTCTGGGGAAACAGCAGAATTAATAAATAAAGGAACAATAGAAGTAAAAGGGCAAGAAGGAACAGGAATGTTTGCTAAATCTAGTTCAAGAATGGAAAACTCTGGACTGATTAATATAGCAGCTTCTAACTCAGCAAGTAAACCTAATATTGGAATATTTACAGAAGACCTAAATACAGAAATTCATAATAATAAAGATATTGTAGGACAAAATAATACTTATGGTATCTATGGTAAAAAAATAAATATGGGAGCAAATGGAAAAATAAAAGTAGGAGATAATTCTGTTGGTATATATTCTGATGCGCAATATACAACTATGCCTGCTTCTTCAACTGTTAATTTAGCTTCTGGAAGTACAATAGAAGTTGGACAAAATAGTTCTGTTGGAGTATTTTTAGCAGGAAAGAATCAAAATGTTACAAGCAATTCAGATATTAAAATAGGAAATAATTCTTATGGTTTTGTTGTTAGAGGAACAGGAACAAAAGTATCAATAAATGGAATTAATCCAACAGTAGTAGGAGATGATGTTGTATTTGCATATTCAACAGATACAGCAGGAAATATAGAAAATAAAACTACTATTACAGCAACAGGAAGCAAAAACTATGGAATATATGCAGCAGGAAATGTAACTAACTTAGCAGATATTAACTTTGGAAGTGGAATAGGTAATGTTGGAATTTATAGTACTTCTGGTGGAAGAGCAGTAAATGGAAATACTACAATAAAACCAACAATAACAGTAAGTGCTAGTGATAAAACAAATAAATTTTTTGGAATAGGAATGGCAGCAGGTTATACTGATGATAATGGAGTAACTCATCAAACAGGAACAGTTGAAAACTATGGAACTATAAAAGTTGAAAAAGATGATGGAATAGGAATGTATGCTACTGGAAGTGGCTCTAAAGCAATAAATAGAGGAATTATTGAATTAAGTGGAAAGAATACAACAGGAATGTATTTGGATAATAATGCAGTAGGAGAAAACTGGGGAACTATAAGAACAGTACCTAATCCAACAAATAACGGAATTATAGGAGTAACAGTACTAAATGGAGCTGTAATTAAAAATTATGGAAACATAATAATTGATGGAAAAGGTAATACTGGAATTTATTTGGCAAAGGGAACAAAAGAAGGAAATGATCCAACTACTACAAATAATGCTACTGCTGTTCAACTAAAAAAACAAGCTGATACAAGTAAAAAGGTATCAGGAGTTGAAATTAAAGCACCAGGAGATGGAACTGCAACAATTACAAGAAATGGCAAAGTTGTAACACCTACTTATGTAGATACAGTAACTTCTTCACCTACTGCACCAAAAGTAAAAGTAGGTAATACAGAATTAGATTTAAGAGCAACAAATTTAGCTAATATACCATCTGTATCAAGAGCATCTGAACTTGGAATGTATGTAGATACATCAGGTGTAAATTACACTAATCCGATAGAAGGTTTAGAAAAATTAACAAACTTAAAGAAAGTTAATCTAATATTTGGAACAGAAGCATCAAGATATACTAGTGATAAAAATATTAAGATTGGAGAAAATATTTTAAAACCATATAATGATGTAATGGCTTCATTAAGCACAGGTGGAAGTGAAAGAAAATTTACAATAAATTCTGCCAGTCTAACTTGGATGACAACAGGTACTCAAAATTCTGATGACACTTTTAATGGAGTTTATTTAGTAAAAATACCTTATACATCATTTGCAAAAGATAAAGATACATATAACTTTATGGATGGACTGGAACAAAGATATGGTGTTGAAGGTGTAGGTTCAAGAGAAAAACAACTATTTGATAAATTAAATGGAATAGGAAAAGGAGAACCTAGATTATTCGCACAAGCAGTAGATGAAATGAAAGGACACCAATATGCAAATGTTGAACAAAGAGTAAATGCAACGTCTCAAATTTTGGATAAAGAATTTGACTATTTAAGAAATGAGTGGAATAATCCTACAAAAGATTCTAATAAGATAAAAACTTTTGGAACAAGAGGAGAATATAAGACAGATACAGCAGGTGTAATAGATTATAAATACAATGCTTATGGAGTGGCTTATGTACATGAAAATGAAGACATTAAGTTAGGAAGAGGCATTGGTTGGTACGTAGGAATAATTCATAATACATTTAAGTTTAAAGATATAGGAAATTCTAAAGAAAAGATGTTACAAGGTAAAGTTGGATTATTCAAATCAGTACCATTTGATGATAACAATAGCTTGAATTGGACTATATCAGGAGATATCTTTGTAGGATATAATAAAATGCATAGAAAATTCTTAGTAGTAAATGAAATATTTAATGCAAAATCTAAATATTATACTTATGGAATAGGAGTAAAAAATGAATTAAGTAAAAATTTTAGATTGAGCGAAGATTTTTCATTAAAACCTTATGCAGCATTGAACCTAGAATATGGAAGAGTATCAAAGATAAGAGAAAAATCAGGAGAAGTTAGATTAGAAGTAAAACATAATGATTATATCTCTGTAAAACCAGAAGTAGGAACAGAATTGGCTTATAGACATTACTTTGGAACAAAGACATTAAGAACAGCAATAGGAGTAGCTTATGAAAATGAATTAGGAAAAATGTCAAGTATAAAGAACAAGGTAAAAGTAGCAGATACAAATGCAGATTGGTATAATCTAAGAGGAGAAAAAGAAGATAGAAAAGGCAATGTAAAATTTGACTTAAATATAGGCTTAGATAACCAAAGAATAGGAGTAACAGCAAATGTAGGCTATGATACAAAAGGTGAAAATGTAAGAGGAGGATTAGGCTTAAGAGTAATATTCTAAGTCTGTAAAATTGACACTAACATTAGTGTATATAGATTATTATTTTCTTAAAAAAGAAGGAGCTATTGCAAATTGATGATTTTATATTATTAATTTGTGATAGCTTTTTTTGCAGATTGTATTCTGGCTTTAGTTGTCTGTTGTACATGTAGTCTTCCTTCATTCTTATAAAAATTATTTTTTCTCCTAAAATCTTCAATAGTAACAGGATTTTTTTAAAATACATTAATATGTTATAATTAAAATAAATAGGAAAGTTTTTTGTTAGTGAAAGGGGGCGTTATGAAATTAGTTCATATAAAAAATCCTGATTTTGAAGTGATGAAGAAAATTGTAGAAATAGAACAAGAAGCTTTTGAAGGAGACGGAAATGTAGATCTTTGGATAATAAAAGCTCTTATAAGATATGGCATGGTTTTTGTTATAAAAGAAGATAATAAAATAGTATGTATAATTGAGTATATGCAAATTTTTAATAAAAAATCTTTATTTTTGTATGGAATATCAACTTTAAAAAAATACAGACATAAAGGCTATGCGAACTTTATTTTAACAGAAACTGAAGAAATTTTAAAAGATTTTGGTTATAAAGAAATAGAACTTACTGTTGCACCTGAAAATGAAATTGCAATAAATTTATATAAAACATGGATATATACAAGGAAAATTTTTAGAAGATGAGTATGGAAAAGGTATCCATAGGTATGTAATGAGGAAAGTTGTAAAATAACTTGACATACAAGGAGTTTTGATATAATATATAACTAATCAAGTTAAGTATAAATATTTTTAAAATTTAATTAGAAAGGGGAAGAAAATGGAATTACAATTACATACAGGTGATATAGGAAATTACCTAAAAGAACATAACATAAAACCTTCCTATCAAAGAATGAAAATATTTCAGTATCTGTTGGACAATCATAATCACCCAACAGTAGACACTATATATAAGGCACTTTGTTCAGAGATACCAACTCTATCTAAAACAACAGTGTATAATACTTTAAATTTATTTATAGAAAAGAAATTGGTTTATGTTATAGTTATAGAAGAAAATGAAACTAGATATGATTTACTTACTCACACTCATGGACATTTTAAATGTACTTGTTGTGGAGCTTTATTTGATGTTGAGTTAAATATTGATTATAGTAAAAGTAAAGAGTTAATAGGCTGCGACATTGAAGAAAAACATATTTATTTTAAAGGTATATGTAAAAACTGTAAAAGAAAACAAAATTAAAAAATTTTCTTTGTTGACACCACTTGAAAAGTATGTTAAAATAGCAAAGTCTTAGAAAGCAGAATACAGGAAAAACTCGCATACCATATTAAATTATGGGAGGATCATTGAAGATACCGTTAAAGAGTGGACTTGTTTTTGATAAATAGTTTACACTTTGATGTAGATTGTGAAGAATTTAAATCAAAAGATTTCTTCGTTTAGTTGAGTAGATTGTATGAGCTATATAAGATTAGAAAATACAATTTAATAGGAGGAATGCAGATGAGAGTACAAGTGATTTTAGAATGTACAGAAACAAAGTTAAGACACTATACTACAACAAAAAACAAAAAGACTCATCCAGAAAGATTGGAAATGATGAAGTATAATCCAGTATTAAAGAGACATACTTTATATAAAGAAACAAAGAAGTAGGATGACAATTTAGTTAACAACGCATGCAGGTCAATGGCTCAATTGGTAGAGCATCGGTCTCCAAAACCGAGGGTTGGGGGTTCGAGTCCCTCTTGACCTGCCACTTTTATTGAAAGGAGATAGAGATAGTTATGAATTTATTTCAAAAAGTTAAAATGGAATATTCAAAAGTTGAATGGCCTTCAAGAATAGAAGTTATTCATTCTACTATATGGGTTGTAACTATGACTGTTGTAATATCTATCTATCTTGGTGTCTTTGATATTCTTGCAGTAAGAGCTCTAAACTTCTTGGAGGGATTGATATGAGCATAGAAAATGTAAGAAAATGGTTTATGCTTCATACTTATTCTGGATATGAAAAAAAGGTAAAAACAGATCTTGAACAAAAGGTGGAAACACTTGGATTAAAAGAAGTTGTAACTGATATATTGGTTCCAGAAGAAGAGTTAACAGAAATTGTTAGAGGAAAGCCTAAAAAAATATACAGAAAGCTTTTTCCTGCTTACGTCATGCTTGAAATGGAAGCTACAAGAGAAGAAAATGAAAATGGAATAAGTTATAAAGTAGATCCGGATGTTTGGTATGTAATAAGAAATACCAATGGAGTTACCGGATTTGTAGGAGTTGGGTCTGATCCTATCCCTATGGAAGAAGAAGAGGTAAGAAATATATTCAATATAATAGGTGTAAAAACACCTAAGGAGGCTATAAAAATTGACTTTACTAAAGGAGACTATGTTAAAATTTTAAAGGGTTCTTTTAAAGATCAAGAAGGTCAAGTAGCTGAGATTGATTATGAACATGGTAGAGCTAAAGTAATGGTTGAAATTTTTGGAAGAATGACACCAGTTGAAATTGAGGTAGATGGTGTTTTGAAAGTGTAGTATACACAATCTTATGGAGGTGTAATTTAAAAAAATGGCAAAAGAAGTAATTCAAATAATAAAACTACAATTACCAGCAGGTAAAGCAAACCCTGCTCCACCAGTTGGACCAGCATTAGGACAACATGGTGTAAATATAATGGAATTTTGTAAGGCATTTAATGCAAAAACTCAAGATAAGGCTGGATGGATAATTCCTGTTGAAATTTCTGTTTATAGTGACAGATCTTTCACATTTATATTAAAAACTCCGCCTGCATCAGACTTATTAAAGAAAGCTGCTGGAATAACATCTGGAGCTAAAAACTCTAAAAAAGAAGTTGCAGGAAAAATTACTACTGCAAAGTTAAAAGAACTAGCTGAAGCAAAAATGCCTGACTTAAATGCTTCATCTGTTGAAACAGCTATGAAGATAATTGCAGGATCAGCAAGATCTATGGGAATAAAAATAGAAGACTAATTGCTTTATAATTTAGTGGTAGAGTTTACTCGTTAAGCCACAAAGGGAGGAAATTTAATAATGGCAAAACATAGAGGAAAGAAATATTTAGAAGTAGCTAAATTAATTGAAACAGGAAAACTTTATGATATAAGAGAAGCACTTGAATTAGTTCAAAAGACTAAAACTGCAAAATTTACTGAAACTGTTGAAGTAGCATTAAGACTTGGAGTAGATCCAAGACATGCTGACCAACAAATTAGAGGAACAGTTGTGTTACCTCATGGAACTGGTAAAAGTGTGAAAATACTAGCAATCACTTCTGGTGAAAATGTAGAAAAAGCATTAGCTGCTGGAGCAGATTATGCTGGAGCAGAAGAATATATTAGCCAAATTCAACAAGGTTGGTTGGACTTTGATTTAGTAATTGCTACACCAGATATGATGCCTAAAATAGGTAGGCTAGGGAAAATATTGGGAACTAAGGGTCTAATGCCTAACCCTAAATCAGGAACTGTAACTCCTGATATAGCAGCTGCAGTATCTGAATTTAAAAAAGGTAAACTTGCATTTAGAGTAGATAAATTAGGATCTATTCATGCACCTATTGGAAAAGTTGATTTTGATTTAGATAAAATTGAAGAAAACTTTAAAGCTTTTATGGATCAAATCATCAGATTAAAACCAGCTTCATCTAAAGGGCAATATCTAAGAACAGTAGCTGTATCATTAACTATGGGACCAGGAGTAAAAATGGATCCTGCTATAGTTGGTAAAATTGTTGGATAATTAAAATTAAATATAAATCCAAACCAAAGACCGTAGGGGGAAATAATCCTTAAATAACCTACCGAGGTTGGAAGTTAGATATACTAACCTCAAAACTCAACCCCTGTTCTTTGTGATAGGGGTATATTTTTAGAAAAAAGAGGAGGTGAATCAATATGGCAACTCAAGTTAAAAAAGAACTTGTAGCAGAATTAGTTGAAAAAATTAAAAAAGCTCAATCAGTTGTTTTTGTTGATTATCAAGGTATTAAAGTTAATGAAGAAACTTTATTAAGAAAACAAATGAGAGAAAATGGAGCAGAATATTTAGTAGCTAAAAATAGACTATTTAAAATAGCTCTTAAAGAATCTGGTGTTGAAGATAGCTTTGATGAAATATTAGAAGGAACAACAGCGTTTGCATTTGGATATAATGATCCAGTAGCACCTGCAAAAGCAGTATTTAATCTTGCTAAAGAAAAAGCTAAAGCAAAACAAGATGTATTTAAAATCAAAGGTGGTTACTTAACAGGAAAGAAAGTAAGTGTAAAAGAAGTTGAAGAATTAGCAAAATTACCTTCAAGAGAACAATTACTATCTATGTTACTAAACTCTATGTTAGGACCAATCAGAAAACTTGCTTATGCAACTGTTGCAATAGCAGACAAAAAAGAAGGATCTGCTGAATAAGAAATATTAAAAAATTAAAATTGATGAAATTTAAGGAGGAAAATAATAATGGCATTTAATAAAGAACAATTTATAGCTGATTTAGAAGCTATGACAGTATTAGAATTAAAAGAATTAGTATCTGCACTAGAAGAACACTTTGGAGTAACTGCTGCTGCACCAGTAGCTGTAGCTGCTGCTGGACCAGTAGAAGCTGCTGAAGAAAAAACTGAATTTGATGTAGTATTAAAGAGTGCTGGTGGAAATAAAATAGCTGTAATTAAAGAAGTTAGAGCTATCACTGGATTAGGATTAAAAGAAGCTAAAGATTTAGTTGATAATGGTGGAGTAATTAAAGAAGCTGCACCTAAAGATGAAGCTAATGCAATAAAAGAAAAATTAACTGCAGCTGGAGCAGAAGTAGAAGTAAAATAGTTAGTTAATAATATTCTTTGATATTAAAAAAATAATAGGCACTCTTTAAAATTTGGAGTGCCTTTTTGCCAACTTTACAGGTTAGATAGTTGATCTTTTGGAAGTAAATGAGCCTTGTTTCTTACAAAAGACTAACTATACCAATTAGATTTAGAGTGGTATATAGAAAAATAAGTGAAATTGCATTCTAAATTTTAGATAAAAAATTGAAGTAAATGAGCCGAGCAAATCTCAGCATGTTTTCCTTTAACAAGTTTGGCTAATTTTCTTAGAAACTCTTAGTGAACTTGTTCAGTTAGAGTTTCTTAGATATCGCATTTGAAGAAATGCGATAAGCGAATGTCAATTTTTTATCGTTAAGAAATTTAGCTAGCAATGAACTATTTTTCTTATACTTATATTTTAAGGAGAGTGAAACGTGCAAAAACTCATTGAAAGACTTGATTTTGGAAAAATAAAACCTAGAGGTAAAATGCCTCATTTTCTTGAATTCCAATTAAATTCATATGAAGATTTTTTACAAACAAATATGTCACCAAATAAAAGGGAAGAAAAAGGATTTGAATTAGCATTCAAAGAGATATTCCCAATAGAATCTTCAAATGGAGATGTAAGGCTAGAATATATAGGATATGAATTACATGAAGCAGAAGCACCATTAAATGATGAGCTTGAATGTAAGAAAAGAGGGAAAACATATTCTAATTCATTGAAAGTTAGATTGAGACTTATAAATAAAAAAATGGGAAATGAAATCCAAGAATCTTTAGTATATTTTGGAGAGGTTCCTAAAATGACAGATAGAGCAACATTTATAATAAATGGAGCAGAAAGGGTTGTTGTATCACAATTACATAGATCGCCAGGTGTATCTTTCAGTAAAGAAGTTAACACTCAAACAGGTAAGGATTTATTTTCAGGGAAAATAATTCCATATAAAGGAACTTGGCTAGAGTTTGAAACTGATAAAAATGACTTTTTAAGTGTAAAAATAGATAGAAAGAAAAAAGTTTTAGCCACTATATTTTTAAAGGCAGTAGATTTCTTTAAAGATAATAATGAAATTAGAGATTATTTTTTGGAAACAAAGGAATTGAATTTAAAAGCTCTTTATAAGAAGTATTCAAAAGAACCAGAAGAATTATTGAATATATTAAAACAAGAATTAGATGGTTCTATAATTAAAGAAGATATACTTGATGAAGAAACAGGAGAATTTATAGCTGAAACAGAAGCTTTTATAAATGAAGAATTAATAAATAGCCTGATAGAAAATAAAGTAGAAAATATTTCTTATTGGCATGTAGGACCTGAAAATAAACTAATTGTAAATACTTTAATGAATGATACAACTTTGACAGAAAACGATGCTGTTGTAGAAGTATTTAAAAAATTAAGACCAGGAGACCAAGTTACTGTTGACTCTGCTAGAAGTTTGATAAGACAGATGTTTTTTAACCCACAAAGATATGATTTAGAACCTGTGGGTAGATATAAAATGAACAAGAGATTAAAACTTGATGTTCCAGAAGATCAAATTTCATTGACAAGAGATGATGTATTAGGAACTATTAAGTATGTTATAGAGCTTAATAATGGCGAACAAAATGTTCATACTGATGATATAGATAACCTGTCAAATAGACGTATCAGAGGAGTAGGAGAATTACTTCTTATGCAAATCAAAACAGGACTTGCTAAGATGAATAAAATGGTTAGAGAAAAAATGACTACTCAAGATATAGAAACAGTAACTCCTCAATCATTATTGAATACTAGACCATTAAATGCTTTAATTCAAGATTTCTTTGGTTCAGGACAATTGTCACAATTTATGGACCAATCAAATCCACTTGCTGAATTAACTCATAAGAGAAGAATATCAGCATTAGGACCTGGTGGGCTTTCAAGAGAAAGAGCAGGGTTTGAAGTAAGAGATGTCCATGATTCTCACTATGGAAGAATCTGTCCAATAGAAACACCAGAAGGGCCAAATATTGGGCTTATTGGATCGCTTGCTACTTATGCTAAAATTAATAAGTATGGATTTATTGAAACACCATATGTAAAAGTAGAAAATGGAATAGCTTTAGTTGATGATGTTCATTATCTTGCTGCTGATGAAGAAGATGGACTATTTATAGCCCAAGCTGATACAAAGCTTGATAAAAATAATAAGTTGCAAGGTTTAGTAGTTTGTAGATATGGACATGAAATAGTTGAAATAGAACCTGAAAGAGTAAACTATATGGATGTTTCACCTAAACAAGTTGTATCTGTCTCAGCAGGACTTATACCATTCCTAGAACACGATGATGCTAATAGAGCATTGATGGGCTCAAACATGCAAAGGCAAGCTGTACCTTTGTTAAGATCTGAAGCACCTTTTATAGGAACAGGACTTGAAAGAAAAGTTGCAGTTGATTCAGGAGCAGTTGTAACAGCTAAGGTATCTGGAAAAGTAACTTATGTAGATGGTAAAAAGATAATAATTGAAGATAAGGATAAAAAGGAACATACATATAGACTTTTAAATTATGAAAGATCTAACCAATCAATGTGTTTACATCAAACACCTTTAGTTGATTTAGGAGATACAGTAAAAGCTGGAGATATAATTGCAGATGGACCTGCTACAAGATTAGGAGATTTATCATTGGGAAGAAATATCCTTATGGGATTTATGCCTTGGGAAGGATATAATTATGAAGATGCTATTTTGATCTCTGATAGACTTAGAAAAGATGATGTATTTACATCAATACATATTGAAGAATATGAAATTGATGCAAGAACTACAAAATTAGGTGATGAAGAAATCACAAGAGAAATCCCTAATGTATCAGAAAGTGCTTTAAGAAACTTAGATGAAAATGGTGTAATTATGATAGGTTCAGAAGTAGGACCTGGGGATATATTAGTTGGTAAAACAGCCCCTAAAGGAGAAACAGAACCACCTGCTGAAGAAAAACTTTTAAGAGCTATATTTGGAGAAAAAGCAAGAGATGTAAGAGATACATCACTTACTATGCCACATGGTTCTAAGGGAGTTGTTGTTGATATTCTTGAGCTTTCAAGAGAAAATGGAGATGAACTAAAGGCCGGAGTAAATAAATCTATAAGAGTTTTAGTTGCTGAAAAACGTAAAATAACTGTTGGAGATAAGATGTCAGGAAGACATGGGAATAAAGGGGTTGTTTCAAGAGTATTACCAGCAGAGGATATGCCTTTCTTAGAAGATGGAACTCATTTAGATGTTGTATTAAATCCACTTGGAGTACCTTCTCGTATGAATATAGGACAAGTTCTTGAAGTTCACTTAGGTATGGCAATGAGAAGCTTAAATGGGGGAACTTGTATATCTACTCCAGTATTTGATGGAGCAACTGAAGAACAAGTAAAAGACTATCTTGAAAAACAAGGATATCCAAGAACAGGAAAAGTAACTTTATATGATGGAAGAACAGGAGAAAAGTTTGATAATAAAGTTACAGTTGGAATAATGTATATGTTAAAATTACACCATCTAGTTGAAGATAAAATGCATGCCAGAGCCATAGGACCTTATTCATTGGTAACTCAACAACCACTTGGAGGTAAGGCACAATTTGGTGGGCAAAGACTTGGAGAAATGGAAGTCTGGGCTTTGGAAGCATATGGAGCATCTAATATACTTCAAGAAATGCTAACAGTAAAATCAGATGACATTACTGGAAGAACTAAAACTTATGAAGCTATAATCAAAGGTGAAGCTATGCCAGAATCTGATTTACCAGAATCATTTAAAGTTTTATTAAAAGAATTTCAAGCATTAGCTCTTGATATAGAATTATGTGATGAAGAAGATAATGTTATAAATGTTGATGAAGAAATAGGAATTGAAGATACTCCAACAGAATATTCACCACAATATGAAATGGAAATGACTGGGCTTCATGAAATAGATGAAGATGCGGAAGATTTTGAAGAGTAAATGAAAGATGTTTCATTAAGGAGGAATATTAATTAATGGGAATAAGAAATTTTGAAAAAATTAGAATAAAATTAGCATCTCCTGAAAAAATATTGGAATGGTCTCACGGTGAGGTAACAAAGCCTGAGACTATAAATTATAGAACACTTAATCCTGAAAGAGATGGATTATTCTGTGAAGTAATATTTGGACCAACAAAAGATTGGGAATGTTCTTGTGGAAAATACAAAAGAATGAGATATAAGGGTTTAGTTTGTGAAAAGTGTGGAGTTGAAGTAACAAGAGCTAAGGTTAGAAGAGAAAGAATGGGACATATAACTTTAGCATCTCCTGTTTCTCATATTTGGTACTCAAAAGGAAGCCCAAATAAAATGTCCCTAATTATTGGTATTTCATCTAAAGAATTAGAATCGGTTCTATATTTTGCAAGATATATAGTAACTTCTAGCCAAGAAGATTCAGTAACAGTTGGAAAGATATTGACTGAGAAAGAATACAAATTATTAAAACAATTATATGGCAATAAGTTTGAAGCATATATGGGAGCAGATGGAATTTTAAAACTTCTTACAGCAATTGATTTAGAAGTATTAAGAGATGAGTTAGAAAAAGAACTTGCAGAAGCAAATTCAGCTCAAAAAAGAAAGAAGCTTGTAAAAAGATTAAAAATAGTTAGAGATTTTATAGCTTCTGGAAATAGACCTGAATGGATGATACTTACAAATGTTCCTGTAATTCCAGCTGAATTAAGACCGATGGTTCAACTTGATGGAGGAAGATTTGCAACATCTGACTTAAATGACTTGTATAGAAGAGTTATAAATAGAAATAACAGCCTCGAAGAGGTGGAACTTAACAAGAATTACGCAATG